>JACCDX011342554.1_pt1 | contig 14303 bp, 20 predicted proteins | sample 7449681 | NCBI WGS metagenome assembly JACCDX01 (sample SAMN15323450, study PRJNA562643) | freshwater metagenome | isolation source: river surface water | place: USA:Blue River Watershed | collected 2017-08-18
AAGAATATGACATTATTTATTTTGGTTAATTAGTTCTTTTTAAATTTTCTAATTCTTCGGTATTAGATGTGTCAGTATATTTTTTTAACTTTGGACTATTAAAACGCAAATTGTTATACACATTCAGTAAATTCTATATGACAATATTCTTTTATAAATTTTATTTCTTTTGACACATTTTCATCAGATAACATATTATGTTTTATATGTAACGCAAATATAAGTGTATCGTCTTGTTGAAACCATTTATATATATTTGGATACCCTTTAATATCGCACATTTTACAATAATTTTCTATTGGTTTAACACATATTATGTCCATACTACCTGAATTTTGTAAATATAAATTATCTCCTTCCTTAAACTTTTGGATTTTATGTTTGCCACATTGATAACACTCAAAATCATTATAATCTTTTAAATAAATATATTGAGAATTATCGCAACCACAAGCATCTTTTTCATATTTAAATGATAATGTAAATGTTCCATCTTTATTATCATTTTTTTCCCATTTATTACACATATTTTCTTTAGAATTTAATTTCATTTCCTCAACTGATAAAATTTGTGGGTATTCTTCACAAGTAAGAACTGCTTTAATTAACTTAAAATAAATATACATTCTGTCACTTTTATATTATGGTTATAATTGTTCTTTTTAAATTATTTCAATTTTTTATCGGCATTTGAAATTGAAATGTTAAAAGGTGTAAAAGAGAAAAAGATTTTATTATTAATTAGTTAGTTTAAAAATGGTAATACACAAAATACTATAAATAAATGTTAAAATAATGTTTATTTGGTATGTTTATTTGGTATGTTTAGTCAACAAAATTTTTCGTGATTTACAATTATTTCTTCTATGTTATCTAAATTTTGTTTTAGCTTGCGAATACACGCATCTAATTCTCCTGATAATATTAAATGTGAATCTTCGTGTTCTTCAATATATTTTTCGTATTCTTTTATTTTTTGATAAATGTTATTACCAAGTACTTCTTTTCCTTGACTTATTACTGTTTGTCTCAATTTTTCTTTATTAAAATTATGTGGTTCAATAACTGTTTTACCAAAAATGTGAATATTATCACAAACGAAATTGTAAATGAAATTTATGTATGTTAGTTTTCTAAGTAGATTTACAAAATCATTATATTTTTCTATTTTATCAGACATTTTTATTTCACCTGTTAACTCTAAATAATACATTAATATTTCTTTGAAATATCTTTCTTCTGATTTTGGGACTAATATTCTTGGACATTCAAATGGTAATAAATCTATTTTGTAAACTTTAGAACTAAAATAATTTATAGAATTATTAAAATAAATCTGCTGTTGTGGGAAAATGTTGTTTGTATTTAATTTTTTTGAACAATATATTTCTTTTACGTGTGTTTTTAAACCATAACTTGACTGATATACTTTGAAACCTATTGAACTCTTGAAATTATTACTTGTTACAATTTGTTCTCTCAAATTTAATAAATTTAATTCTGGCTCTTCACGTCTTTGATTTGGTTTTTGATTGGTATTGGTTTGAGGATTGGTAGTAACTCTTCCGGATCTTAATTGCATTCTTTAATAATAACTTAGTGTTATATAATATGATAATATGCCTTGTATAATTGGGGTTATATATGAATCAATTTTTTTTAAATACTTAATTTTTGTTAGTGCTTTTTTTTCGGTAGATTCGGTTTTGGGATAGAGAGAAAAAAGTGTATTAGTCCAAGACATTTGATTCGTTGTCTTATAAACGTTAGTCAACTTCGTTGTCTTATAAAGGGGACCTCAACTTATTATACTAGTTATTTAAAAGGTTAGTTTAAAAATGTTTGTTAAAAAGTTATTCAGGTAATTTATGTAATTCTGGTAATTCTGGTAATTTGTTATTAGGTTGCTTCACATCGATTTTAATTGATAATTTTGGTTGAAACCATAATGGAATTGCGACTGTTCCTATCATTCCAAATACTATTATCCATGATGATAATATAATTGTTCTCTCTAAAGAAGAACATCCTTGCTTCTCTATACACGAATTTATAATTTGATTCATTTGTTAATATTAATATTATGTTATGTTATGATATAATATGACTTGTATAATTGGGGTTATATGTGAATCAATTTTTTTTTAAATATTAAATATTAAATTTTATTTTCATTATTTGAATTGGGATTTCTTTTTTTAAAATTCTCGCAAAATGTAGCATTCCTATATATGACATTGAATAAATGTGCATTAATAATTTTTGATTATATTCTTGTTCTATACCTAATTCTAAATTGAATTTAACTTCTGAAAGTTGAATACCTGCAACAATACTTACCAATAAATATGATTGATTAAACCATTCTTCTATTTTTTTTATATTTTCTTCAGATGTATTTAAATTTCCTTCGTTTGTAACCTTAAATAAATTACAAAAATTCTCATAATATATATTTGCGTAAGTTTCGATTTGGTTGTTCATATTCATATTCTTATTTTCAAAATAATATATTTAAAACTTTAGTATGTGTTTATTAATTATATTTTTTTGTATTTCAATTTTTTTGTTTTTATTCTTGTTTTTTATTGTTTTTATTCTTGTTTTTTTTATTGTTTTTGTTTTTAAAAAAATTGATTTGATTTATTTGTTTATTGTTATTGTTATTAAAATACTTATTATTATTTGATTTTTTGAAAAAATGTTACAACAACCTATTTATAATCCTAATGTCTTTGATGCTGAATTAATAAAGGAAATGGATATTATTGATGATTTTGACTGGAATTACTTATCTAGAAATACTGGTGCTATTCCTATTTTGGAAAAAAATTTGGATAAAATTAATTTGCCTCGTTTATGTGGTAATGTTAATGCAGTTGGATTAATCGAAACTATGTTGGATAAACTTAATAATGATAAATGTTGGGCTGAATTATCTAGTAATTATAATGCGGTTGAATTAATGAAAAAAAATTTAAAAAAAGTTAATTGGCTTTATGCTTGTGCTAATATTAACGCAGTTGATTTAATTGAAAAAAATTGTGATGAAATGTATAATGATTATTCATTTATAGATGATGGTTTGGAACTTTTATGTTCAAATATTAATGCTGTCGGATTAATCGAAAGTAGAATAGATGAGCTTGATTTTGATTGTTGGTTTCGATTATGTAGTAATGTTAATGCGGTTGGCTTAATTGAAAAAAATTTACATATACTTGATGAGGATTATTGGAATAGTGGTGAAATGTATGGTAGCGAATGTGTTATGGAATTATGTAGGAATTCTAATGCTGTTGGTTTAATTGAAAAAAATTTGCATAAACTTAATCAATTTTGTTGGCCTCATTTGTGTACTAATCCTAACGCGGTTCATATAATCGAAAAAAATTTGGATAAAATTGATAATGATGGATGGGTTCAATTATCTGGAAATATTAATGCTGTTGGATTAATCGAAAAAAATTTGGATAAACTTGATTATAAATGTTGGGTTAAATTATGTATGAATATTAATGCGATTGATTTAATCAAGAAAAACATGCATAAAGTTGATTGGTTTTATTTATCTACTAATCCAAATGCTATTGATATTTTGCGATATAATATGGATAAAATTAGTTATAGAGGGTTGTCTATGAACACAAATATTATGCAACTTTTAGGTGCTCTTGATTATGATGCTATGAAACGAAGGAACTCTGAGTTTGCTGAGGAATTGGTTGGGTCTGTCTTTAATCCTGTCCGGCTTATGAAATTATGTGACGAGTTTGGATTTGATTTTTGCGATTTAGTTGAAAATGTTTATTAGATTTGATTTGATTAGTTTTTGATATATTATTTATTTGCTATTTTGTGTATTAACTTTTATTTATTAAATAATTAGTTGTTATTTTTTTTTGTTAGTTGTGTTGTGTTAGTTGTATTGTGTTAGTTGTGTTGTGTTAGTAAAAAAATTGATTTGATTAATTTGTTTATTGTTATTGATATTATTAATATTTGTTTTGAATTTGAATTTTTGAAAAATGCTACAACAACCTATTTATAATCCTAATGTTTTGGGTGCTGAACTTTCTGATGATAAATTTGAAAAATTTGATTGGTTACGCTTACCTTATAATAGAAATGCTGTTCCTATTTTAGAAAAATTTTCAGACAAATTAGAATGGGATAAGGTGTGCTGTAATGTTAATGCAATTGGATTGATCGAAAAAAATTTAGATAAACTTAATGGTAATAATTATTGTTGGGCTTACTTATGTGGAAATATTAATGCTATTGGTTTAATGGAACGAAATATAGATAAAGTAATTTGGTATACTGCGTGTAGTAATATTAATGCTATTGGTTTAATTGAAAAAAATTTGGATAAACTTGATATTAATTGTTGGCATAAATTATGTAGTAATGATAATGTTAATGCTGTTGGTTTAATTGAAAAAAATTTGGATAAGCTTGATATTGAATGTTGGGTTCAATTATGTAGTAATTCTAACGCGGTTCATATAATTGAAAAAAATTTAGATAAACTTAATGCTCGTTGTTGGGTTCGATTATTCAGAAATATTGATGCTGTTGGTTTAATTGAAAAAAATTTAGAAAAAGTTGATGAATATAAATGTTGGTCTGATTTATGTATGAATCTTAATGCTACACACATAATTGAAAAAAATTTGGATAAACTTAATGATATTGATTGTTGGGTTAAATTATGTAGTAATATTAATGCTACACACATAATTGAAAAAAATTTGGACAAATTTGATAATTCTGGTTATGGGTCTTTGGCTTGGGCTAATTTATGTAGTAATCCTAATGCTGTCCGAATTCTAGAAAATAATGTGGATAAAGTAAATTGGTTTGCTGTGTGTGGTAATCAGAACCCTAATGTAATTGGATTAATCGAAAAAAATTTGGATAAACTTGATTTTGAATGTTGTGGTAGATTATGTGCGAACCCGAATGCTATTGGTTTAATTGAAAAAAATTTGGATAAAGTAGTAATATGGCCTTATTTATCTAGTAATCCTAATGCAGTTGATATTTTGCGAAATAATATGGATAAAGTCCATCTGAATGGTTTATCACGCAATCCAAATATTATGCAACTTTTAGGTGCTCTTGATTATGATGCTATGAAACGAAGAAACACCGAGTTTGCTGGGGAACTGGTTGGAGCCGTCTTTAATCCAACACGATTAATCAAAATATGTGACGAGTATGAATACGATTTTATGGATTTAGTTGAAAATGTATATTAGAATTGATTAGAATATTATTTATTTGCTATTGTGTATTGACTAGTTATTTATTTCTTCGATTTTTTTGTTTTTCTTTTATTCTTGTTACAGCTCTTTTTGCAGGTCTTTCTTCTTTTTGTGCGAACCTTCTTATTTTTACGAACTTTTCTGGTTTTTGCCTTTTTATTTGATTTTTTGCCTCCGTAAAGATCATCTTCATCATCGTATTCATCAAAATCATCATATTCATTAGGGGCATTATCAAAATCTACATTACTTATATCAACCTCAACATCTGATAGATTTGTAGGAGCATAGTCAAAATTAATGTTATTTCTATCAAAATCCAACTGGTTTCTATCAACATCAAAGTCAGATAGTTCGCCATCACTTTCTTCATCAGACGAGTGGTCAAAAATTTGTTGTCTTCTATCGAAATCCAACTGGTTTTTATCGACCTCAAAGTCAGATTGTTCTTCATCATTAAAGAACAACGTTGCAGGAGGATTGTTTATTGGTATATATTGGTAGTTTATTGGTAAATGTTGTTCGTTCATTGGTATAGGACGATTGTTTATTGGTTGACCAGGTCCAGCAGTTAATTGCTTTGCTTTTTTACTTAGATTATCTCGATAATACTGTTTAAAATATTTTCGTCTACCTTCTTTGTATCCAGGCCTATTTTTTACTTTTTGATACCGTTCTCTATCGTATTTTTTTCTTTTTTCTACTTCTTCACTATGAACAGATTTTTTCGTTTGATTTAAAAAGCTACTCACCATATATTATATATAATCATCACATAATAATTATCTAACTAATCATAAATAATTATAAATATTTATAAAAGATATAAAAGATTAGTGCATTATATTAATAACAACAAAAACTAAACCCGCTAAATAGCCAGCCAACTAGTTAACCCCCCCTCCAACAAAAATGACCGAAGTTATTAACAGTAGAGAACCATCCTTATTAGCCGATGACGATTTAAGTTTTATTCCTCACGAAGCCACTCCATCCGAACTAGATGTCACCAGTGAATATATGAACGAATATGCAGAAGTCCGTGGACAAAAGAAATCCCGTGTGCATTCCGTCTATATGCCTGTTCGCTCTATTGACAGCAACAGATTTAAGTTGCCTGCACACGTTATCGCCAGTGGATTTGTCAAAGTCAATTTCTATGACAGCGGACACAACCAAGGTGCCTATATTTACCACGCAATGACTGGACAACGCAGTAACTATCGTCTCGGACAAAGACAACAAGACTTATTTTTCAAGGTAGCGGATGCAACTCATTCTACTGATGCTGGACCACATACTCTTTTTTACAACTCGCCGGAAGAGTATGAACGCCATTTTCTGACTGTATTGCCTGAACAGATTAAAAACAAATGGCACGAAAAATATATGGTTGCTAAGAAAGAATTTATGTAAAATATTCAGTGAGAAAAATAACAAATAAAACAATATATTATATATCTATTGTATATAATATAACAATAACACTTATCAATCAATTAAAAAATGACATACACATCTATACCATATCAAACATATAAAAATATACCACTTGCAACATACGGGTTTATGGGAGTAGCGCTTTTTGTTTTAGCAGCAGTATCTATCGCAGAGGCAGGCGAAGGAATAGCAAGCGATCTGTCTCTAACATCCCAATTGCCGGCTATTTTTCCGCCTTCAGATGTCTCAGCCGAGACCAATGAAAATGCCGACTATTTTTCATCAACTGTCGAAGAACAACCTACTGAGACCCAAGAATATACTGGTGGTAATAACGAGAAAAAGAAAAAACATAAGAAAACACGTGGACACAAGAAACACAGGGCTCAAAGTAAAACACATAAGCATAAGAAGTGAACCAGCAGATGCACACACTCATATCTATTATTTACCAACTAATTCAACCGCCTTTCTATATTGTCTATCAAAAAATGCATTAACACCTGATGGATCGGCACCGGCTACACTGTCATCTGGAACATAATTGGTATTTCCGGCATAATATGCCAAAATAGCAGGAATTCCATTTATCATTCGCTTATTTTTCAAGAATGCATAGACCTCAAAACTCTCATCTACGTCCACAATAATACACTGGACATTGTCCGGCATCAAGGTGAATGAACGATGGACCTGGTCCGCAATCATTTGGCACGGCCCGCACCATTCCGCGCCGAATTTAATAATGACTACACCTGTATTTGCAGTAAGTAGGTCTTTGAATGCTTGCAAGCTGGCAATCTCGTGGATAATAGGACGCATATTATGTTATATCTTATATACTATATAATATAATAATCAAAGCTCTTCTTTATATTTCTCGCCCATTATACATTTTATTGGCAACGTGGTTGACCCGAATAAACCTGACTTTATCTGGAAACTGGCACAAATTCTTGGCCCCGACATAGGCAAGTGATGACCGAACCCCACCCAATAGCCCTTGTATTGTTTTTTCTACTGGTCCACGACGCTTTAGTCGGACACATTTACCCTCTGCCACGCGGTAATCATCAACCTTGCCATAATGCGAGACCATTGCTTTATCCGAACTCATACCATAAAACACTTTATATTCTTCTTTAGTGGTCTCATCGATAACAATATCTCCACTGGACTCGTCGTGTCCGGCAAATAATCCCCCAATCATAACAAAGGTCGCACCTGCACCAAACGCTTTCGATATATCCCCTGAATACTGGATACCCCCGTCGCTAATAATATGCATTCCATTTCCAACAGATGCCCTAGTATCGCGAATACAACTGAATTGCGGATAGCCGACGCCGGTTTGGAGCCGGGTTGTGCATACACTGCCCGAACCAATCCCCATTTTGATTATATCGACCCCGTGAGCATCATAGATATAGGCCATTTCGGGGGTCACTACGTTCCCGGCAATAAGAGTAATATGCGGATATTTAGCACGGATGGTTTTAATGGCATCCAATATATGGGTTGAATAGCCGTTGGCAATATCGAGACAAATAAATCGCGCTTTTGTTTTCTGGACAATGGTATCCAAATTGTCTAAATCTTCCTTACGAGTGCCGGTGGAAATAGCAAAGAAATCTGGGTCTAAATCATCTGGTATATCATTTGCTTTATAGAACTTGTGGAGACAGGTGATGATTTTATATTTCTGGGCAACACGGCATATTTCGATTGTGCCAGTGGTATCCATATTGGCAATCATAATCGGGACGCCGACCCAATGACGATCGCTGTGTTTGAACTTGAGAGTGACTTCTAAACAAACGTCTTTTCGGCTTTGAATATTGCTTTGACAAGGAGTTATAAGCACATCAGTGAAATCGAGTTTTATATCATCCGACAATTTAGGAGGAAAACAATGGGCGAAACAAGAGAACATTTTATAGGGTATTTAATTCACTTACTATGTATGTATGGCTATAAAGAAATATATGGGTTTTTCGTTAAATCCTTATAATAAATAATATATTTATAGGTCATACATAATAAAATGGCAACAAATAATCAGTATAATTTAGATATAAATGCATATAGTTTTGATGAAGTGCTAGATATATTCAATTTATCATATCAAATAAGCGAGACCGATATGAAAGGGGCCAAGAAAAAGGTCTTGATGATGCATCCGGATAAATCCCGCCTACCACCCGAATATTTCTTGTTTTATAAGAAGGCACTCGATATAGTGTTTAATTATTACAACAATCAGAATAGGATGAATGCTAAGGCGACACCCGATAAATTGGTATATAATAGCCAAACTGAGACCTATAACGAAAATGCACATACAAAAATTGCGGGTATAAAAAGCGAGGATTTCAATAAAATGTTCAATGAGGTCTATGAGAAAAACGTCGGTAAAAAACAGTCGACCAAGAATGAATGGTTTAAAGACGAGACCGTAGATTATACAATAAAGGATACTGTGAGTAAAGCGAATATGGGCGAGGCGTTTGATAGTGTGCGTCGGCGTGCGGCGGATAATTCAATAGTTAGATATAGTGGATATCAAAATATTGTGCATAATTCGAGTGGATCAAATAATTATTATGAGGAAGATGAGGAGGATACAAGTGTTGGCTATATTTCTAGTGATTTATTTAGCAAACTGAAATTTGATGATATTCGTAAAGTGCATCGAGACCAAACGGTATTGGCGGTTAGTGAGCGCGATTTCAGCAATGTGAAGACATATGGATCGGTGGACGAATATAATCGGGCGCGTGGAGGTCAGACAATAGACCCAATCAGTAAGGCAGAGGCGAATGCTATATTACAAAAGCAGGAAGAAGAGTATAAAAAGCGTATGGCACAGAAACAACATAAGGATATGTTGAATATGCAGAAATATCAGGAAATTAATCAGGCGGTTATGGCGACATTCTTGCAGTTGGAGAATAATGGCAGGTAGGGTGGGGAGGTATTATTTATCCCCGGCTTTCTGAACAAATGCCATATTCTGCATAATCATATTATTAGATGTCTGTTGCTTGGCCCGGGCAAATAGCCATTCCTTATCTAGGTCTAACATCATCATCTGATAATCCACCATTTTTCCCTCTATATCGCTATAATCATTATATTGAATAACACTAGTGGGAGTAATCATATACCAATTATCTTCTTGTTGTAGTTGTTTCCAATAAATATCAAGAGCAAATTCTCGTTTGTTTTCTGGGTCTCGCAACAAATTCTTGGCACTTTCGCGGAAATTTTTTATCAGCGTGTCATAATAATGCGCGGCAACAATATAACCAGTAGTTGTTTGGCAATTGAAGACCTTGATACAAAAGTCGTGTTCGCGCTTATATGGCGGGCAATTATTACCGCCAATAATAATAACATCCCATTTTATTTTCGAGGTCTCGAATTTAGCTAAACTTCCGAGCAAGGTATATGGATATAAAAAGGTGATATCATCTTCACATATAAAGACGTGAGACCATCCCGCCTTCTTGGCGTGTTCAAGACATTTGATATGGCTCATTGTGCATCCGACTGCACCATTAGGCATTTTAATAGCAGGCATACGTTCTGGTTCGGCAACCATTATTTTGGCGAGCTCTTTCTTGACGTGTTCGTTGCGGTCTGTGCGGTCGTCTAAATTGATGTATAGTGTGTTTTTGAATAATGTTGACATAGTATGGTGTTGTATGAAAAAAAGGCTTTATGCCCTTTTTTATTTTTATGTTTTGTTTCAGCTATTCAACCAACCATTTAACGCATCTTAACTTCTTCATCATAATAATCATTTGGATAAAAGATGATATAAGTATCACCATCAACCTTCAGTTTCGTTATCTCATCTATATCACATTGTGGTTGAAAGGTGCGATATAATATAATGTCAGTATTTCCATCAATGTCTTCTAATTGGTATGCATTGAAGCATCGATGTATGTCCTTATAAATCTCGTTCAGTTGGCTCATAATATATTTATCGTACCAGCCAAATAAATTAGCCTTTATTTTTATGGTCAGAAATGGTGTCTCCTCGAAAGACGGAAATGCTCCGGCGAGGTGAAAGGTCGTCAAGAGTAAGCAAGCAATTGTGGTCCAGTAATGCATTGTTTTATTATGTCTTATGTCTTATATTTATATATGATTGTATATAAAAATATAATAAATCTCATTCAATTTTCTTTCTCTTTTGTGCCATATACATCGTGGACAAACACAATGGTCTCATCACTATCATTCAAGTTTCCATATGATTTTGCCCGCGGTCTCACAAAACATCCAAACGTCGCCCTCCAAAAATAACTCATCCATCTCGCCACTGTTTTCCGCATTATCCTATTTCTTTTTACCTGTGGATGCATATACATATATACTATAAAATTCTTGTTCTATATAGTTCACACATCATACAATAAACTGTCTATAGTGCAAGGCACCCATTGACATCCATTATAACACGACAACATATATTTCTCCTTATAATCCTTTTTATGAAAATAATAAGTGCAACCTATATTTCCATTGGCCATAACAACCATCACATATTTAATATATATCCGTAAATATTCATTCAAACATACAGTCATCTTTATCATTTCCCGGAGTTGTGGCACAACTCCCGTGTGTTCTACAACTACTGTCTGTATTCTGGTTTTAAGCCAGTTATCAAGTATTATTGCACGAGGGTCGTCGGTCATAATCCTATTTATATAGACCCCGCGTCGGCACACTATTTTCCCCGAATAATCCAATACTAGGTTCATTATTTCTCTTGGTAATAAACACCATAATTCGTGTTTCATATTTTCAACTCGTCTTTAATATAACTTAACTCATTGTTTCTAAGCCTATTTCGCAACATAATATGGTCTTCTATTTTCTTATATGGATGATATATATGTGTGGTCTCAACTAGATTTTTATCATATTCCTGTGTATGATGAATAGTCCCCTGCATTTCCTCCGGGTGAGCAATTGAGTGTCCCCATTGATATGCCAATGTAGTGAAAAGGGCTTCAATAAACATTAGATGCCGGTCTCGAACATATAGACCAAGTAAATCAAGCAATGGCCTCGACAGTCGGGATGCACATACCAAACTATGGGTCCAGGGCGTCCCTATTCGATGAATAACGTGTATCCAATGGTTCCACCCATCGCGAACGTCGCCTTTATGATTAATATCCAAAAACTGGCAAAGGAGGTCTGTGTCCGGATATTTCAAGTCTATATTAGTCAAGACGGCTTCATTATAGATAAATACATCATCTTCCATAAACCATACGTGGTCATAATGAGTGTTTATTTTAACAAAATAATAGAGGGCACGATCCCAGGCGACAATATCTTTTAAATTCGACCATATAGAGCTATTATAGAAATTGGTGGCTCTACAGACAGCATCGTCTATTTGAACTATTCGGACATTGCCATATATGCCATCATATATTTTAGAATTATCGTCCAAAACAATATAGACATCGTGGTCTGTAAACGTGTTGAAAAAATCGACCCAGTATTGATTATAGAACCGAGTTAATAGACAAATCGCATTCTTGTTTTTCATTTTGTTGATATACATTTTATCTGGGGGTAAATATATTATTATCCTAATTTCTAATAACATATTTATATTTTTATCATTGATTATTATTTAGTTTACTTGTTATTTTGCGGGATGCGGCATTTTTTATAAGTGGCAATCGCATCTTCTCTGCTCATTGTACTATGCACCTTGCTCCATTTAACCAGTTCTTTATTCTTATAATTAGAGAAAAACCAGGCAATATCTTCATATATTTCGGCCTTCTTTTCGGGTCTCATATTCTCAAATTCTTCGAGTTCGTGAGATGGCACCACAAATATTTTCTCATCAATTCCGCCCTCATCTTCCATCATAAGCCCGCCTACAATAGCCCCCTTTATAATAATATCGTTTTTCAGCTGGTTATTGGATATAATAAGTGCATCTAACTCGTCGCCATCACCAGCAATTGTATTCAAGAAAAACCCATATGCATACGGGTAGAAATACGGATAATGCAACATACGGTCTATTTCTAATTTAAAGGTCTCCTTATTCAATTCATATTTCACGTTGCTATGGCGTTTTATTTCAACAAAAACAGGTAAGTCAGTGAATTCATCGGTATCAGTCATTTTATACACTAGTTTCGGCGGCTATTTCTATATCCTTTTTTTCTTCAATTATGTATTCGATATTTTCTTTCTCGGGTCGCTGGGTCTCCAGTTTTCGGAGACGAAGCTCGAGACCCTGCAACTGTTCTTTTAATTCCATTATTGTTTTTTCTAATAGACCAGTATTATCTCTGGACTTATCCCCTGATTGTTCGATTATAGGCTGTTGTGTATTCCCCGAGATTTGCGGTAAAATATTCATATCTTGCTGCCTCAATTTCATCTGTTGCTGTATCAACTCATCCATATTGCTGAGAGGTTTATCGACAGTATCACTGAGATGGGTAGGAACAGGTGGCGGTTGTTTCTCAGTATTATAATCTTGTAGACGCCTATTATATTCACCAATCAAAACATTTTCGCGCTGTTGAACCTCATAATCCCGTGTATAATTCCCTGCAGTTACAGGTGGTGAAGTAGCCGGTGGAATATCGTGCACTCCTTTTAACACATTTATCATATATTGAATAGTCTCGCGATTTAAAGTATCGAGTGTATATTTGTCATTAACCCACCTGTTTTTCTCATAAAAAGTGTTTATAACAGATTTGAAAAAAAGATCTGGAGACCGGAGTTGTTTAAATTGTGGATTACTATTAATGGCATTCCACAGTATTTTTTGGTTATTTGGATGTATATAAAGATTGTTCATTGTTTATGATATAGCCGAACATTTTTATATGTTTATTCATAAAAAATATAAAAAGGACCAGTCATTAACACATATAATAAATAAATATGAAAATTGCACTTATAACTGGTATTACTGGTCAAGATGGGTCTTATTTAACTGAACTCCTTCTAGAAAAGGACTACATTGTATGGGGTATTATCCGCCGTTCATCATCCATTAATACAGGACGAATTGATAGTTTGTTTAATAATAAAAATCTGGTGCTGAAATATGGTGATTTAACTGATGGCCAAGCAGTTATGAATATCTTATATGAAATCAAGAACAAGTATTTTTCAGGACAAGGCGAACAAGCTGAACGGCTAGAAATCTATAATCTGGGTGCAATGAGCCACGTTAAAATCTCCTTTGAGATGCCAGAATATACAGGCCAAGTCGATGCAATGGGCCCGCTCCGTATTCTAAATGCCATTATTGCCTGTGGAATGACTGGATACACACGTTTTTATCAGGCATCTACCAGCGAGATGTTCGGTAAAGTGCAGGCGGTGCCTCAGACAGAAACCACTCCATTTTACCCGCGTTCACCATACGGGGTTGCCAAACTATATGGCCACTGGATTACAAAGAATTATCGCGAGGCATACGGGTTATTTGCAGTATCGGGGATTTTGTATAACCACGAGTCTAAACGCCGGGCCCATAATTTTGTGACCCGAAAAATTACGATTGGATTGGGCAAAATC
>JACCDX010801907.1_pt1 | contig 14300 bp, 20 predicted proteins | sample 7449681 | NCBI WGS metagenome assembly JACCDX01 (sample SAMN15323450, study PRJNA562643) | freshwater metagenome | isolation source: river surface water | place: USA:Blue River Watershed | collected 2017-08-18
CCCCTTCTATCGCTGTAGTTGGATATAATGGTAGATGCGGTCAAGGTGTTTCCCATGTTCTTAATCTTTTACATATAAAACATCATAAATACTCAAAAGATCATTCTAAAAACAATCTACATAAATATGACATTGTCTTTAATTGTATTTATTTAAACACTTATATTAAACCTTGGTTCACTCCATCAACTCGATTCAAAAAACCAATTGTTATTTGTGACATCAGTTGTGATCCTTACCATGAATATAACCCTATTCAAATTTATGATGAACCCACTACATGGGAAAATCCTGTTTATCAATACAATGATTTAGTTAGTATCATTGCTATCGATAATTTACCATCCTTAATTCCAATTGAAAGCTCTACCTATTTTTCCAATAAAATGATTGAATTGTTTTTACTTAAAAAAAAAGATACCCAAGAGATTTGGAAACGTAATTTAAACATTTATGATTCTAAAGTTAAATCATCTGATTGATTCTTGGGTATCACCGTTGTCTTGACAATCTGATTGATACATTTATTGTATTTAATTTCTTCTCCTAATTTATTCATCAATTGAACATATTCCATCATCTTATCTTCATCTTCTCGCCAATCTGGATTCTTTCTTTCCCATTCCGTTATTATATCATTAAATTTTTTTTGTAATTTATTACTTGTTTTGGGAATGGTAGATTGATCATTATTCCATGCATTATTGTTTTTTATATATAATTTCTTACGCTTTGCATCTGTACAATGAATTGGACGATCATATATACCTAATTCATTGATACCATTACATATCATTCGTGATATGTTCTCTGTCATACTAGAATCTACATCAAATGTAATTTCTAAATTCTTTATGAAATCATCCCAATTTAATGCATTCTTACATTTTTCATTCAAAAAGATATTTAAATTAAAATGATTATGTATCGGCTTATTATTCTCGATTTTATCTGATAACTCATCTTTCATATCCGATATTTCTGTTTTTAATTTATCATTATTATGAACAATTGCTTCTTTAATTTCAGTTAATTCTAATTTTAATTCATCTTTGATTTCTTCATTATTAGTTGTTATTGTTTCTTTAATTTCAGTTAATTCTGTTTTAAATTGTTCTTTTAATATGTCTAACTCAATTTTACATTTTTTAGTATGATACCATAAACTTGATTTATTTTTATATTCCTTATTGCATATAGAACAATTATAATATATATTATGTAATTTATTATGTCTAATACTTGTACAATGTCTATCAAAATTTCTTGTTATTGATGTTTTATATTCACATAACAAACATGAATATACTGGCATTATTCTAATATATATTGTATTATATTTTTAAATAGATAAATGTATTCATTTTTTATTTATCTTTTAAATAAAAATTTTAGACATTTTTTTGGACATTTTTTGGACATTTTTTTGGACATTTATGGAATTTATTTTTAATTTTGTTATTACCATATATAGTATTATATTTAATTTTGGACATTTTATTTTGTGATTGCCAGAAAAGTTCAATAGACCATAAAAAAAATGTCTAAAAATTATTTGTGGTAAGGGGTTTTATCATACATATTTTAAAATTTTTAAAGTTGTCAAAATCCATTCAGAAAAATTGATCACGAGAAAAATGTCTAATTTTATTTTAAGAAATGTCCAAAAAAATTATGCTCATAAATTTAAAAGTTATATTTTTCATTTAGACCATTATGGTAAGGACTGATTTTTTAGTTTTTTATTTTCCTATAATTATTTTAACTTTTTCATTTTGGACATTTTAAAATGTCTTTTTTGGAAAAGTAAATATAATTATAGAGAATTTTTTTCTTGTGTTTTTTTTTGAATTTTATTTTTTTAAATTTATTTTTATTTTTTAAAATTTATTTTTTATATTTTCAATAGTAATATAAATAAATAAACAATCCCAAATAATATTATAAAACAAAAATGGACAATTTATTAGACCTTGTCAAATTTCTTTACTAGATAAATATAAAATTAAATATATACATTATGTATTTTTGTTATCATAAAAAAAAATTAGACATTTATTTTAATGTTTAAAATTCTTTCATTCATTTTTGACCACTTATAAATTTAGACATTTATTTTATTATGATAATTGATAATAAAATAATAGAATAATAAAATATATTTTACATGAATTGAACAAAAACGATCAGTATTTACAATATTTAAAAACAACATAAAGAAAAGACCATATCCAATGGTTAAATGATACAATCATTATATGAGCGAATATTTGAATCCGAAGAAAGTAAAAAATGTAAAGAAGAAAAGAAACTATTGGATGAATATTTAAAAAATTCAAATTATTTTACAAGTGAAGAGAAAACATTCATGACTACATATAATTGTATACAACCCTATATTATACTAAAATCAAATGATGATATTATAAATGAAATAGATGCATATATGAATGAACATTACAATCCAATTATGTCAATTGATCCAATATTTTATTGTTATAAAGTGAATGATATTATGTTAACTCGAAAAGATTTATATACATTGAATGATGGTGAATTAAGAGATATGATATGTCATTTGAATACAGGAATACAAAGTAAATTATATACAGATAAAGAAGAGATTGAAAAGACGATGAAGAAATTAGTACATGATAAAGATCAAATATTTGAATTGTTATGTTCAGATTATGTATATAAAGAAGGGCGATTAAATAATTCAATGAAAGATGGGTTATATAAAAGTGTAATTGAAGAAATAAGACGTCATAATTATAATATACAATACAATGATTTAATGAATCATATAGAGCATAATATAAAATTAGTAAATTTATTAAATAAAAAAAGACTAGTATGGAAATATCTAATCGACAATAAGTATATACAAAATGATTATTCAGGTTTTAAATTACAATAAAATGACACAATATATCAAATATTATCATGTAAAATTATCTTTTGAATATCCAATGACTGCACATGCAATACGTTTACCTGCATTACCTGTTTTTAAACTTTCTTCATTACCACCTTGTCCACAATCATCGGTATTTTCATGAATGATTAATCCTCTTCCAATAATATTACATTTAGTTCCTTTAAGTTTAATAACATCATCATAAAATGTATATTTGGCTTCACCTTTTTTATTTGTTTTTATATTACCTAAATCACCAACATGTCGATGTTTCATTCCAGGACATCCATGTGTAGTATGAAATGGATTAAAATGTGAACACATACTTGTACATTTATCAGTTAAATCACCTGCTTCATGTACATGAAATCCATGTAAATGTTGAGGTGTAAGTCCTGAAAGATTTAAATCAATTTTAATGCGTGAATCTTGTTCAGTAAATTTAACATATCCATGAATAGAACCTATAAATACAGCAATTGCAATGGTCATATAATGTATACATAAAAAAATAAAAAATCAAGTAAAAATCAATTGTGGTGAAAGTCACCAACGGAATGTCTAACTCGTATCTAACCATTGCTGATCGGATAAGGAGCGAGACGGGAAAGGGTAGGGGGTCAGAGGGGATTACTCGTCGTCGACGATCGCCTCGAACTCCGCTCGAGCAAGAGCAGAGAACGAGCAGGAGTCGTTCGCCGAGTACGGCTTGGTTGTGGCAAAGCCAGCAGGGAATTCGACGCCATCCATCTCGGAGGACATCCCTGGGAGGATGCGCCGGAGCTCGTGAAGCCACCGGTCCAGCTCCCCTTCGTCGTAGAAGGTTTGCAAGTCGCCAAACACATCGGCGTCTTGTTGGACTTGTTGGAACTTCTTGAAGAGGAGCATGAGGCGGGAACTGCTTGGCTCGGAGAAGGCAACCCACGTCGTTGTGATCTGCGGCCGACCACGCTGGTCGATCGTCACCACACAGTAGGACATGTTCAGTCGCCTAGAATTGGACGGGTGCAAGTTGAACTTGGGCACAACACGGAAGCAAAACTTCGGGGTAACGCTGGAGGAATCCATTCTCTTGTTTTATAAATATAGTAGAGATAGAATTAATTTTCAATTTTATTCAATGATAGCATGAATAAATATAAAAAATAGGTTATAAAAATATATATTTTAAAGACTAGGTATAAATTTAAAAAACATTAAACTATTATTTAGCCAATGGATTTAATTTTTTTGTATGCAATTTATAAAATTGAATTTAAAAAAATATATAAATAAAAGAATATAAAACAACACAATGGTAAATATCCCTGATTCTCGAGCAGAAGAGCAAGAAATTGTTATCATTGAGAGAAATTTGGATCGTATTCAATGGGAAACGTTAACCTCTAGCAACAATATCACCAGAAGCAACGCGCCTCCTCGCGCGAATGTGGCTGGACGCACTGTGATGGATAGAATTGACTGGACCAGTCTTTCTACACGTTTTTTCAGTGATGAAATCGCTGAGTTGGCTGCTCAAATTGACTGGACCAGTCTTTCTGTACCCAATTCAAATCTTCGTGCAGAGGAATCTCCTGAGGAGGAATCTCTTGTTGAGGAATTTCCAGGAGAGGAATCTTCTGAGGAGGAATCTTCTGAGGAGGAATCTTCTGAGGAGGAACCCGTTTACCGTGTGATTTAGTAGATCTTAATACTAATTTTTTTATATTTTTTTTTATATTATTTTTTTTAATATAAAAAAATTATATTGATTTTAACATGATATATTTATAATTATCATTTCTCGATAAGTAATCATAAAAATATATATTTTCATTATGTGTTTGAATTTGAGTAAATAAAGGTTCAATCAATGTAAAATATAAAGCAATGATACCTTGATCATTTGTTATACTAATTGGATATTCTAATAATAAATATAATAATTTATCATATGTATGATTATTAATTATATTTGTATCATATAACATAATAGTTGTTTGAAAATAATCAATATTTAAATTAAAACGATCATTAAGTTTTGTAAAATATTCAGTGTTGTGTTTATCAAATTGCCCATGTAATTTCCATTCATAATAAGGATATGCATCAGAATGTGATAATAATGTATTTTCAGTTTTTGAATTGATTAATGGTGATATATCTGAAAAAATAGTTATCCCACAATCTAAATAAAAGATATAATTCCACTGTTTAAAAAATGTGTTGAATAAATGTAATTTATGAAATTGAAATTGTTTTTGAAACCAATGTGAAGATCTAACTATATTTTTTTGTATATTTATAAATTCATTTGAAAATTGAATGTTAGGAAAATATTGAATTATAATATGATTATCTTTAATCATATCACAATTTAATAATTCATTTTCATATAAATCATCTCCAATTACTAAACAAATATTACCTCTATATTTACCATTTGTAATTAATTGATTACAAGTATAAAGAAATTTTCTAAAATATTCTTTATTGCATAAAAAAACTACACAAACATCATTCATATATTGTATATATATACATATAAAATAAATTATGATAAACGTATAAAAATACATTTAAACAGTTTAGTTTTATGATAAAAAATATATAAAAAAAATATGGATATGACAATACAATATTTAATTAAATCATCATTGAAAGATAAGATAAAACAACCCCCTAAAAAAAAAGAATTCTACAAAGAAAGAATATTGGATTTAACCACTCATTTATTAAATCAATATCAAATTAATGATAACATGATGGAACATGAATTTGATAATTATGTAAATGCATGTATGAATTATTTTTATCGTATGGATTTAAAAGATAATTACCAAAAACAGCATAAAGAACAATTGGAAACCATCTTAGAAGAACCAGAAGAAAAAGAAATCAATATATTTACAAAAATGATGCCTCGAAAAAAAATAAATATACCATTTCCAATACAAAAAATATTTGATGAAACAGATGAAGAATTAAAAAATAAACGATTAATAATCTAATGAAATAATATGAAGACAAGAAAAAAGAAATTTAAGAAAGAAAATTGTGGACCATTTAAACGTGAAAATAAATTTACATGTTATAATACGAAAACATTACATAAATTAAAAAACAAATACAATCAAATTTATGTAGATAAAAAAATTCATTCAAATGAACCAAAACATATATGGTTATCATTAAAAGATGGATTACAAGATAAATGTAATTCAGAATCATGTTGGGTAAATGTATTAGGAGAAACAGAAGATATCAAAAAGATTACATTTTCACCTAAAAAACCAGATAGTTGGAGAAAAAATCCAACCACATGGTTATCTAATTTTGATATTGATGATGTTATGGAACAATATGAACATTATTTTCCAGAATTTAAATTTTTAGGACCATCACCTATTGATTTTGATGCAGTTTTATCTAACAATGAATGTGTATGGGAAGAATTATGTAAATTTAATTTACAAGAATATATAGATAAAGGTATTAAATATATAGGTATATGTTTTAATTTAGATCATCATGATGAACCTGGATCACATTGGGTAACCTCGTTTATTGATATACCAGGACATCATATTTATTATTTTGATTCAACAGGTGATCCGTCACCAAAAGAAGTAAAACGATTGGTGATGAGAGTAATGCAGCAAGGAAATATACATCATATGAAATTTAAATTTCATGAAAATAGTCCATTTGTACATCAGCATAGTAATACAGAATGTGGAATGTATAGTTTGTATTTTATTATCTATATGTTATTGTATCGTAATTTTAAGATATTTAAAACAAGACGAATTCCAGATGAAGAAATGAAATATTTGCGAACAATATTATTTAATTAAATCGAATCTAAAAGTATGTCATTTTTATCAAATGAAAATAAGGGGTTATTATGGGAATTAGTAAAAGATACAGGTATATTTGATAAATTAGTGAATGTAGTAAGTCGAAATAAAATTATGGAAATATTTGAAGAATTATTATTAAAAATAAATAATAATAATTTATCCATCAAAGAAAAAAATAAACAATTTTTATCTGATTATATAAGTACATTGAACAAATTACAAACAATGGAAATTAATATAGAAACAAAAGAACAATTAAAAAAACAACGTGAAGATTTATTTGAAGAAAGATTACGATTAAAACAAGAAGAATTTAGAAAATTTCAACCTCAAATACCACCTGCTATTAATTTTTTAGAAAAGGAACAAGATGTTAAATTTGAACCTCAAAAAGATTTTATTGATTTAACACACATAACATATGATTCAAAATCAATTCATATGAATGAAGTAAAAGAAGTGAAAAAAAAAGTATCGTTTCAAGAGTTATTGAAACCTCAAGAAGTTAAATTAGAAGAACTTAAAGAAAATCATGAAATAAAAGAACTTAAAGAAGAAATAAAAGAAATAAAAGATTTATTGTTAAAAATATGTAGTAAATTAGAGATTTGAATAATCATATTCTTCTATTTTTAATTCTGTATCAGCATAAATATCTTTTTTATTTAAATGATTTAATAATTGAACACATAAATCTAAATCTAAATCAACTATTTCATTGTTGATAGAACAAGTAAAAAAACATTCACTATAAAAGAATTGATTATCTAATGGAGGTGGAAATTTATATTTATTTAATAATTTTCCTGATAATTTTGTATATAAATGAAGATCATAATTAATATCATTTAAATTACATATCCATGTATGAAATAATTGGTAACCATTTACTAGTTTAATTTTATATTTTTTATTGAATTCATCAATCGATTGAATATCTGATGAATTTAATTTTCCAATTCGAGAAACAATGATATATTTCATTTTTTTATAATATATATATGAAATAAATATTAATATTATTTTTTATATTAATTAAATGAAAAAATATTATACCACGATTGTATTGTCAATATTAATTGATAATAAAAAAGTACTTAAAGAAAAGGAATACATTCGATTTTTAACCAATGAAGGAATCTTTAGAATAAAACAGAATGAATTTTATAAATATGATATTGAAGATAATACAAATAAATATTCCAATTATTGTAGTATAGATAATAGTATACAAGGATTAATCAAAGTATATACCATTCCTTATCCAAATATTAAAGAATATATACAAGAATTATATTATAATGTAGGTGAATATGAATTAATTGTAGAATATGCAAATGGTAATTTAAATGATTATTATTTTATAAATGTGGATAATCTATTAAAATTTAATGAGTTTTTAATAACATATACATAATCTAAGAATATAATATGTTTTATGATATAATAAAGACAAGTATTTTATCATTATTGATTATACTTTTTTTACATTACATTTATGAATTTTTTAAAACAAATTTAACAACACCTAAAATTAATGATTTAATTGTTCGTCCAACTGAAACATATCAAGAAATCAATAAAGTATTGTCAAATGAAACCATATCATTATTACCACCAATTGATAATAAACACGATATGAAAGATGAATTGAAGAATTATTTAAAAACATTATCTACAAAATAAATATAAAGTTAATCTTTTATATATACATAAAGAATGAATTCCATTTTATCTAGATTTCCTAATATTGAAATTCCTTATGAATCAATGACTCATAAGAAATTACATAACGTCATATATGTATCACGTCCAATTGGATTGATATGTTTTATGTGGTTTACTTATTATAAAGATCAACATGTTTGTTTGTTATACAATCCTAAAAAAAAGACAATTGAACCAGTTATGACTTCATTTCATTCTGATTTAGCACTAGGAACAATTTTACATGGTACAATGTGTAATAAAAAAGGCGTACAATGTTTTTTAATGGATAATATTTTTTATTTAAAAGGTCGACCTTGTAATGTAGATTATTCAACTAAATTAGATTATTTTAAAGAAGTATTAGAATCTATTTCTCCTATCATCTATACGAAGAAACAGATTTTATTCAAATTACCACACATTGGAATAGAACCACCTGTACATAATGATTATAATGTGTATAACATTCGAATGATTAATTTACATGGTAGAACCAATTATTATAAATATCAAACCGATGATAAAATATTCAATGTAAAACCTACCATTAAAAGTGATATCTATGAATTGTATGATTTAAATGGTAAATTTAATTCATATGCATTCATAAATACATATAAATGTAGTGTCATGATGAATGATTTATTTCGAAAAGTATATGAAAATCATAATTTAGATTTAATTGAAGAAAGTGAATCTGAAGAAGATTTTGAAAATACAAATGAAGATAAATACGTTTATATGGAACGTAGTTATCCAATGAAATGTAGTTGGAATAATAAATTAAAAAAATGGATTCCTGTTAGTTTGGCTTAAATTACTTTACAAAAATAGATACAAAGAATAAAATACCAGAAATTATCATTCCTATTCCTGAAGATATTCTGTGAACATTATATAATGCAACTGCAACCACTCCAATAATGATTGCAAAAATAATTACTATCAATTTTGATTTATCCATATAATATAATATAAAAAAATGGATTCCTGTTGGTTTGGCTTAATATCTGCTGATAAACCTTTTGTTATACTACACACCTATACATATCCTACAATAAATCCTACTAAAATAGAAATAAGTATTCCTCTAATGAAATTCCAATCTTCTGACAAAAAAATAATAAAAAGAAAACCATAAAATAAAAGAATACCTTTCATTCCAAAATATTCACATGTAAATGTATTTTTCTAACATTTATTTAATAGATTGATTAAATATTTAAGAAATAAACTTTGATAAATCAAGATTGCATTTCTTTACTTTTTCCTTTTCTTTTTCCATGATTGGATAATTTACATTATTTGAATACATAATGGTATAATTATTTTGATTATAGAATTTTTTTCTTAAATACCATTGTTTATGAAAAACATCATGTTTATCAATAATATCTACAATAAATGGTCGCTCATGATTTGATCTTAAAATTCTCCCTACTGATTGTGTCACATTGGTTTTAGGGGTAATCATCATCAATGTAGTCAATGTCTTAATATCCAGTGCTTCTTCAGCCATTGCATAAGTCGCCAATATAATTTTTTTAGTTTCTGATGATTTTAAATCAGTTTGTTTCATACCTCCAATATAATATCCTACTGTATCCAATTGATGTTCTTCTACATAAGAATAGATTTGATTCAATACATGTTTGTATTGAGCTAATATCATAATTTGTTGATTTAATGGATCACTTAATAGATTTTTTAATACTTCAATAATAAACAATGTACGTGGTAAATAACTCGTAATTTTACTAAGCATTTTAGAATAATCGGATTGTCCTTTATGATTAAGAATGGTTTCATTGAATTCTAAATCATTGGTTTTATAATAAATAGCATTGACAATTACATTATTTGTTTTTTCACGTACAACTTTATATTCAATATCACCTAAGAATAATTGGAATACTTTAGTTAAACCATCTTTACGATTCATAGTTGCAGATAAACCTAACATATAAGGGGTTACAATTTTGAATAATGCATTACTAAATACTTCAGCAGCAATATGATGAGTTTCATCAATGATTGTAAATCCAAAAGAATCAAATAATTGTTTAGGATAATCTTTCATAGATAAGGATTGTAACATACCAATGACAATATCTTTACCATTTACATCAATGATTGTACCTTGAATTCTACCAATTTTAGCATCAGGTAAAAATTCTTGAATTCTTTCTTTCCATTGTTCTAATAAAAATTCTTTATGAACAATCACTAATGTTTTTTTACGTAATGAATGTACAAGATATAATGCAATGATTGTTTTACCAAATCCACATGGTAATTCTACTAATCCACAACCTTTTGTTTTAGCACAATTAAGAAATGCATCTACAATAGGTTGTTGAATTTCGCGTAATGATCCTTGAAATGGTACATCAATATCCATACCTGGGCTTAAATCATTGGAAACAAACCCATATTTTTGAATACCATAAAATCGTGGTACGTATATTTTATTTGTAGATTCACGATATACAGGAAAAGTAGAACCGGATTGTTGATAAGAATTACTAGTTTTAATCATTAAATCATTACGAATAGTAGTTAATTCATTATCTTTTAATAAAGTTTTAGGTATCGTAAATCCTTTTGAACCAATATACATTGTTTTTTTTACATAAATAACTTTAATTATATCTAAATCAATTTATTATATTATGTTAAATTATATGGATTATTCACCTAAGCATATTATTTTATCTGTTTTATTGGTTATAATCATTGTTATGAATTTAAACGTACAATACAATACTGATTTTATTCATCCTAATATTTGGATTGGATTAATTATTATTATGATCATTTATTTATTTACACAAGATAATATTTTAGGTATTTTAGGGTTATTAGCCGGATATACCATGTTAAGTAATATTATTCAGGTAAACTCTACAACTACAGATATTGAAGTCATTCCATCTACCAAAGATAAATGTCCTGATACAGAACCAGTATTATCACAATTTCCTGTATCATTAGAAGAAGAGATTGTAAATGGTCTTAAACTAGTAAACCCATACAAAGTATTAACTTATAATTAAATGTATAAATAAAAAATAAAATAAAACAGTTTTACCCCTTACCTATTTACAGGTATCCTCCTCGTTAAGGGTGCATTCCTGCACCGGTTGGCGGGGTTGCTCGTTTGGATCCGAGCAGGCGGATGTTGGCTCGTCTGTCGTCACTGACACAGTGGCATCGGTGACGGTAGCCTCAAGAGGGTTTCCCTTCTGCTCCGACACAGTGGCATCAGAGCAGGTAGCCTCAGCTGGCTCTCCTGGTTGCTTTGCAATGGGGCTTGTCGGTTGGGTGGTGGATGGGGAGTGTTGTTCCCGCTCCCGTTGGCACTCGTTGCAGCACACGGAAAGACAACAGCATACCCCAACAATCGCCATCCAAACTGGATAGTCGCAAACACACGGCATTTTCGAGAGAGATTTTTGATAATAATGTTTATTAAAATGATAGTTCAATTTTTTAAAATGTTAACATAAATATAGTAATATAATCGGTTATAAAAAGAGAATAAAAAAATATATTTTTATACCATTAGGACAAGGATGGATTTCCAATGAATTCAGATTGAATCTGGTTTCGTTCGGAAATATCCATTAAATCCGTCAAGGTAAATAATAATTCATACCATGCATCTTTTGCTTCTACCCATTCAATCTTTGCAGAATGAACATCGATGGACGAATTCTTTTGTTGAGCTTCAACATACTTGTGGTATGCATCGTTTACACGATGATGTTCAACATAAAGAATCATTCTAGTAGTTTCAATAGAAAGAGCCATGATTTTTTTATATAGTATTACAATAAATTTATATTCAATTTATTATAATGAATACATAAAAAAAATCAAAACTGGTCTCAACAAATACTATTATCGACTAACCTAAACCGGATCATAACGAATAATCTCTGCTCCAAACCCGTCTGGGAAAGGAGCATCGATCATTTCTTCCTCGATGATGTCACCATCAGGAAGTTCATGTTTGACAATTCGAGGTCCAGTAGGAAGATACACTTTCTGCAGTGTCGGGGTCCACTTAGTCACCATGACCGGTGCCATTGGACCAATGTACAGAAAAGTCGTCCCCATTGGAGCAAACATCTTCGTATAAATAACACAAAGCTCATCATCTTCCTCATCATAGAGGTAGGGTTTGTAGTTCATGATAATTAGATCCGTAAGATTGGGTGGAAAACGACGAATGCTTCCGCAGAAGTTAACATCTAACCACACCCGTTTGAGTGCGAGTGCACTTGAAAAGTCAATGTTTCGAAATAGGCAGTGATCAAGTATCAAAGACACCACGTATTGAGATATGTTCAGTTGTAAAAATGTCTCCTTGTAGGGAAACTCAACTTTTCTACCAGAATCATGCCACTTACGAGCTAACTCTACGCTCATTGGCATTCCACTGATACAAAATGTTGTCACACTTGGAGGAGTCCATCCAAAAGCAGGATAGTGAGCATACTGTACCAACATATTATCCACCGTAAATGATCTAACGGGGATGTAACCTAATGGTGGGTTTGAATGATCTGGATAATACGAACAAATACCAACGACAATCGTCTTCAAATTTCGAAGATCGAATGATGGAAGAAATCCGTCATACCAGGTCTTAAACATCATGTAGGTCGAGTTGACCAGCAGATGAACATACTTTGGACAGAAAGCTCTAGAACATGCTTTTGACAAGCAAAACAATTTTTTGTGAATTTCTCTTTTTTTTAAGAAAGAGATGATGTAAGTAACAATATCACTAGGCAATATCACAAAAATAGGATATTGCTCTAAGACAGGGTACCGAATCAAAGACACCATTTTTTCACTAGTTTAATAAATAGAATATGATGTGTTGATGTTCAATTTTATAAATCTCTTACATTAAAATCCTAGTTGACGATTAAATGCAATATCACTTTTATCGAATTGATTTAAATTAGAATATTTACTAGGTTTTAATGGATGAACATTATGTAATACTGATGGAATTAAATCATGACTCAAGTTTAAAAAATCAAATAAAATAATTAACCATTTTTCTGGATGTGAACACATATCATCATAATTAATCATTAAAAAGTTTGATTTCATTTGTTTTGATTCAGAAATTACTTTTTCATGAATGATTCTCCAATATTTGAATGAAACCCTAGGAGTATATATAATATGTCCATGTTTATCATATTTAACATATTCTTTAGGTAAAAAGACAGGTCCCCATAATCGTAATTGATTTTGGTTTGTACTAAATGCCATATCAAACCCGTTTCTAACAACCATAATGAATTTCATAGATGGATATAATTCATGAAGAGATTTCATAATGATATGACTGTTTGGTTCTTTCCATCCCCATTTATCCATAAGAGGTTTAGATTTAGTATGATATCGAGGTATTGGATTTGATTTATGTAATTGTTTTAAATGATTTGCTCTATCTTGTATCCATGGATAATCATGACCTGGACGTCCTTTTGTCGATAAACTATCGACGATATTAATTTCATTGGAAGATAATGGAGAATGATATATTTCTTTTTTAATGATTTTAACAAAATTATGTATGTTATCATTGGATAAAGTTAATGTACCTAAATGTTTAAATAATAAAGTAAATGTTAAATTATCATTTGCTTCATTTAAATCATTACCAATATTTAATCCTAACTCTTTTAATATAGTTATTATCATGCGAGTTCCACTTCCTCCTACTCCACCAACTACGATATATGGATGTGACATATATTAATGATTTAAAAAATAAAAAAATATTAAAAAATTTATAAAAA
>JACCDX010188115.1_pt1 | contig 14297 bp, 42 predicted proteins | sample 7449681 | NCBI WGS metagenome assembly JACCDX01 (sample SAMN15323450, study PRJNA562643) | freshwater metagenome | isolation source: river surface water | place: USA:Blue River Watershed | collected 2017-08-18
GTGGAGAAAGATGTATCTTGAAGGATTTGATGAATGAACTTTCCAACATTCATAAACAAGTGGATCATCGGATTTAATCCGATTAAGTATTCAAGTTTCTGGTGGTGGTTCCGTCTTATGTCTCATTCTGGTTTCAGATTTGATGACTATCATATCTGGGAATCATTCTGGAGTTCTTTGAATGGTGGATGGTTGGACATGAACTATCAGTGGGAGTTTGAAAAGTTCTGGGGTAAGGGTGCTAAACCTGAACGCATTGTTCTACCAAAAAAAGACTTTGATGCCCTGGTAGAACGCTTGAATCAACCACCAGATTCTGCTACAATGGAGAGGATCAAAAGAGTATTGGAACGTAAGGCACCTTGGGAGAACAATAATGTTTAGCAAACCACTTTTAGCAACTGATAAAAAGAAAACTACCCTGAACTGGTGGGAATATTGGATTGGTCACTGTTGGATGACTGGGTGGCAAAGTATTGGTATGGCATTCCGTAATTGGTCTGATTTGATGACTGGAAACTATAAGGATTATGCCCTATTAGACCATGATGACCCATATACTGAATGTTATGAGTGGTTCTGGGCAACTCTTGGTGAAGATGAGTGCTATCCAAAGTTCTTTCTTGAAGACTTGCTTAAAATGTGTGATAGAATAGATAGGGGTGAGGAAAAACTTATTCCTCTTGATGAGGATTTTTTTGATAGAATAAAGGACCTTACTGATGGGGTAGAACTTGATGATTAAACCAATTAAAGAAGATTTTCCACATTTTGGGTTTCCTGTAAAGATTGTTCATAAGGATGGTAAAGACCTTAAGGACAAAAAAACTTGTTATTTTCAATGTGAAGCACACGCTAAAAAATATATTGAAAGGGCAAAGTTAAAGAAAAAAGATTACACAATGACTATTAAGGAAGAAACAAATGACTGAACGCACTTACACATCAAAGTCTGGTGATACTTGGACTTGGGAAGAAACACCAGAGACCATTGAAGCATTGAAGCAACTTCACGAAACTGTAAAGAAAGTAAATGACCGAAAAGAAACTAATTGATGATGCTTTCTATGTTGAACAATCTAATTGGAAAACTTGGAAAAGTTATGATAAAGATGGGAACTCACTTATTACTTCTTTCACGGAAGAATCTTGTATTAATTCAACAAGATTTTACCTCAAGGGGAAACAGGAAGGTTTCTCAGAGACCCAAACTTACTCTAGTAAAGTAGATGGTAAACTATGAGTGACACTGATCCAACATCGCCTTGGTATGAATTTATATCTTACTGTCGATGTTGTGAAAGTCTAGGTGTTCCAATTCGTTTACAATCATTTATGAGATATCAAAGGTATTTGAGGGAGATTGGAGTTAAATGAGCGATCCTTATTGGTTTTTTAAAAAATGGGGAATCAATCATAATGGTGAGGTTCCAGTTGATGATCTTTATAGAAGAATTTCTGATTTGGAAATTCTTGCAAAACATCTTGAATCAAGAGTTGAAGAACTTGAAAGAGAGAATGTTGAAACCACAAATGCAATGTATGAGATTGCCAACAGTTTAGAGGCACGTATTGACATTCTTGCTTCTGAACCTTATAATTTGGATAAATTTGCAGAAAACTAATGTATGAAACTCTAACTGAATTTGAAAGGGCGCTTGCCCGTTTTGGAGATAAGGTTGCTCTAATTGCAGGTCTTGAAATTACCGATAAAATTTCTCCAGAAGAAGCATATCAACAAATTAAAGAACTTTATAAAGAACTAAAATCTCTCCGTAAAGTTGAAAAGGACGAATGGAATTCCGATATTCATATTGAAATCTGATGGAAGATTCTCTTAAAGTAACACAAAATGAAGATGGATCTTACACGGTAGATTGGTCTCCCGATGATCCCAAATGGTCTTGGATGAATAATCTTACTAGTAAAGAGATTCAAATTATAGTACAGCAAGCAATTCAGGATGTCACCAATGCCAATTAAGTATCAAAAAGTCTGGGATACGATGAATTCCCTTGAGACTGTTACTTCAAAAATTTGCTCTGCCCGTGAAATTCTGGATAGTGCTGTTGATAGACTTCAAGAGCATCAGTATGATAAAGTAGAAACTCTTTTGTATGCTGTTGATGAATTTCTTCAGTATTATCTTCAGGAGTTTGATGAGAAGTTTAAAGATGCCTGGAAAGCAACTGTAGGTGACTTACGTGATGATGATGTTAAAGATGATGGTATGCGTCCTTGGGGACACAGTGATCTTGAATATCAAATTGCCAACAGCAAAGAATCTTTGATCTGCGATAAGGATGATCCATCACCAGAATGCCAAAATGCTTGGAATGATTTCTGGGAAGAACATTATTATCCAGAGGAACATAAGGATGATAAAGTAGTCAAGTGGTCTCTTCCAGTTGAGATTGATAGTGTAAGTGGTGAATATTATGTTACTTTCCCAGATGATCTCTTAGAAGCAACAAATCTAAAAGAAGGCGATCAAGTTGAGTGGGTAGATTTAGGTAATGGTTCTTTTAAATTGATTAAAAAAGAAAAAAAAGAACAACCATCTTGGGTAAAAGGTAATGAACTCGCAAAAGTTAAAACCTATCAAGAAATGATTGATGACGGTTGGGAAATGACCGATGATGGATTTTGGATTAAGGAGAATTGAAATGGCACTGTCACAATCTGTTGAAGAATCTCTAAAAGAAGCAGAAGCATCATTAAGGAATGCACTAGCATATTCTGCTCGTCAAGAACGCCCGATGGTCTGTAGTGTAATCGCAGATCTTATCAGTCGCATCGAGTCACTTCAAAGCACTGATGCTATTCTAGATAAACTGGAGAATCGTAAATCAGGCGATTCTGGATTTTTTGGAACTTTTTTTAACAATGACTAAAAAACAACCTAATGAGTTTGGTAAGGCACTTCAAGAGTGGTGGAATTCTGACGCTTGCAAACAACTTCAGAAGGAAACTGAAGAGGCAAAACAACGTGCTGTAGGCAAGTATTTTATGCTTTCTGAAGAAGACAAACTTGATATGGTTCAGGCGATCTGCTATATTATGTGTAAGGCAGAATCGGAAGGCACTAGTCACCGTGGATTGATGGATAAACTAGGCATTTATCCTTCTGGTTTCTGGGTTGATGGTCTTATGGAAGTACATAATTCTATGTGGTCTTATTATCACGATAAAAAGCAAGAACAAGAATTGAAAGATGATCTTGATACCCTTGAAGATTTTATGAAGTAATGTAACACGATCCCAAAGAAAACATTAAGTTACTAGATAATTATATGCTGAAATGCTAACATTGGGACCACATCGCACAAAATTAATGACACTCGCACGAACTGGAACTGAAAATCTCACACAAGAAGAATGGAATGAACTTATTGCTCTAAAGGAAGCGATTAATAATAATCCTGCAACAGTTCATCCGGAAAAGATGGAGAAATTTACAGAACTTTTAGTGCGTTCTCTTGAGGGCAAATGCGACCCACCACCTCCTAAGAGTTGGAGGGGTTCTTCACTGAGTGAATAAAAAATAAATATTATCATCACGCTACAAAAAAATGGATAACATCGATCAACATATTCAAAAAGATGAAGATATTTTGAGTGATCCTTTAACTTCACCTCAAGCAAGAAGACATACAGAAGAAGAGTTAGAGGCATTAAAATCATATAAAGAAAATCATCCTAATGATTCCCATGATCCTACAGCACTGGAACTTTATTGTGATGCAAATCCTGATGCACCAGAGTGTAGAATTTATGAGGATTGAGTGATAGTCTTAAAACTGTCACACTGACACCTTTAAAAACTTGAGAATTATCCTATAATATCTCTAGCAAAAAATTATTTCATGAAACAATTACTTCTTCTGTTACCTCTAACTTTATTTTCATACCCAGTAGAGGCGCAACAAGTGAATAACTACGCTGTTTGCACTCAAAATCAAGAGATTTATCGTCCAGGTGGATATGATCGTTATGGTAACTATGTACCTGGAGGAGTGAGTGTTCAAACATTCAATGTTCCTTGTAATGGAACAGTCTCTTCTGCTCCTTCTTATCAACAACAACGTATTTGTAATCCAAATGCTGGAGCACTCTTAGGTGCTGGTATTGCTGGAGCAATCGCTGGAGGTTCTTCAAGAACTTGGAGTGGAAGTTGGTACAATAACTATTCGCGTAATAGTTCATCTGGTGGTTGGTCTAATACTGAAAAAAATAATTATTCTTGGCAGGCACTTGGTGCTGGACTTGGGGCGTTAATGTTTAGTTGCTAATGAAATATAATAATCTTGACCGTTTGATTTTCTTTTCGTCATTTCTTTGGTTTCTTCATTGGTCATGCAATCTTTTTTCTGCCATTCTGGATACGGTTATTCTAAACGCCTCTGTGAGGATGTTACCGTATGGTTTCTGAATAAGTTTTTTCCCCGCCATAAGATTGATGTAGAAATTCTGCATCGTGGTCTCAAACGCGAACACGTTTATGGATATTGTGATATTCAAGATCAATCAAGGCGCCCAAGATCGTTCCTGATTGAACTTGACACAAATATGTGTAAGGAGTTGTATATAAAAACTCTTTTGCATGAACTGACTCATCTGAGGCAATGGGTAGATGGGTCACTGAGCCTTCGTCGTGGAAAAATGCTTTATTGTAAAGAACCTGTGGAATCTTACGACTATTGGCAACAACCACATGAAATTGATGCACGTATATACGAGGAAAAACTCTATTATGAGTATTGTCAAGACAGGGGTGTGCCAATTCGTCAAGTGTCACACTACTTTCCCAATCGCCTGACTCAATCCCTATAATATAGACTGATTCATGAAAACCATGAAAAAACTTCTTCCACTTCTTCTACTTCTCCCCCTCCCATCATTTGCATTTACAACACATCGGTATCAAACTGATTGTTATCTTGAAACTTCTACCGAATTCAAGTATGATACATGCACTGTGATTGATACTCGGGAGGACAATGGAGCATTGAGAACTCGTAATGTCTTTTCTAATCGGTTTAGTCTTACAGTTAAATCGTGGTTTGAAGAAAATCGTGGATTTGTAACTTGGGATTCTCATAACAAGTTTGATTATCAATGGCAGTATAAGATTGGTAATATCAATGGTGTCAATGGATATAGTTACGTGATGCCTGGTTTTCTGGTTAAAGATGTATCTTGGGACTGAAAAATGACTGAAGATTTTGTAAGACTCAACGTGCATGAGATCGGTATTCTCCTCTCTGCACTACAAAGTTTAGATTTGGGTGAAGAAAATGTAATTGCTAAGGATTATGGAAGTGTTCCTTCGCTTTACAATAAACTATACACAATTTGGGAGGAAATGGATCGATCGCAAGTTGAATTACGATATGATCTTACTCCATCATTTTAATTAAATGAATTTTACAACTGAAGAACTCAAGATTATCTACAGAGCAGTTCAAAGGTATCAGATGCATTCTGTTCCATTTGAAAGTAAACTGTATGATGATTGTCAAAACATTTTAAATCGAATTTTTCCAAATGAACAAACAACAAATTCTTGAATTCATCAAAGCATTTCAAGATTTTATGAATCATGCTGAAACTGAAGAGTTTCTTTATGAAACTCGTTCACTTGCTGAGCAGGTGATCTCTTCTGAAATTGAGGAAAAGGCAGCAGAACTTGAAGTTACTTGTGATTATTACATGATGGAATTCATGTGATTGCCATTGACAAAATCTTTATTTTAAACTAAACTTGAGAGGTAAACTAACACAAGAAATGAAGTATCTTTACATTGTTGACTATTGGGTTCCATTTCCTTCCAGTGAGTATGGTGGAATTATCAATCTCATTGCAGGAAGTGATACTGAAGCATTTGAGATTCTTTCTTCCGAAGATCAGTTTGATGATCGATACACTGATCGCATTATGGAGCGAGTTGTCAATGCACAGAAGTTTGCACTAGTTGACGAATATGAGTCTGGTATTCTGGAGGCATTTACAACATGACGCAACTTTATCGCATTGAAGAGTTGTTTACGGGTGGTTGGGAATTGATTGATGAAACGGCAACAAAACTCACAAAAGAAGAGTGTAATCAAAAACTCAGCGAATATCTTAAGCAAGGATACAATCCAAACTACTTACGAGCAGTTCCAGATCATTGATTTTCCTCATCAAGCACCCAAAGGATACAGTTATGAATTCAAAAGTTTTAAAAGAAACATCACTTCAATTTGGTTGCTTGACCATCGCAAGTATGTTTACAATGGTGGCGATTCTGTTCGTTGTATATGGGGATTTTTCAACTCAAAAACAAATGCCTACCATGCACCAATCAACAGTTCGACAGTTGGTAGTGTAGTTAAAATCAAAGATACAACACCATATTCCGCGATGCCAATCTTTCAAACACCCCTTATATCAGCATTCATATGACATATACACCAAAAGTTAATGATTATGTTATATGGGAAAAGCAAATCGAAGGATGGGTTTACTTTAAATGTAATCAGTATATTACTATTGAAACATCTGTTCGACCTAAAGATAATGTGAATTATATTGCCTCTCCCATTCATGCAAATGAAAGGCTTTTGGTGATCTGTTATAAAGAACAGTGGGAAAATCTTACCTATGTAAAATCAAGATCATCAATTTATGAAGAATAAAACAATGTGGAGGTGGTGGGCAAAAGCATTAGGGGAAAAGGCATCAAAGTGTGATCGTGAATCTGATACCATTGCAATTATTCGAACTGTTATTTTTGCATCATATCTGATTACTAATTGCTTTATCGTTGCTGGTGTGATTAGACACTGGAACGACAACTCTAAAATTGAAATCTTTATTAAAAATCCTCATGAAGTACCAAGTCATTTACAACAAAAGCAAGAAGAAAAGTCAGTCCAAGCAAGTGGCAACTTTTTATAAAATTGAAGATGCAAGCATGTGGGAAAAGCATGTCATTGCACAAGGATGCACTCAAGTAGAGATTGTGCCAGTTTTTTAAGTAGTACACTAATCATTTGTTCAAACCTAACCCAATTTATTATGAAAACCAAAACCATCACCGCTAATGTTTATGGTGAAGAATCCATTTTTGATGTTGTTCAATATGATTACACTGACATTCCAGAAATAAAAGAAGCATTTGAATCTTGGATTACTCTCAAGAAAAGTGCGAACCGTCTTTATGGTCGGGCACCAAACATTCCCGAATTTATCACAGAAACATGTCTATGTCTTGCTTTAAATTTAGTACGATTTTACAAGTCAAAGAAACTAAAGAGTGCTTCCTTCGATTGTTTTGATCTTGTTCATGATCGGGCAATTCAGGCAAAGGCATGTTCAGTAGAAGATGATCTGACTTCATTCGGTCCTAAAACTAAATGGGATGTTCTATATTTTCTTGATTTCTACAATAATGGTAATCTTGACGGCACATTTCATGTCTATGAAGTTCCAAATGATTTGATCTATAATTGTCTGGTTAAAGAAGGTCGTACTCTCAAGCAATCGCAAGAACTTGGTTATCGCCCTCGTATTCATATTAAAAGTCAGATTGTTGTACCTAACGGTATTGAACCATTGGAACTGGATGAAGATTGTGATCTGATGCAAGAAATCATTCTTCCTTCTGGTATTAAACCACTTGAAAAAGGAATCAAACTGTGGTAAAATAATATATTCTTTATTCATACATTCATGTTCCGAACCATTGATCTTTTCGCTGGCATTGGTGGTATTCGTCTTGGATTTGAACATGCGGGTTTTGAATCAGTATTTTCCAACGATTTTGAACCCGCCTGTAAGAAAACTTATGATCTAAATTTCCAGACATCAAAACTTCATATTCAGGATATTCGTGAGATAGATTCAGAAAGTTTACCAGATTTTGATTTTTTGCTAGGTGGTTTTCCATGTCAGGCATTTTCAATTGCTGGTCATCGACAAGGATTTAATGATGCAAAGAATCGAGGCAACTTGTTTTTCTACATTGCAGACATTCTTAAAATTAAACAACCAACTGGTTTTTTGCTAGAAAATGTAAAAAATCTTCAAACGCATGACTCTGGTAAAACATTTCAAACAATTCAGATGATTTTATCTGACCTTGGGTATCATGTGAAATCTAAGGTTCTGAATACAATGAATTATGGAAATGTGCCACAAAATCGTGAGCGTATTTACATAGTAGGTTTTAAATCTTTTGAGCAATGTATGACATTCAGTTTTCCTGATGAGATTCCATTGACAAAAACAATTCAAGATATTCTTGAACCATCACCTGTTGCAGAAAAATATTATTACAATGGAAAACCATTATATAATCGAATCAAGAATGATGTAACAAAGGAAAATACTGTTTATCAATGGCGTCGCCAATATGTTCGTGAGAATAAAAAAAACGTTTGTCCTACTTTGACTGCAAACATGGGAACTGGCGGTCATAATGTACCAATTATCAAAGATTCTGTTGGTATTCGAAAACTAACACCTCTGGAGTGTCTTCGTCTTCAAGGATTCCCCAATTCTTATATTCTTCCATCAATTTCAGATGGCTCACTTTATAAACAGATTGGAAATTCAGTGAGTGTACCAGTGATTGAACGAATCGCAAAACAAATCGTCAAAACTATGTGACAGTCATAAAACTGTCCATTCCCCTTACTGAAACACTCCAGGGCATGTATAATATAGAAGTCAACCAAGGAATCCACTATGAATTCCAAACTGAACTTCTCTTGCTCTTCGATTCGAATTGAAGACTTTCAGACTGATGATGTTTTCTATGTGTATCCTGACAAGCATCAAAAAAATGTTCCACTCCCAGAAAGTCTGGATGATGCTTATGGAAATGGTTTTCTAACTATCTCTCTATGTGATAGTAAGTTTGGTACTTATTATCTGAATATTGCCAATGAAGAGTATACTGGATCGTTGCAAAAACTGGAATCTATTCTTTATGACTGGGCAATATCTGAAGGTTATGTTTACGAGTGACACTTGATCAACTGTCACACAGGTATTTCATATGTGTGCTTTAATGTATTATAATTTATTTGTTATCAAGGAGACTTTCTTTTGGATCCAGCACTAATTGAAATTAATGAGACCAACTATTGTGATCAAAAACCGACTACAATGGAATTTTCATTTTGGGAGCACGATCTCCTGAATCAGATTTTGAATCATGCCATTGATGCATATGATCTCATGGGTTTTTATGAAGTTGATATGCTTCCAGATGATTCTGAAATTAAAAAAAGGTACGATATGCTGATGGATATCAAGCAACGTTCGCATGATATTTGGATGCATCGCTTTGATAATCCTCCCTATAACAATAACTGATTATGAAATTTACTGATCTTAACTTTGAACCTCACTATATCACTGGTGGTATTCAAGCAAAACACTTCTTTCCCAATGGTTATGGGGTGAGTGTGGTACGATTCCCTGGTTCATATGGTTACGAACAGGATCTGTATGAAGTAGCAGTTATCAAAGGCACATCAGACAATTTCAAACTGTGCTATGATACTCCCATCGCTGATGATGTAATGGGTCATCGTGATGAACAAGACATTGAAAACATTATGGAAGAGGTTGCGAGTCTGTAATTATGACACAATTCAATGTTGGTGATATTGTCACTAAACTCCACGGTAAAAAACCTGCAGAAATTACCTATTCTTATATCGGAGGATATGGTGGAGGTCAATATACTTGCAAGTATCTTGAATCTAAACAATCTTTCACTTCTTACGGCAACGAACTAAAACTTTACGAAGAGGAAACTGAAATGACTGCTGACACTAAAACTCTTTACTCTTTCACTGTTGACGGGGTTATTGCTTATGGTACTCACATTGGTACTAACAGTCAAAATCAATATCTGATTGAAGAAAAGGGTACTGGTAAGATTCATGTCTTTGATAAGAAAGACCTGGAAGAAGTTGTACCTTATACCTTCAGTGCTACTATGGGTGGGAAAGAAACCCATTATGTTGGCACCCCTGAGACTCTGAAGAAAGGTGATGTTCTTCTCTACACTGGTTCTAACACTCCTCAGGTTGCTGTGGTAACTGGTGTGGATACTAAGAACAAGAGTGCTCGGGCAAAGTTTAAGGGCGCTAAAATCGTAACTGAGGCAATCTGATGAAAATTGTCGGTCTTGCTTTTGGTGTGATTGTCCTTGCTGTTGCTGGACTATTCTTTGAAGCATGGTTGCTTGGTTTGATTCTGTCGTGGTTTGGTGTATCCTTGACCTTCTGGAAGAACTTTGCTATCATCTTCCTTGCTAATGCTATCTTTAATTCCCCTGGAGGTTCTTCCAAGTGAAACTCAACGGTTACACTCTCGTTGAACTGATGATTGCTGGTGCTCTTATTGGAATCACTGGTCTTATTATCTACGGTGCTACTACTGGTGGAAGTGTGACTGTTCCAGGTCTTCCAAGCAAACAAGCGTGTTTGAATGCTGGTGGCAAATGGTCTGAAGGCATTCAATACGGTCGTATTACTCAACTTTGTACTTATAATTAATCATGAAACAACAAAATGGTTTTCTGTCTGCTGAAGGTAGTTTTATTGTAGGCATCGGCATTCTTGTGATTGCTGGTCTTGCTTTTGGTCTTCCCCAGTATGGTGTGTGGACTAAAACCCTGAGTGGTAAAGCACAACTACAAGAAGCAGAATATACTCGCCAGGTTGCTGTGCTTGAAGCAAAAGCAAAACTGGATAGTGCTAAAGAACTGGCACAAGCAGAGGTTGAACGTGCCAAGGGTGTTGCTCAAGCAAACCAAATCATTGGCGATTCACTAAAGGGCAACCGTGAGTATCTCCAGTATCTGTACATTACTGGTTTGGAAGAAGGTTCACAAAAAGGTAACGTGACCATTTATGTTCCCACTGAAAATGGTCTTCCCGTACCAACTATGTCAATGAACAAGTGACACTTTCATAACTGTCACACTGAGCACTCTAGAGAGATCTGGAGTGCTTTATACTATGTTCATACACCACAGGAGGTCATTCAATCATGAAAAAGATTTACATTTTCTATGGTATCATGGCAGTTTTTGGAGTAGTTCTTGGAGTTTCTCTTCAAAAACTAACTGAACCAGTTATCTACGATCATCCGACAACTCAAGAAGCATTCTGCAAAAGTCAAGCAAAATGGCATCCTGACTGCAATGTTTAATTTCATTTCAGGTGCAATCTTTGGTATCATTGTTGCTACCATTGGATTTTCACCAGTCGCAAAAACACTTGACGGTATGATGCTTAACATTCAAAAAACAGCATCAGAAATGAATCGTCCTGAACTCCCTGCTCCTTCTTACCGATGAAAAACCTTCACATCGAACATCCTGAAGATTCCATTCTCACTGGAGATCTCAGTGTCCTGGATTGGTTCACTGAACCTGGACATCTTTCTGTAAAGATGGATGGTTGTCCTGCAATTGTATGGGGAACAGATCCTGATACAGGTTCATTTTTTGTTGGCACAAAATCCGTGTTCAACAAAAAGAAAATGATGATTGCACACTCTCATGAAGAAATTGATACGCTCTATAAAGGTCAAGTTGCGTCTATTCTTCATGTGTGCTTTAATTATCTTCCTCGCACAAATTCTATCATTCAAGGTGATTTTATTGGTCTTGGGGGTCATCGTTATTATACTCCCAACACGATCACTTACGAGTTTCCTGAGATCATCAACGATGTTTTGATCATTGCACCACACACTGAATATTATGCTTATGATGAATTAAAGTATGCAGTGGCGTATCCTCTTGAGACTGAATTGTATGATGATGGTTTTGTCAAGTTTGTAAAACCAAACGCATACATTCTTCATCATCAAGAGTCTTTTGCTGATGTGGAGGAAGTTTGTAGTTTTGCCCGACAAATGGCGCAAACTGCGACATTTGTAGATGAGAAAGGCGCTGCACATCTGAAGAAGTGTTTTAACACATTTATCCGAAATGGTGCAGTTCTTGATGATAATGCATTGCAGGTTTTTGGTAATTGTGACATTAACCTGATTCGTTTATGGAAGTTGGTGAAGAGTATTAAAGAAGATTGCCTCTTTCTATGTCGCAATGATGGTCCAAAAGCATATATTGATTCAGAGCAAATTGATGCAGAAGGTTATGTAATGAGTAATCAATATGGAACTTATAAACTGGTGAATCGTAGTCTTTTCAGTCATGCAAACTTCAATAAAGTAAAGGTATGGGATAAATAAAAAGAAAAACATGAAGACGTTTTTTCAGTTTTCTGAAGATCTTGCAAAAAGAAAGCAGTATGAATTGACTCGTCACGAAGACGATTCATATCAAACTCCAATTCAAAGACTACAAAATCCAAGACTTAGAAAACTGAGAAGATATCTCAATCGTGAAGTTGGAAAATATACCGTATAAAGTAAATGAAAACGTTTCAAGAGTTTATTGAAGAAGCGAAAAGAATTAAAGTTCTTCGCACTGCACATTATACAACTTCATCCAATAAAAATGAAATTCTAAGATCAGGATTCAAGGATTCACCATCCACAGGAACTTATCATCCCGATAATCGCAAGGATATTGTTTATACCACACCATCATCAAGAGTTGGAAGTGATTACTCTCATTCAAGAGTGAATCTGAGAATCGTGAATCCAAAGGTCACAACAACTGACTCTCCCAGAGATTTTGGTCCAAAGATTCGACAATGGATGTCAACATCATCTGATGATGATATTGCAAATAAAAAGAATAAACCAACCAGCGCACCTGATCAAGCAAAACGTGCATTTCAATCTGGAGCAAATGTTGTAAGAGTTCCAAATGCTCATGGTGGATTTACTCCAAGACCAGGACAGGCACAAGGATCTTATGTTATGGTAAGTAAGGACGTTGCAAATAAGTCAATTGATCGTAATCCACCACCAACATTCAAAGCAAAAGATAAAGCAAAAAGAACTCAAACACGACCAAGAGGAATGAGTTCTTCTCTTTCAACAACTGGTGCTCCATCAGGAACAAAATTCACACCAGGACAAGGTGGACGTTATGGCATCGGTGGAGTTGGTCTTGCTGACTGATAGGACACCTGAATAACTGTCCCAGACCCCCCTCTCTGCCCTCCAGTGCCCCTATAATACAGGGGTAATCGGTTCCAACCACAATGATCACCGACACCACTCAAGACGCTCAAATCCGCCGTTCGATTCAGAATCGGATTGAGAATGAAATGTCACTCGATCTTCTTAAGCGAATTGCTTATGAGGTTGGATGTGAAGAGTATGGTATTCACCCTGATTCCTGGAAAATGTTTCCTGAAGAATGATGGCAACTGGTATTTTCTTTCTGATCGGTTATCTCATGGGTGCTGGTCAAATTCTTCTTGTTCATTCTCTTCTTAAAAACAAATGACTTCTAACAACACTTCATCAAGTATTCGAGTGAAGAAAATGAATCTCTACATTATCAATGATGTTCTTTATGATTACACTGCAGGAATGTGTGTGATCGCTGCTGAATCTCTGCCTCGTTGCGAACAAATTTTTATGAAAGAGTTTGCATCTGATGAGAGTAATTATATCAAAGAAAACATACAAAAAGAGTTCAATACTGCAAGAATCAAAGTGATTGAGAATGTTCCTTATGAGAAGGAAGAAGTTGTATCTTATGTCTATGGTGGAGGTTGATTTTATGATTCGATTTCTTCTGAATCTTACACCAGTTAAGCACGGATCTTATACCGCCAAAGGTAATCAGATTCATCGTACATTCTCCAATGGTTTCAGTTACATTGCATCTGAATGTAAGTCACCAGCAGAAGCACAACGTATCACAAACGATCTCAACTATCTTGCAAACAAATGACTGACAACGAAGGCAAACAATGTGAAAGGTGTGGTGAAGGCACCTACGAAATCGCTGATCTGAATGATGAGATTCATGGTGAGCGTCACTGTAACAAATGCGGTCATTTTGTGAAGCGTTATGATGACTGAAACCAAAACCTATCCCTACCTTAAATATATTCCACACCTTGTTGCTCTTCGGTTGATTGTATTTACTCCATTTGCGATTGCACAAGCAACTGCAGAGTTTATCTCCAACTCTATGGATAAACTTTATTATAAAATGGATAAACTTCTTCCCTTACCTTATGTTGAAAAGCAAGTAGAATGGGATCAGTTACCCAAACGAAATCAAGAAGCGATTGAGTATCTTGCAAAGAAACGAGACACTACCAAAGAACGAATTCTCATTCAAACTGTAAAA
>JACCDX010974791.1_pt1 | contig 14294 bp, 12 predicted proteins | sample 7449681 | NCBI WGS metagenome assembly JACCDX01 (sample SAMN15323450, study PRJNA562643) | freshwater metagenome | isolation source: river surface water | place: USA:Blue River Watershed | collected 2017-08-18
CAGCCGGTGTTCTGGTTATAGTCCCAGCGGCGGGCGCCGTAGAAGTTGCCCGAGGCGCGGAGGCTCCAGACCTCGTTGAGGCGTTTGTCGTAGAACGCGGTGAGGCCGGAGTAGCCGCGGTGGAGTTCGGAGTTGGGGCCGAAGGGATTGTAGTGGGCGAGATTGACCGCGTGGCCGATGGCGAGGTCGTCGGTGTTGGTGGCGGTGCCGCGGGCGTCGATGACGAGCGGGGCGGCGTTGTTGGGGGCGTCGCGTTCCTGGAGGAAGTATTCGGCGGAGACGCAGAGGTTGCCGCCGTCGGGGAACGCGTGGGAGAGGCCGAGGTAGTATTCGTTGTTGCGGTTCCGGGCGTATTCCTGGCCGAACTCGCGCTGGTAGAGGCTGCCGGTGGCGATGTAGCTGGTGCGGCCGAGCGAGGTGTTGGCGACGGGGCCGGTGGACTCGAAGGTGACGCGTTCGGTGCCGTAGTCGCCGTAGTTGAAGGTGAGTTTGTGGCCGGGGCGGGACTTGGGCTGCTTGGAGATCATGTTGACCATGCCGCCGGGGGAGGTGCGGCCGTAGATGGCGGCGTTGGAGCCCTTGATGACCTCCATGCGGTCGATGTTGCTGGAGCCGTAGCGGCCGAGGCGGAAGAAGCCGTCGCGGAGCTGATAGGAGGAGCTGAAGCCGCGGAGGTTGAAGCTGCCGCCGATGTCGAGGCCGGTGAAGCCGCCGATGTGGGTGATGTTATCGGAGAGTTCGAAGAGGCCGAAGTCGGCGAAGAACTCGGCGGTGAGGACGTTGACCGTGTAGGGAAGGTCGATGATCGGCGTGCGCACGCGGGAGCCGGTGAGCGTCTCGGAAGCGACGTAGCCGCGATCGCCCTCGGCGCTGACGCTGAACTCGGAGAGACGGATGACGTCGCCCTCGCGCGCGGGCGTGCCCGCGGGTTGGGCGGCAGGGGCCTGCGCGGAGGCGAACGGGCTGCCGGCGGCGAGCGCGAGCAAGGCGCAGGCGACGGGCACGGCGGTGCGGGGCGGGTGGGTTTTCATGGTGGGTAGGGTCAGGTAAAGGAACGGACGAAGGGAGCGGGACGGATGCGCCGGGGCAACGGCGGAAGCGTTCCCAAGGTAGCGTCAGGATTTCGTTTGCGCTTGGCGAAAAAAGCCCGGGGTTGCTTTCATCCTTAACCATGGCGCACGGCGTCACGATGAAAACGATCGCGGCGGCTGCGGGGGTGACGCAGGCGACGGTCTCGATGAGCCTGGCCAACCACCCGCGGATCCCGGCGGCGACGCGGGAGCGGATCCAGGCGCTGGCGCGGAAACTCGGGTATCAGCCGAATCCCTACCTCTCGACGCTGATGCGGATCCGGCGGCTGGGAAAGCCGCTGCAGGACAAGCCGGCGCTGGCTCTGGTGTGCGCGCTACGGACGGCGAATGGCTGGCGGGACCATCCGGCGCCGACGATCCGGCAGATGCGCGAAGGGGCGGTGGAGCGGGCGACGCTGCGCGGCTACCGGGCGCAGGAGTTCTGGCTGCACCGCGACGGCATGTCGAACGAGCGCTTCTCGGAGATGCTGCACGCGCGGGGCATCCAGGGACTGCTGGTGAGTCCGCTGGGGGAAGGCGATCCGACACCGGAGCTGCGTTGGGAGCATTTCGCGGCGGTGTGTCTGAGCGTGCCGCTGCCGGCGCTGCCGATCACGACGGTGTGCAACGACCATTATTTCTCGAGCCTGCACATCGTGCGCGAGTGCCACCGGCGCGGCTACCGGCGGCCCGGGCTGATACTGCGGCGGGCGCACCAGTTGCGTTTCCAAGGGCGGTGGGAGGCGGGTTTCGTGATGGGCGGGCAGATGTATGCGGGGCTGAAGCTGACGCGGCCGCTCTATGTCGACGACTGGGCCGATCCCGCACCGGTCCTCGCGTGGCTGAAGCGCGAGTCGCCGGATGTGCTGATCACGCCGGCGGCCGACGTGCTGATGCCGACGCTGGCAAGAGCGGGGCTGAAGGTGCCGGAGGACATCGGGCTGGCGCTGCTGGCGTGTCCGGGGCTGGGCGAGCGGTGGAGCGGCGTTTACCAGAACGGAAAACTGATCGGGGCGCACGCGGTGGATGCGTTGATCAGCCGGGTCGAGCGGCACGAGCGCGGGCTGCCGGAGCAGGCGACGACGCTGATGGTCGAGGGGCAGTGGAACGAAGGGCGCACACTCCGGCCGGTGCGGGAGTGAGGCGGGAGGCAGGTGTTGGGTGTGGGGTGTGAGGGAGGGTGCTGAGGCGTCGGCGAGCGGCGCCGCTACGGAGGGGCCTCACGCGGAGGCGCGGCGTTTCCAGCGGTCGAAGAGGACGGCGGCGAGGAGGATGGCGCCTCGGGCGAGGTATTGGTAGCCGGGGGCGATGTTGAGCAGGTTCATCGCGTTCTGGACGATGCCCATGATGAGCACGCCGGCGACGACGAAGCCCATGCTGCCGACGCCGCCGGTGAGCGAGACGCCGCCGAGCACGCACGCGGAGATGACGTCGAGTTCGAAGCCGAGGGAAGTGTTGGGTTGGCCGCTCGTCATGCGCGAGGCGAGGACGAGGCCGGCAAAGGCGGCCATGATGCCCTGGGCGGTGAAGATCGCGATCTTCACGCGGTCGACGGCGATGCCGGCGAGGTGCGCGGCCTCGAGGTTGCCGCCGACGGCGAGGGTGTCGCGCCCGAACACGGTGCGGTTGAGGATGAATCCGAACACGAGGAAGCACGCGATCGTGATCCAGACGGGCGTGTCGATGCCGAGGAAGCGGGATTGACCGAGGAGGAAGAAACTCTCCTGCGTGATGCCGACGGCCTTGTAGTCGGAGACGATGTAACCGAAGCCGCGGACCATCTGCATGGTCGCGAGCGTGGTGATGAGGGCGTTGATGCGGAGCTTGGCGACGACGTAGCCGTTGATGAGGCCGGAGACGGCGCCGCAGCCGAGGGCGGCGAGCACGCCGAGGGCGATGCTGCCGCTGTGATTCATGACGAGCGCGCCGACGACGCCGGCGCAGGCGACGACGGCGCCGATCGAGAGGTCGAAGTCGCCCGCGGCGAGGCAGAAGAGCATCGTGCACGCGACCATGCCGGTCATCGAGACGGCGAGGGCGAGGCCCTGGAGATTGCGGAGGGTGAGAAAGTTTTCGACGAACAGCGCGCAGCCCAGGAAGAGGAGCACGAGGACGACGAGCATGCCGGCGCGGTCGAAAAACGCGCCGAGGGCGGAGGCCGGACGCGCGGTCGGGGCGGAGGAGGCGGAAGCGGGAGCGGACATGCGGCGGAAGAGGTTCAGGCGGCCGCGGTCGGGGCGGCGTCGGGGAGCGCGAGTTGGAGCAGTTTCGCCTCGGTGGCGTCGGCGCGGTCGACGAGCGCGGCCAGCCGGCCCTGGCGCATGACGGCGATGCGGTCGGCGACGCCGAGCACCTCGGGCAGCTCGCTGGAGACCATGATGACGCAGGCGCCGTCGCGGGCGAGGCCCTGCATGAGCGTGTAGATCTCGCTCTTGGCGCCGACGTCGATGCCGCGCGTGGGTTCGTCGAAGAGGAGAACCTTCACGGGTTCGGACAGCCAGCGGCCGAGGATGGCTTTCTGCTGGTTGCCGCCGGAGAGGTGGCGGATGAGTTGCCGGGGTGACGGCGTGCGGATGCGGAGGGCGTCGATCTGGCGGCGGACGTTGCTCTGCTCCCAGGTTTCGTCGATGAGCACGCCGCCTGTCGCGCGACGGCGGCGGGTGCTGAGGTTGATGTTCTCGAGGACGGAGCGGACGGGGACGATGCCCTCCTTCTTGCGGTCTTCGGGGCAGAGGACGATGCCGGCGGCGACGGCGTCGCGCGGCGAGGCGATGGTCACGGGCGTGCCGTGGACGCAAATGGTGCCGCCGGTCGGTGCGGTAATCCCGAAGAGGAGGCGCAGCAATTCGGTGCGACCGGCGCCGACGAGGCCGAAGAAGCCGAGGATCTCGCCGGCGGCGGCGGAGAACGAAAGTGGGGCGGTGAGGCCGGGGCCGGTGAGTTGGGCGACGTCGAGGCCGGGACCGCGGTGCGGGCGCGGGGCGTAGTGGTAGATGTCGGCGAGCGCGCGGCCGACCATGCGTTGCACGACGTGGTCGCGGGTCAGGGTCGACAGGTCGGCAGTTTCGACGTGGCGGCCGTCGCGGAGGATCGTGATGCGATCGCAGAGGGAGAAGATCTCCTCCATGCGGTGCGAAACGTAGAGGATGGCGCAGCCGCGGGCTTTCAGGTCGCGGATGATCCCGAAGAGGCGGCGGACCTCGCGGTCGGAGAGGCTGCTGGTGGGTTCGTCGAAGGCGATGATGCGGGCGCCGCGCGTGAGGGCCTTGGCGATCTCGACCATCTGGCGTTGGGCGAGCGGGAGGCGGCCGACCTTGGTGTCGGGATCGATCGACTCGCCGATGAGCTCGAGTTGGCGGCGGGTAGCGGCGAGGAGTTCGCCGCGGCGCACGATGCCGGAGCGGTGGGGCAGGTGGCCGAGGAAGATATTTTCCGCGACGCTCATCTCGGGGACGAGGTGCAGTTCCTGATAGATCACGGCCACGCCGGCGGCGAGGGCGGCGGAGGTGTCGGCGAATCGGCACGGTTGGCCGCCGACGGTCAGCTGGCCGGAGGTGGGGCGGTAGGCGCCGCTGAGAATTTTCAGCAGCGTGGATTTGCCCGCGCCGTTTTCGCCCATGAGGGCGTGGATCGTGCCGGGCTGCACCGCGAAGGAGACGTCCTCCAGCGCCTTGACGCCGGGGAACTCCATCGAGACGCGGTCGAATGCCAGCATGGGGGCGGGGGGCGGAGGCGTTGAGAGGGGCGAGTTGAGCGTTGGGGGAACGGAGGTGGGAATGGGGAGCAGGTGGGGCGAGCGCGTGCCGGTCGGCTCCGGCCGCTGGACTCCAGGCTAGCGACGATCCGGACTCCCGCGGTGCCCGGCGGATTACTCGCGGACGCCTTGTTCCTTGAGGACCTGGCGGAAGTTTTCGCGAGTGATGAGGATGCCGACGGTGCGGGTGTCGAGCGGGGGCTCCACGCCGTCCTTGATCCACTTATACATCATCTGCGCGGTCTGGTAACCGTGGGCTTTGGGCTGGAGGAGCATCGAGCCGAAGAACGAGGTGGGCTTGGCCTTCTCGAGTTCGACGATGCAATCGGTGCCGTTGATGCCGACGGCGACGCAGCTCTCGGGGGCGAAGCCGCGGCCCTCGAGGGCGCGGACGGCGCCGAGGACGAGGTTGTCGTTGGAGCCGCAGACGAGCCAGTGCTTCACGCCGGGCTGCTGGGTGAGGAGGATGTTGGTGGCGTCGAGGGCGCCGGGGATATCGGTGGTGCGGACGGGGGCCTTGAAGATGCGGTTGGCGGGGATGCCGGCGGCGGTGAGGGTGGCGATGGCGCCGTCGGTGCGCTCCTTGGCGGTGGCGAGTTCGTCGTAGGTCACGGCGCAGACGGCGGTGACGGCGGGATCGAAGCCGCGTTTCTTCATCTCGGCGGCGAGCGTGCGGCCGACCTCTTCGCCGATCTTGCGGGCGGAGATGCCGAGGTAGTGGACGTTCTTCATCGGCTGGCCGTCGGGGCCGAGGAACTGGTCGTCGACGGCGATGAGCTTGAGATTGGCGGCCTTGGCCTTGGCGACGATGGCGGGGCCGAGGCGGGTATCGGGCGTGCAGACGATGAAGCCCTGGGCGCCGCTGGCGGCGTAGTTGTCGATCGCGGCGAGGAGTTTTTCGCCGTCGTTGCCGCCGGTCTTGATGAGGGTGAAGCCGAGGTCGCGGGCGGCCTGGTCGGCGAATTTCCACTCGAGCTGGAACCACGGCTCCTCGGGCTGCTTCACGTAGAAGCCGATCTTCACGGCGCCGGCTTTCGGGGCGGCGCCGCCGGCGGGGGGGGCGTCGGGGGACTTGGAGCAACCGCCCACGGCGACGGCGAGGGCGATGGAGCCGAGGGCGAGGGCGAGGAGGCGGCGAGCGGAGGGGAAGTGCATGGGGCGAAGACGCGGTGCAGAAGCAACGGAGAGGGGGCGGCGCGGGCCAAGCGGATTCTGCGGGCGGAGCGGAGGAAGTCGGCGGGGCGGTCGGTCATGTCGCTGGTCGCAAAAATCCGGGGATTCGTCGCCACCGCCTTGCCTGGGGTCGCGCGGAGGTGTGCGGTGTCCGCACTCCCATGAAAGCCACATCCTACATTCCGGACGGTTACCAGACGGCGACTCCTTATCTGACGGTGGACGGCGCGGCGCAGGCGCTGGAATTTTACCGGCAGGCGTTCGGTGCGACGGAAGTGATGCGGATGGACATGCCGGGCGGGAAGATCGCGCATGCGGAGATCCTGATCGGCACCTCGCGCATCATGCTGGCGGACGAGTTTCCGGAGTGGGGCACACGCGGGCCGAAGGCGCTGGGCGGCTCGGCGACCTCGCTGATGCTGTATGTGCCGGACTGCGATGCGGTGTTTGCCCGGGCGGTGGCGGCGGGGGCGACGCCGACGATGCCGGTGGACGACCAGTTTTACGGCGATCGCTGCGGGAAACTCACCGATCCGTTCGGGCACGCGTGGATGATCGCGACCAACAAGGAAGTGCTCACGCCGGAGGAGATCAACGCGCGTGCGCGGCAGGTCTTCGGCGGCGGTTGACGGGCCGATGCGTTGTCGCCTTGCGCGGGGGAATCGGCGGCTCTGTGCTGCTGGGGAATGGCGGCCGACCACCCCACCGACACGCTGATCCCGCCGGCGCAGGCGCCGGAGGCGGAGACGTTGTCGCAGTGGGGGCTGATCGCGCGGCGGCTGGCGCGGCACCGGCTGGCGGTGGCGTCGCTGTTCCTGCTGGCGGTGCTCTACGTGGTCGCGTTCGGCGCGGAGTTTTTCGCGCCGTATCCGAGCGGCTGGCGCGATCTCGACCATGCCTATTGTCCGCCGCAGATTCCGCGGCTGTCGCTGCAGCACGGGCTGCATGTGCCGGCGATGCGGCTCTCGGTCGATCCGCTGACCTTCAAGCGCAACTACCTCGAGGATCCGCGCGCGGTGGTGCCGCTGGGTTTTTTCGTGCGCGGTGAGCGCTACCGGCTGTGGGGGCTGATCCCGCTCGAACGGCATTTCTTCGGGGTGCGGAGCGACGCGCCGGCGCGGGCGGATGGGGAGCGGCCGACGTTTTTCCTGCTCGGGGCGGACAAGCACGGCCGCGACATCCTGAGCCGGCTGATCCACGGCTCGCGCGTGAGTCTCTCGGTGGGCGTGGTGGCGATCGCGGTGACCTTCGTGCTCGGCGTCTCGATCGGCGGGCTCTCGGGCTACTGCGGCGGGCGGATCGACACGGCGATCCAGCGGGTGATCGAGGTGGTGAACGCGTTTCCGCAGATCCCGCTGTGGCTGGCGTTCGGGGCGGTGCTGCCGGGGGACTGGCCGCCGCTGTGGACGTATTTCGCGATCACGCTGGTGCTGAGCCTGCTCGGGTGGACGGGGCTGGCGCGCGTGGTGCGCGGAAAAATCCTCGCGCTGCGCGAGGAGGACTACGCGATGGCGGCGCGGCTGCTCGGGGCGAGCCATGGCCGGATCCTGTTCCGGCATCTGCTGCCGGGGTTCACGAGTCACATCATCGTGGTGCTGACGATGAGCGTGCCGGCGATGATCCTCGGGGAGACGTCGCTGTCGTTTCTCGGGCTCGGGCTGCGGCCGCCGGTGGTGAGCTGGGGCGTGATGTTGCAGGACTGTCTCGCGATCCAGACGGTGGCGAACTACCCGTGGCTGCTGATGCCCGTGGTGCTGGTGGTGCTGACGGTGCTGGCGTTCAATTTTTTGGGTGACGGGCTGCGGGACGCGGCCGATCCTTACGAGAGCCGATGATGACCCCGCTCGAGCTGCCGCTTCTCGAAGTCCAGAACCTCCGCGTCTCCTTCACGACGCAGGACGGCGAGGTGGGCGCGGTGCAGAACGTGTCGTTTGCGATTCCGCGGGGGCGGACGCTCTCGCTGGTGGGCGAATCGGGCAGCGGGAAGAGCGTGACGGCGCAGGCGCTGCTGCGGCTGATCCAGCCGCCGGGGCGGATCGTGTCGGGCCGGATGCTGCTGCGTTCGCGGCGGGTGGGGGATGTGGATCTCGGGCATCTGGACGAGAAATCCGGGCTGCTGTTCCGGGTGCGCGGCGGGGCGATCAGCATGATTTTCCAGGAGCCGATGGCGGCGCTGTCGCCGGTGCACACGATCGGGGCGCAGATCGACGAGGCGATCCTGGTGCATCAGGACGTGAGCCGGGAGGCGGCGAAACGGCAGACGCTGGAGATGCTTTTCAAAGTCGGGATCGGCGATCCGGCGCTGCGCTACCGGCAGTATCCGCACGAGCTTTCGGGCGGCATGCGGCAGCGGGCGGTGATCGCGATGGCGCTGGTGTGCCGGCCGGAGCTGCTGATCGCGGACGAGCCGACGACGGCGGTGGATGTGACGACGCAGGCGCAGATCCTCGGTCTGATCCGCGGGCTGCAGCGGGAGATCGGCTGTTCGGTGCTGCTGATCACGCACGATTTCGGCGTGGTGGCGCAGATGGCGGACCAGGTGGCGGTGATGCAGCGCGGCGAGATCGTGGAGCGCGGGCCGGTGCGCGCGGTGCTGAAGCAGCCGCAGCATGCCTACACGCGGTCGCTGCTCGACGCGTTGCCCGTGCGGCGGCAAGCGCGGGCCGCGGCGGGCGCGGGCGAGCGTCCGCTGGTCCGGCCGTGACGTCGGAGGCGCAGCGGCCGGCGGCGCCGCTCCTCGAGGTGCGTGGGCTGGCGAAGCATTTTCCGATCTTTACGGGCGGGGTGCTGCGGCGCCGGCAGACGGGGATCGTGAAGGCGGTGGACAACGTGAGCTTCGCGTTGCCGGCGGGGCAGGCGCTGGGGCTGGTGGGTGAGAGCGGTTCGGGCAAGACGACGGCGGCGCGTTGCATCCTGCGGGCGTTGCGGCCGACGGCGGGCGAGGTGCGCTTCCGGCTGCCGGGCGGGCGGGTGGTGGATCTCGCGCAGCTGAGCGAGCGGGAACTCATCCCGGTGCGGCAGCACGCGCAGATGGTGTTCCAGGATCCGTTTTCGTCGCTCAATCCGCGCATGACGGTGCGCGACATCGTGGGCGAGCCGCTCGTGATCCACCGGCTCGCGGGCAAGGCGGAGCTCGACGACCGCGTGGCGGACATCCTGGAGCGCGTCGGGCTGAAGCCGGAGCACCGGAACCGGTATCCGCATGCCTTCAGCGGCGGGCAGCGGCAGCGCATCGGCATCGCGCGCGCGCTCATCATGCGACCGGCGCTGATGGTGTGCGACGAGGCGACCTCGGCGCTGGATGTCTCGGTGCAGGCGCAGGTGCTGGACCTGCTGAAGGAGCTGCAGCGGGAGTTCGGGCTCACGTATCTGTTCGTGGCGCACAATCTCGATGTCGTGCGCGGGTTCTGCGACCGCGTGGCGGTGATGCGCAAGGGCCGGATCGTGGAGCTGGCGGAGACGGCGCGGATCTTTGCCGCGCCCGAGCATCCCTACACGCGGATCCTGCTTTCGGCGGTGCCCTCGCCGGATCCGGACGTGCCGATGAATTTCAACGTGGCGGAGGAACTCGCGCGGCTGGAGGAGAAGGAAGCGGAGCAGGTGCGGGACGATGGCCGGTAAGCGCGGCCGGAATTTGCGTTGCTAAGGGAAAACGCGGCAACCAGAACGCGGGACCCGTTATCACCATGCTGGTTCACACCGTCTATTTCTGGCTGAAACCCGAACTCACCGCGCAGCAGCGCGCCGATTTCCGCAAGGGCGTGGAGTCGCTCAGCGGCATCCCGGCCGTGGACAAACTCTACGTCGGCACGCCGGCCAAGACCGAGAAGCGTCCGATCATCGACGCCTCCTATTCGGTGGCGCTGACCGTGGTGTGCAAGGACGTGGCGGCGCACGACGCCTACCAGGTCGATCCGATCCATCTGAAGTTCGTGAACGATTTCAAAACGTTCTGGAACAAGGTGCAGATCTACGACGCGGAGTAAGCGGCGGGCGTCGGTCCGAAGGAGGCGTTGGGCCCCGCGGCGACGCGGCCGGGGTGCTCTCGCGCCGCGCCGACCTTCAGGGCACGATGAACGGGGCGAAGAACGAGGCTTGCGACGGCGGGAAACGGCCGCGGAGGCGGACGGCGCCGTCTTCCTGTTCCTCGCTCTGCACGTGGCCGACCGCGTGGAGCCGGGCGATGACATCGTAGCGCTCGTGCGGCACGCGCAGTTCCACGGACGCGTGGGCTTCGGCGATCAGCTCGAGGCAGCGTGACTCGAGCTGATCGAGGCCGGCACGGGTGAGCGCGCTGACGAAGAGGGCGTCGGGTGCGAGATGACGGGCGCGCTGGATCAGTTCCGGCGAGGCGGCGTCGAGCTTGTTGAAGACGGTGACGACGGTGCAGTCGGTGGCACCGAGTTCGGCGAGGACGGCGAGCGTGGTGGCGTGGTGCTCCTCGAAGTTGGGATTCGAGACATCGACCACGTGGACGAGGAAGTCGGCGACGATCACCTCTTCGAGCGTGGCTTTGAAGGCTTCGACGAGGCCGTGCGGGAGGCGGCGGATGAAGCCGACGGTGTCGGTCACGAGCAGCTTTTGGTTGCCGCGGAGCACGAGCTGGCGCGTGGTCGGGTCGAGCGTGGCGAAGAGTTTGTCGGCGGCGAGGACCTCGGCGCCGGTGAGGGTGTTGAGGAGCGTGGATTTGCCGGCGTTGGTGTAGCCGACGATGGCGCAGGTGGGGACGGGGACGCGCTGGCGTTTGCGGCGCTGGACGTCGCGTTGCTGGACGACGTTGGCGAGTTCGCGTTTCAGGTGCGCGATGCGGTCGCGCACGATGCGGCGGTCCTGTTCGAGCTGGGTTTCGCCTTCGCCGCCCATCGCGCCCTTGCCGCGCTGGCGGGAAAGGTGCGTCCACGCGCGGGTGAGGCGGGGCAGCGAATACTCCATGCGCGCGAGCGCGACCTGGAGGATGGCTTCGCGGGTGTGGGCGCGGTCGGCGAAGATCTCGAGGATGACCTCCTGGCGGTCGATGACGGCGACGCCGGCGAGCTCTTCCCAGTTGCGCTGCTGGGCGGGGGAGAGGGCCTCGTCGAAGACGATCACGTCGGCGCCGTCGGCCTTGGCGAGGGCGACGATTTCCTCGGCCTTGCCGGTGCCGAGGAGGAGGGCGGGATTGGGGCGGCGGAGATTGACGAGCTCGGTGCGGGTGACGGCGATGCGGAGGTTCTCGACCAGTTCCTTGAGTTCGCCGAGGAGTTCGGCGGCCTCACCCGGCTTCATGTCGGGGTTCTGGACGCCAACGAGGAAGGCGCGTTGGAGCTGGGTGGGTTTGTCGGTGAGAAAATCGGCCATCGGCAGTTATCCACAAGGAGGCGCAAAACGGCGCAAAGGACAGAAATCATTTTCCAGCGGGCCGCGCTGGGCGCGGGGCGGGCGGTCAGGCGGCGGCGGGCCGGCGGGGGATCGACACGGTGGCGATCAGGCCGGAGCGGTCGGCGCGGTTGTCGAGCCGCAGGGTGCCGTCGTGCAGCGCGACGATGCTCTTGCAGATCGCGAGGCCGAGGCCGTGGCCGCGGGGCGCGGTTGAAGCGGTGCGCTCGGCGGGCGGGGCGAAGCGGACGAAACGGTCGAAGGCGCGGGCAAGCTGGTCGAGCGAGAGGCCCGGGCCTTCGTCCTGCACGGTGAAGGTCCAGTGCGAGGCGCTGACGGCGGACTGCAGCGTGACGGTGCCGCCGCGGGGCGAGGCCGAGATGGCGTTGCTGACGAGATTCAGGAGGACCTGGCGGAGCAGCTCGGGGTCGGCGCGGAGTGCGCCGGGGTCGTTGCGTGCGAGGGTGAAGCGGACGGCGCGTTCCTCGGCGAGGACCTCGGCGTCGTCGGCGAAGGAGCCGAGCAGCGGGGCGACCTCGATTTCGCGGAAGGCGGTCTCGATCGCGCGGGTCTCGGTGCGGGCGAGAAACAGGAGGCGGTCGATCATCTGCTGGAGGCGCTCGACCTCCTCGAGGATGTCGCCGGTGGCGCCGTGGCTCTCGGGATCCACGTGGGTGCGGAGGCGGAGTTTCTCGGCGTTGAGGCGGATGAGGGCGAGGGGAGTCTTGAGCTCGTGGGAGACGTCGGCGGTGAAGCGGTCGATCTGTTCGAACGAGCGCTGGAGCCGGTCGAACATCTCGTTGAGCAGGCGGACGAGGGAGGCGAGTTCGTCGCGGCCTTCCGGCACGTGGATGCGGGCGGCGAGGTTGTCGGCGCCGATGCCGCGCGCGGTGGCCTCGATGGCGCGCAGGGGGCGGAGCGTGGCGCGGGCGAAGGCGTAGCCGAGGCCGAGGGAGACGACGGCGGCGGCGATGATCAGCGGGACGCTGATGTCGATGTAGTCGCGCAGCAGGCGGGCGGCGGGCTCGAGGGGGCTGCCGATCTGGATGCGCCACGGGCCGTGCGTGACTTCGGAGACGTGGACGGGGCCGAGATTGGGCAGGGTGACGGTGGCGTGGGGCCGGCCGGCCTCCTGGGGCGGGAGCAGGGTGTCGCCGAGATTCTCGGAGCGGAAGATCACTTCGCCCTGGAGCGTGGCGACCTGGATGACGAAGAGGGCGGCGTCGCCGTCGGCATCGTGGGCGATCCGCTCGGCGATCTGCGCGGGGCTGCCGACCGCGGGGCCGATGAGTTCGACGAGTTCGTGGGCCTCGATCTCGTGGAGGAGTTCGAGGCTGCGCTCGTGCTGGCGGTCGAGCAGAATGCCGCCCGCGACGAGCACGCCGGCGGCGGCGGCGGTGACGAGGCCGGCGAACTGGAGGGTGACGCGGAGAGTGAAGGATTTCACGCGAGCTGATAGCCGCTGCCGCGCACGGTCTTGATGAACGGCTCGCCGCCCTCGGTCTCGAACTTGCGCCGGAGGCGACGGACGTAGACGTCGATGAGGTTGGTCTCGAGGTCGTAGGCGGCGTGCCAGATCTTCTCCGCGATGAGCGTGCGGGTGAGCACGCGGCGGGGGTTGAGGAGAAACAGCTCGAGCAGGGCGAACTCGCGGCTGGTGAGCTCGACGGCGGCGTCGCGGAACGTGGCGGTGCGGGCGAGGAGGTCGAGGCGCACGCCGCCGTGTTCGAGGACGGTGGTGCGGGGCGCGGAGCCCTGGCGGCGGAGGAGCGAGCGGAGCCGGGCGATGAGTTCGTCGATGCTGAAAGGTTTCGGCAGGTAGTCGTCGGCGCCGACGTTGAGGCCGCGGATGCGGTCGTTGACGGCGTCGCGCGCGCTGAGGATGAGCACGGGCTCGTTGAAGCCGCTGGCGCGCCACTCGCGGAGGAGTTCGAGGCCGTCGCCGTCGGGCAGGCTGAGGTCGAGGACGATGGCGTCGAAGGGCGAGTCGGCGAGGGCGTCGCGGGCGGCATCGCAGCGGCCGACGAGCTGGGTGGTGTAGGCTTGTTCCCCGAGGGCGCGTTCGATGAACCGGCCGACGCGCGCTTCGTCTTCGACGATCAGAATCTTCATTGCTGGCTGCCGGCGGACGCTGGGGCGGTCAGCTTGGGATGCAAGTTTTCGACGTGCCGGGCGAGGCCGAGGATCTCGTGGTCGGGCAGGTATTCGTGTCCGGCCATCGGGCGGCCCGGGAGGCCGAACTTGATGATGCGTGCGAGCTGGAGCGGGACGTCGGCGTCGGGGCGGAGATTGCGCCACGGCTGGGTCTGCCAGTCGGGCGGCGGGAGGCTGAGCCGGGCGGCGATGGGGCCGTCGCCGCGGCCGGAGGGACCGTGGCAGCCGGAGCAGAGCTGGGTGAAGAGCGCGGCGGAGCGGGAGGCCTCGAGGGGCGGGACGGCGGCGGGCGTCCAGCGCGCGATCGCGGCCTGCCGCTCGGGCACGGAGTCGGCGCCGAGCGAGGAGAGATAGGCGACGAGCGCCTCGCCGCGGCTGGCGTCACCGGAAAACAGATACGCAAACGACGGCATGCGGGAGCCGGGCGAGAGTTCGCGGGGGCGGATGAGGTGGAGGCGGTGCCACTCGGCGGAGCGGCGGTTGCCGACCTGGGCGAGGTCGGGGCCCTGGCGGCGCGTGCCGAAGAGGGGCGGCTGTTGGGCGAGCGTCTGTTCGAGGGAGGAGGCGGGGCCCCAGCGCTCGATGTCGTCGGGGGCGCGGCGGCGGACGTATTGCGAATGGCAGTGGAGGCAGCCCTCGGCGATGTAGACCTCGCGGCCGAGGTTCACGAGCGGATCGGCGGCGGCGGCGCGGCCGGAGACCGGAGCGAGTGCGAGGCCGGCGGCCGCGGCGGCGAGAGTGCCGCGGCGGGAGCGGAGCGCGAGGGCGAGGCCGACGACGGCCACGGC
>JACCDX010287999.1_pt1 | contig 14293 bp, 12 predicted proteins | sample 7449681 | NCBI WGS metagenome assembly JACCDX01 (sample SAMN15323450, study PRJNA562643) | freshwater metagenome | isolation source: river surface water | place: USA:Blue River Watershed | collected 2017-08-18
CGGCAATTACGCCAAGGTCAAACAGAAGTGAAGTAAACGATTCAGGCTCCATTATTTTCTAAGTATACGAGATGCTCGCTACATCGCGTGCACGCTTACTGAACTGGCCCATTCCTGAGAACGGGTGTTGATCTGATGCGTAAGCAGAGTGAATCTTGTGCCACCCGGGCCATGATTTCTCTTCCCTTTGTAGGGGAGATTGACGTAACCTTCCTTCGTTGACCAACTGGTCATCACCTTCATCCACGGACCGTCGGGCACGTACCTGCCCGGAGAAGGAGAGTAATCTCATGGCATCAGTAGTTTTTGAAGCAGCATCACGCATCTATCCAGGCACCTCATCCCCAGCTGTAGACAAGTTAAATCTGACAGTTAATGATGGTGAGTTCTTAGTACTTGTCGGACCATCAGGTTGCGGCAAATCAACATCACTTCGTATGTTGGCTGGATTAGAAGAAATTGATGGCGGAAGAATTTTGATCGGCGATCGCGATGTAACAAATGTTGCACCAAAAGATCGCGATATTGCAATGGTGTTTCAGTCATATGCCTTATACCCACATATGAGTGTTGCGGAGAATATGGGCTTCGCGTTAAAGATTGCTGGAACTCCAAAAGAAGAGCGAGATCGACGTGTTCGAGAAGCTGCAAAACTGCTTGATCTAGAGCCATATTTAGATCGCAAACCAAAAGCACTCTCTGGTGGACAGCGACAGCGTGTAGCTATGGGACGTGCGATTGTTCGTGAGCCTCAAGTTTTTCTCATGGACGAGCCACTTTCAAATTTGGATGCAAAGTTGCGTGTTGCCACTCGCACACAAATCGCTGCACTACAACGTCGACTTGGAATTACAACAGTTTACGTAACGCACGATCAAGTTGAAGCGATGACAATGGGTGATCGAGTTGCTGTACTCAAAGATGGATTGCTTCAGCAAGTTGATACACCTCGCAATCTCTATGACAATCCAATAAATGCGTTTGTTGCCGGATTCATTGGATCACCTGCGATGAACTTGCTTAGTGCTCCTGTGTTAAACGGAAAAGCAATGCTTGGAGATCTCGCAATTGATGTTCCCGCATCGGCAGGTAACTCTGTAACTGTGGGCGTTAGACCTGAAGGATTTAAACCTTCTGCTAATGGCTTCCACGTCCTAGTTGAAGTTGTCGAAGAGCTCGGCTCTGATGCATTTGTTTATGGAAAGCCAGCTGATCCAACAGTTAAATTTGCAGATTCATACGATGAAGGCGCACAAGTAATTGTTCGCTGGGATCCGAAAAATCCACCTAAGCCCGGAGACAAGATTACGGTTGAGGCAAAAATGGAATCTGTTCATTTGTTTAATTCAACGACAGGTCAACGACTCTGATTCAAGGAATGAAAAAACCCGCCGAGTTATCTCGGCGGGTTTTTTACTTTTATTTAAACTAGCCCATCGCAACTTTGAGGTTGGCATCGATTGAATTTAGGAATTCCTGTGTCGTTTGATACGGAGCATCTTTAGAAATCAACAGCGCAAGATCCTTTGTCATCTTTCCTTCTTCAACTGTTTGAATGCAGACGCGTTCAAGAGTTGCACAAAACTTTGCTAACTCAGGGTTGTTATCAAGCAACGCTCTATGTGCCAAACCTTGCGTCCAAGCAAAAATTGAAGCGATCGGATTTGTTGAGGTTGCTTTCCCTGCTTGGTGATCACGATAATGACGAGTAACCGTTCCATGCGCTGCCTCTGATTCGCAGATCTTTCCAGCTGGAGTCATCAAGACTGAAGTCATCAAACCTAGCGAACCGTAACCCTGTGCGACAGTGTCAGATTGAACATCACCGTCGTAGTTCTTACATGCCCATACATATCCGCCCTCTAGGCGAAGTGACATGGCAACCATGTCATCGATGAGGCGGTGCTCATACCAAATTCCGGCAGCATCAAATTTAGCTTTGAACTCTGCTTGGAAGATCTCTTCGAAAATATCTTTAAAGCGACCATCGTATGCCTTAAGAATTGTGTTCTTTGTTGAAAGATACACAGGGAACTTTCTAAGTAATCCGTAGTTAAGTGATGCGCGTGCAAAGTCACGAATTGAGTCATCGACGTTATACATAGCCATAGCTACACCTGAAGACTCAAAGTTAAACACCTCATGAGTAGTTGGAGCCGAACCATCTTCTGGAACAAATGAAATCGTTAGCTTTCCTGGACCTGGTACTTTGAAATCTGTCGCGCGGTACTGATCACCAAATGCGTGACGGCCAATCACAATTGGTTTTGACCAGTGTGGGACTAAACGTGGAACGTTACTGATGATGATTGGCTCGCGGAAAATAACCCCACCAAGAATGTTACGAATTGTTCCATTTGGTGACTTCCACATCTTCTTTAGGCCAAACTCTTCAACACGTGCCTCATCAGGTGTGATCGTTGCGCATTTGATTCCCACGCCATGCTTTTGAATAGCCCGGGCTGAATCAATTGTTACCTGATCATCGGTTGCATCACGATTTTCCATCCCTAAGTCGTAATACTCAAGATTTACATCCAAGTAAGGCAAGATCAATGAGTCCTTGATGAATTGCCAGATGATTCGAGTCATCTCATCGCCATCTAGCTCAACGACAGTACCTGTAACTTTAATCTTGGACATGCTTACTCCTTAGTCTTCTCTCCGGCTAATCAATCTAACTTTTTACTGATGGTCTTACTTGTCTTACAAGTCTTGCGAGTCTTGCAATATTTATTGATCTAATTAGTCAAACACCCTCTTAAAGGGTCTGAACATCTGCTTGCTTTGCACGAACAGCCTCAGCTGCCTCTTTCAAAGCTGCAACTTCAGAATCTGTAAGTGATCCCTCCACGATTTTTACAACACCTGAGCGACCGATCTGTGCTTCGACTCCCAGGTAAACACCAGAGATTCCATACTCGCCATCAACCCATGCACACACTGGCATTACTGCGCCTGAATCTTCGATCACAGCTTTTGCCATACGTGCAGCTGCTGCAGAAGGTGCGTAGTAAGCAGATCCAGTCTTTAGTAATGCCACAACTTCTGCTCCACCATTACGTGTGCGATCAACTAGTTCTGCGATCTCACTTTCTGAGAGCAGCTCTGCCAGTTGCTTACCGTTGACCGTGCAACGACTTGGCACTGGAACCATGGTGTCACCGTGTGAACCCAAAGTTAAAGTCTTAACTGCACCGACTTTGACTCCAAGCTTTTCTGCAACAAAATTTGTAAAGCGTGCTGTATCCAACATTCCTGCTTGGCCCATTACGCGATTTTTTGGAAACTTTGTCGCAATCTGAGCAAGGGCTGTCATTTCATCAAGTGGATTTGAAACGACAATAATGACTGCATTTGGTGAATGCTTTGCAATATTTTCTGCTACTCCGCGAACGATTCCAGCATTTACTCCAATTAGATCCATACGGCTCATGCCAGGTTTACGGGGAAGTCCTGCAGTAATTACTACAACATCTGAGTTGGCAGTTGCTTCATAGCCAGCACCCTCAGGGGTTGTGGTTGCTCCAATTATTTTGGTTTCAAATCCTTCAATAGAGCGAGACTGATTCATGTCTAAAGCCAAGCCTTCTGACTTACCTTCGAGAATATCCGTTAAAACAACGGTATCGAAAATGTCGTACTCAGCTAAACGAAGAGCTGTTGTTGAACCGTAAAAACCTGCACCAACTACTGTGACTTTCCCAGCCATTCTGACCCCGTTCGTGTGAATCTGCGAATGGGTGAACTCTACCGCCCGCGAGGAAGTGCAATTGCCAGAACAAAAAGGGCGATCGCGATTGCAAGCGGAATATAAAACTCAAGGCTTCGAAATTTCCGTGATTTAAGTGCAATGCCGGCCGTCCCAATGGCAATAAATAGTGATCCGCCTCGCACTATTCCAAAGGCTCCAAGCCCTACTCCCAAGGTAACTGCCCCATAACTTAAAAGTGAAATGAAGCGCTCATTTAACTGCATGCATCAACCACATTTTTCAGCAGCATTGCGCGAGTCATTGGTCCCACACCACCTGGCATAGGTGCATAAAAAGATGACTTTGCAAGGGCGCCTGGATCGATGTCACCAACTAATCCAGATTCAAGACGAGAAATTCCAACATCAATAACAACTGCGCCTTCTTTAATCATCTCTGCCTTTAGGAAGTTGGCCTGTCCAATTGCAGCAATCACGATGTCAGCTGATTGAGTGTGAAACTTCAAATCCTTAGTTCCGGTATGTGTAAGTGTGACCGTTGCATTTTCTTTTTTACGAGTGAGCAAAAGTCCAAGTGGGCGACCAACTGTTATGCCTCGACCAATTACCGTTACTTTTGCACCTTGAGTTGGAATTTTATAATGTTCAAGTATTTCAACAATTGCTCTGGGTGTGCAGGGAACTGGTCCATCAAAGCCTGCTACTAAGCGTCCCAAATTCAGAGGATGTAAACCGTCAGCATCCTTTTTTGGATCGATCGCTTCTAGTATTTTCTGTGTGCTAATGCCTGTAGGTAATGGAAGTTGAACAATAAATCCAGTGCACTCTTTTGAGTTGTTCAAATCAGAAATCGCTGCAAGAACATCTTTTTCATTTGCATTGGCAGGTAGATCGATGCGAATGGAATTTATTCCAACATCGTTACAGTCACGATGTTTTCCTGAGACATAAGAGAGAGATCCAGGATCTTCCCCTACCAAAATTGTTGCAAGTCCTGGAAAAATACCTTCTGAATTCAACTTCGATACGCGCTTGGAAAGATCGGCTTTGATGGTGGCAGCTAGCGCCTTGCCATCTAATAACTGTGCGCTCATGGCACTATCGTATCGAGTCAAAGGTGTGAGAAATGTCGAACAACTGTGAAGCACATGCTTAACTCACAGGTTTTGCCGCGGCTATTACCTCTTTTTTATGAGGGTACAGATGCGAGGTTTCTATCTCCTCTTAAACAATCTGGGTAGATAGATCGCCAAAAGGATTCCAAGCCCAAGTTGAAGAGTAATCGCAGTTGTGAACTTCCATGGTGATGTTCCAACAGCCGACATAGCCTCTGTGATTAAGGCGCCACTTGCCGAATAGCCAACAAATGCAGAAATCAAGATTGCGACGATAAAGCTCTGTATCAATACTTGTTGCTTAAGCTCGACCGTCCATGAGACAAGTAATGCTCCTGCAAAGACAATGACTGCTACACCGAGAAGGGAGATTAGGGATTCATTCTTAGGTAGTGCTCCAAGAATTGGCATCGCAGGGATTTTGTCTAAATCAAATGAAATGGGAGAAACAATTGTTTCTGACCCCACGGCAAAACCAACCCCAGAAAAATAGGCAAGGGTTGAGACAATTGCATTTGGAAGATAGAGAATATTAAGCACTAGAAGGAGGAATCCACCAAAGATTCCCGGTTGAAGTACTAACGTCAGATTCCTCACTAAATCTAAATTAATCAAAAGTGCGATACCAAGTGCGATAGCACTTATTCCAAGTAAGAGGGCAATTATGCGAGATCCAAACAAAAATCCTTGACCTAATAAGGTTCGACGAGCCACCGTTGCAGATGTAGCAAGTGCAAATGGAAGTACATAGATAAATGCAAAATACCAAACAGGAATAACTTCATCTGTTTTTGAAAAGATAGAAGCAAGTAAAGCAAAAGTTGAATAAAGAAGCGAAAAAACAATTCGGGCTGGTGCAATTAAAGATGTATCTCCATCAAGTCGATCTACCGTACGGGATATTCCATTTCGAATAGCAAGTATGGGAAAAACCAACGCTCCCAAAGGTAGGTAGGAAAGATGACCTGCTAAAGCTGATGAACCTAAAGTTAAATCAAATGGTATTTGGTGAGCACCGATCCAAATCCATAACGCTGCACGTAATGGATCACCTGTGTTTCCCGTTGCACTTCCAGCTGTTGACCAGGCAATAAGTGCAATAAAAGATGTTGGAAGTAACAACCATGCAATGCTGCGCAAAACTTGGGGAAATGCCGCTCCAAGTACGCGCAACACCATTGTTATCGACCCATTATTGCCCGTAACAAACGGGCTGTTTCGCTAGGTGTTTGACCAACTTTTACTCCAGCTGCTTCTAGCGCATCTTTTTTGCCTTGGGCTGTTCCGGATGATCCAGAAACGATTGCTCCAGCATGTCCCATTGTTTTACCTTCTGGCGCAGTAAAACCAGCAATGTATCCAACAACTGGCTTTGTTACATACTCAGAGATAAATGCAGCCGCACGCTCTTCGGCATCTCCACCAATCTCACCAATCATCACGATTGCTTCTGTGTTGGGATCATCTTGAAATGCGCGTAAGCAATCAATGTGTGTTGTACCAATAACAGGATCGCCACCAATTCCAACTGCTGTACTAAATCCGATGTCGCGAAGTTCATACATCATTTGATAGGTCAAGGTTCCTGATTTTGAGACTAATCCAATTGGTCCTGGGCCCGTAATGTCTGCAGGAATAATTCCAACATTTGATTTTCCTGGACTTATTAGCCCAGGACAGTTTGGTCCAATGATCTGTGTTGTTCCTACGGTTTGCGCGTATGTATAAAAACTTGCAGAGTCATGAACCGGAATACCTTCAGTAATGACTACTGCTAGAGGCATTTTGGCATTAATCGCATCGATTACGGCTGCCTTAGCAAATTTTGGTGGAACGAAAATCACGGAAACATTTGCACCAGTTGCCGCCATCGCTTCGGCGACGGTGTTAAACACGGGAAGTTTGTGGCCTTCAATTTCTACAACCTGGCCACCTTTTCCTGGTGTAACTCCACCAACAATATTGGTGCCAGAGACCAACATTCGTCTAGTGTGTTTAGTTCCTTCCGAACCTGTCATACCCTGAACAATTACTTTGCTGGATTCGTTAATAAAGATAGTCATTACTTTGCCGCCAATTCTGCAGCACGATTAGCTGCACCATCCATTGTCTCTGCCTGCTCTACAAGAGGGTGGGCTGCTGCTTTAAGAATTGCACGACCTTCTACAACATTGTTGCCATCCAAGCGAACAACAATTGGTTTAGTTGCTTTTGGACCTAGTAATTCAAGAGCTTGAACGATTCCATTTGCAACTGAATCACAGGCGGTTATTCCTCCAAAAACATTGACGAATACACTCTTTACATCTTTATCGCCGAGAATAATTGAAAGTCCATCGGCCATAATCTGAGCAGATGCTCCACCACCGATATCTAAGAAGTTAGCTGGTCGCACTCCCCCGTGTTTTTCACCGGCATATGCAACTACATCCAGAGTGCTCATCACTAAACCTGCACCATTGCCAATAATTCCAACTTCGCCATCTAGTTTGACGTAGTTAAGACCTTTTTCTTTTGCAGCCGCTTCAAGTGGGTTCTCTCCGGCCTCATCTACTAAACCTTGATGATCTGGCTGTCTAAAATCTGCATTTTCATCGAGAGTAACTTTGCCATCTAAAGCAATGATTTTTCCATCAGAAGTTTTTACTAAAGGATTAACTTCAACCAGAGTTGCATCCTCGCTTTGGAAGACCTCCCAAAGTTTGAGCAATACATCTGCTACTTGGTCTGCAACTTCTGCAGGAAATTTTGCTGCTGTAACAATCTCTTTTGCTTTTGCAGAAGAAATTCCGTCGACAGCAGAGACTGGAATTTTTGCTAATTTCTCAGGAGCAGTATGTGCTACTTCTTCAATATCCATACCACCAGAGACTGATGCCATAACAAGAAATGTTCTATTAGATCGATCAAGAAGTATCGCTAAATAATATTCAGCCTCAATAGGTGCAGCGGCGGCAATCATCACGGTACGAACAGTGTGACCCTTGATATCCATCCCTAGGATTGCAGATGCTTTTTCTCGCGCATCCTTTGGATTCTCAGCCAGTTTTACACCACCGGCTTTTCCACGTCCGCCAACTTTTACTTGTGCCTTTACAACAACTTTTCCACCGATTGTCTCTGCTGCTTTTTCTGCTTCATCCGCAGTTGTTGCAATCGCAGCGGCTAGAACTGGCACGCCATGCTTCTCAAAAATATCGCGGGCTTGGTATTCGAAAAGATCCACTAAATCTTCCAATCAGTTGAAATGGGCCAATCAGTTATTGCGGGCTTATCCTAGAGCTTCTCAACGGGTGCATAACGCAGAAGTAAACGCTTCTCTCCGTATTGGCCAAAATTAATTGTCGCTTCTGCTTTGTCACCTGCTCCTGCAACTGCGACAACTGTACCTAATCCAAATGTGTCATGTGACACACGCTCACCCACGGCTAACTCCATCGCCATGCTCTTCTTACCTGTTGCCCTTGGTGGCGGAGCAGAAGCAAACCTAGTTTTTTTAGTCATTGATGAGATCAATGAGTCCGATGATTGGTTGCGCCAAACAATTACATCCTCTGGAATTTCATCGAGGAAGCGCGATGGTGGATTGTAATTTGGCGCTCCCCATGTTGATCGATACTCCGCACGTGAAATATAAAGTCTTTTTCGTGCGCGAGTTAAACCAACGTATGCCAATCGACGTTCTTCTTCGATTTCATCTTTATCATCAAATGTTCGAGAGTGTGGAAAAATTCCATCCTCCATTCCAGTTAAAAACACTGTTGGAAATTCCAAGCCTTTTGCAGTGTGTAGAGTCATCATTGTTACAACACCACCGTGATCATCTCCCTCTGGGATTTCATCTGCATCGGCAACCAATGAGACTTTTTCTAAAAATCCTGCAAGTGAAATCTCTTCATCTTCACCTAACTCTTCAAAAGAGCGTTCTTCATACTCCATTGAAACCGCTACAAGCTCCTTCAAGTTTTCTACCCGAACTTCATCTTGTGGGTCTGTGCTATCTGCTAACTCCTTTAAAAGACCTGACTGCTCTAATGCGGCCTCGACAATTACGGAAGGCTTAACTTTTGCCTCCACTAAAACACTCAACGCTGAAATCATCGATGTGAACTCACTGATTGCCTGTGCTGCTCGGGCTGGAACTGATGTAATTTCTTTACATCTAAGTAGTCCTTGCCAGAACGAAATTCCACAACTTTGTGCAAATTGATCAACATAATCCAATGAAGTATCGCCAATTCCACGCTTTGGAATATTAATGATTCTGCGCAGTGATATTTCATCCTCACAGTTTGCTAGAACTCGAAGATAGGCCAACAAGTCCTTTACTTCTCGACGTTCATAGAATCGAAGTCCACCAACTACTTTGTATGGAAGTGCCATTCGCATAAAGACTTCTTCAAATACGCGTGACTGGGCATTAGTACGATAGAAAATTGCAGTCTCACCAGGAGTTGAATCTCCATCTCTTTGAAGTGATCTGATCTCATCTGCAATAAAGTTTGCTTCGTCGTGTTCGCTTTCTGCCACATAGCCAGTCAGTGGTGATCCAGCACCTGCATCTGACCAGAGGTTTTTTTCTTTTCGGCTTTCATTTTTAGTTATAACTGCATTTGCAGCATTTAATATGTTTTGAGTTGATCGATAGTTTTGCTCAAGTAGAACTGTTGTGGCGTTTGGATAGTCCATTTCAAACTGCAGGATGTTTCGAATTGTTGCGCCGCGAAATCCATAGATGGATTGATCGGCATCTCCAACTACACATAATTCGGCAGGGGCTGAACCCTCTAACTCTGTGCCAACTAGCTCTTTGACCAAGATGTACTGCGCATGATTTGTATCCTGATACTCATCAATTAAAACATGGCGAAATCGAGATCTAAACCTGGCTTTTGCTTCAGGATATCGCTGTAAAACTTCTACGGTTTTCAAAATCAAGTCATCGAAATCCATCGCATTGGCTCTCATTAATCGCCCCTGATAGATCGTGTAGACATCTGCGACAACTTGTTCGAATTGATTGGAAGCGGCCTTCAAATAATCCTGGGGTGAGAGCAGTTCATTTTTTGCATTTGAGATTATCGATTGGAACGCTCGAGCTGGATAACGCTTAGGGTCAAGGTTTAACTCTTTTGCCACAATTGTGATGAGGCGCTGAGAATCTGCAGAGTCGTAAATACTAAATGTATTGCTATATCCAAGACGATTGGCTTCTTGTCGCAAGATTCTTACACAAGCTGAGTGGAATGTTGAGACCCACATCGATTTTGCAACAGTTCCAACTAATTCGCCAACTCGTTCTTTCATTTCACCGGCTGCTTTATTTGTGAAAGTAATTGCCAGAATCTCATACGGTGCAACATTTCTACGCGCCATCAAATATGCGATACGGCGCGTAAGGACTCGAGTTTTTCCAGATCCTGCACCTGCAACAACTAAAAGTGGGCCACCGGCATGTGTAACCGCCGCGCTTTGTTGAGGGTTAAGCCCCACTAACAACGGATCGATTTCATTCATGGGAGGCATTCTATTAGGGTTCAACTATGGAACCGATCGCCGATAGTGAAATTGAGCGCGTCTTAGTTATTAGCGCTCATCCAGATGATTCAGACTTTGGTGCATCAGGAACAATTGCGCAATGGGTAAAAAAAGGCATTGAAGTCTCTTATGTTTTTTGCACAAATGGAGATCAGGGCGGCGAAGACTCTGGTTTTACGAAAGAAGAGATGCCAGCTATTCGCCAGCGTGAGCAGCGTTTAGCGGGTGAAGAAATCGGTGTTACAGATATTACTTTTCTAAATTATGTAGATGGTCACTTGCAACCAACAATTGAACTTCGCAAAGACATCGTTCGACAGATTCGACGTACTCGTCCTGATCGCATCGTGTGCCAAAGTCCAGAGCGCAATTGGGATCGAATTGGCGCCAGTCACCCGGATCACTTAGCTTCAGGTGAAGCAACTGTTCAAGCTGTCTATCCTGATGCGCGAAATCCTTTTGCATTTACAGACTTGTTAGAAAAAGAAAACCTTGCACCTTGGCGGGTTAGAGAAATCTGGCTTATGGGCTTTGCGAACCCAGATCACTGGGTTGATATCACCGACACATTTGAATTAAAGCTTGCCGCCCTTCACGCGCATGTTTCACAGACTGCACAGAATAAAGAGTTAGAAGTTATGTTGCGAGATTGGGGCCAACGCAATGCAGGATTTGGCGGACTCCCTGATGGACGCTTAGCTGAGGCCTTTAAGATTGTCCATACAGATTAAATCTGCTTTTGCTTGTGCTCTTAATCTAACTCTTTGATCTAGTTTGAAACAATGACTTTTTCAATCGAGATCGCTTGACTTGGGGCTCCTTCTAATCCGCCACCTCGCACACCCATCTTCGCAATCGCCTTCACAATTTCTAGACCTTCGGTAATCGTGCCCCAAATTGTGTAGTTGGCTTTGATTAAAGTTGTGTCAGCATAAACAAGAAAGAACTGACTTCCATTTGTTCCGGGCCCTTTATTCCACATGGCAACAGTTCCCTCTGGGTAATTTCCTTCTGCACCGACTGGAAGGTTTTCATCTTGGAATACGAACTTTGGTCCACCTTTACCGGTTGCTGTTGGGTCTCCGCACTGTAAAACATAAGCACCACGGTTAATCAACCGGTGGCAAATTGATTCATCAAAAAATCCATTTCTTGCAAGTTTTGCCATGTGTGCAACTGTTACCGGAGCTTTACTGGCCAATGTTGTTATCTGAATATCGCCGCAGTTGGTCTCTAACGTAATCGTTCTTGGTAGACGCCTTGGTTTAACTTCAGCTGGCGTAACTTCTTTTGGTGAATGAGCTTTTGCTTTAGTTGGCTTACATTTAATCTCTTCAGACTTTGAGTTCTTAATGGTTTTAGATTTTGTCGATGCCTCTGCTGGATTTACTGAAACAGTGAGCATTACCAAAACAAAAAGCGCTGCTAAAACTTTAGCAAGAACTGCTTCATTGCCAATGCGTGTGTGTGTCTGACCAAACATGGGCCCAGCATAATTTAAAACCCTGTGAAAACCCTTAATTTATTCCCATTCAATGGTGCCAGGTGGCTTACTGGTTATATCCAAAACCACGCGATTTACATCTGGAACTTCGTTGGTTATTCGCGTAGAGATTTTCTCAAGCACCTCATAAGGCAGTCGCGACCAATCGGCCGTCATGGCATCTTCGGATGAAACTGGACGCAAAACAATTGGATGACCGTATGTGCGGCCATCTCCTTGAACTCCTACTGAACGCACATCTGCAAGTAAAACAACTGGGCACTGCCAAATATCTCTATCTAATTCAGCAAGCTTTATCTCTTCGCGACAGATTGCATCTGCATGACGCAAAAGATCTAGCCGTTCCTGTGTAACTTCTCCGACAATTCTGATTGCCAAACCTGGGCCAGGAAATGGTTGCCGCCAAACTATTTCTTCAGGAAGTCCTAATTCAATTCCCACTTGTCGAACTTCATCTTTAAAGAGAGTTCGTAGTGGTTCGACTAATTTAAACTGCAGATCATCTGGAAGGCCACCTACGTTGTGATGGGATTTAATGTTTGCCGTGCCTGTCCCACCACCGGATTCCACTACATCTGGATACAAGGTTCCCTGCACAAGATACTCAACATCTCCATTGATTGCGATATCACGGGCTGCTTTTTCAAAAGCTCGAATAAATTCGCGACCAATAATCTTTCGTTTTTCTTCTGGGTCAGTAATTCCTTTAAGCGCAGTTAAAAACTGATGAGATGCATCGATAGTGACAAGTTTTATTCCAGTGCTTGCGACAAAATCACTTTCGACCTGTTCGGCCTCTCCTTTGCGCAATAGACCGTGATCCACAAAGACACATGTCAGTTGATCTCCAACTGCTCGTTGAATAATTGCTGCAGCAACTGCTGAATCAACCCCACCTGATAATCCACAAATGGTTCGATTGCTTCCAATAATCTCTCGAGCACGTGCGATCTCAGTTTCTGCAATGTTTTTTGTTGTCCAGTTTGCTTCGCACTTAGCAATATTTAGCAACCAGTTTTCCAAGATTTTTTGACCATGTTCTGTATGCAATACCTCGGGATGAAACTGAACCCCAGCTAACTCACCTGAAGTATTTTCAAATGCAGCAATGGGCGTGGATTCAGTATGCGCTGTGACCACAAATCCCTCTGGGGCTTTACTGACAGCATCACCATGTGACATCCACGTATTTAACTTTGGATTTAAACCTGCAAAAGTTTTTGTGTTCGCTACAACAGTTGTTTGAGTTCTGCCAAACTCTGATTTACCTGTACGACTAACTACTCCCCCAAGAGCTGCTGCCATGACTTGAAATCCGTAGCAAATTCCAAAGATTGGGATTCCAAGTGCGAAAATTGCCTCATCAATTTGTGGGGCGCTATCTGCATACACACTTGATGGACCGCCAGATAAAATTATCGCGCTTGGATTTTTCTCTTTTACCTCTTCGGCTTTGATTGAAGATGGAACAATTTCTGAAAAAACATTGGCTTCTCTGACTCTACGTGCAATTAACTGGGCGTATTGTGCGCCAAAATCAACTACAAGTACGCCACCAGATTTAGCCACGATTAATTAGTACCTCTACGCGTTGGAACTCTTTAACATCTGAGTATCCACACGTTGCCATCGCTCTACGAAGTGCACCAAACAAATTCATGGATCCATCTGAAGTATGTGAAGGTCCAAGTAAAATCTCTTCAAGAGTTCCTACGGTTCCGACAGAAACTCTTTCACCACGTGGCAACACTTGATGGTGAGCCTCTGATCCCCAGTGCCATCCAAGTCCTGGTGATTCAACTGCTTTAGCAAGTGGCGAGCCCATCATCACTGCATCTGCGCCACATGCAATTGCTTTTGCAATATCGCCACTTCTACCAACTGCTCCATCAGCAATTACATGAACGTATCGCCCACCGGATTCATCTAAATATTCACGGCGCGCAGATGCAACTTCGGCAACAGCAGATGCCATTGGAACTTCGATGCCTAAAACTTTACGTGTTGTATGCGCAGCACCACCTCCAAATCCAACTAACACGCCCGCAGCTCCTGCGCGCATTAAGTGAAGTGCGGCAGTTGCAGTTGCAACACCACCAACAATTACTGGCACATCTAGTTCATAGATAAATTTCTTCAAATTAAGTGCTTCATTTTCATCTGCAACGTGCTCTGCAGAGACAGTTGTTCCACGAATAACGAAAATATCTACACCTGCTGCAATCACAGCTTTATGTAGTTCGGCGGTACGTGCAGGTGATAATGAAGCTGCAACTGTTACGCCAGCGTCACGAATCTGTTGAATACGCTCTTTGATCAACTCTGGGCGAATCGGCGCTGTGTAGATTTCCTGCATACGCTGTGTTGCATTTTTATCTGGCATCGATGCAATTTCACCAAGTGGAATACGTGGATCGTCATA
>JACCDX011095018.1_pt1 | contig 14293 bp, 17 predicted proteins | sample 7449681 | NCBI WGS metagenome assembly JACCDX01 (sample SAMN15323450, study PRJNA562643) | freshwater metagenome | isolation source: river surface water | place: USA:Blue River Watershed | collected 2017-08-18
AATCAACTGGTTCCACAACCGGTGTCAGCTTTGCCCGGGAATGTTTCGCACCAGGCATGTTTCTATTATATTCAACTATATTATAGTTGATTATAACATGTATATGTGGAATTATTAAGCAAGTCCCACCTTTGCCAGAGCCACCGCGTTGAAAATGCACATGAATAGCTTTTCAATCTTCTTGTTTATATATTTTTTCAATGAAACAGTGATCTCTATGGCCACCTGTTGCAACATCTATAGATTTCCAAACATGAGCTATTCATGTGCTAAGAACCAAAATGCACATGAATAGCTTTTCCATCTTCTTTTTGATATATTCCTTCAATGAAACAGTGATCTCTATGGCCACCTGTTGCAGCAAAAGCATCATCTATGGACTTCCAAACATCCAGCCATGTATCCCCTTTTAGGGGGAAGCCTCCCTTCTCACGAAATATCCACTTTGCTGTAAAACCATGGGGCTTACTGAAATCTATTGTGTCCATTGCCCAGTTAGTATATTTAATATTATTTTTTTTGGCAAGCTCATTAAGGTAATCGTAATCTGCGTCAATTGCTTGAAAATTGTAATCTGACATTGTTGCTGCAATGTAATTCTTACGCAAGTTTGTGTCAATTTTTTATAGTATCTTTAAAACCGAAATTCCAAACAGTTTCCCTGGTTTCTTTTTTCAGAGCGCGCTGAATAATTTACTCCGCAGGTCTGAGCTAGGGAGAGAGAGACTGTGTGGAAAAATTTGAAGGTTCTGACGGCGGGTCAGGGAAGATTGTCTCTCTCTCCTTATCATCCTTCCATTTCTCCATGGCCGACATTCTCCGTTCTTTCGTTCCCCCGCCCCTTTCCCAGAAGATGGGTTCTTTGTCTGAAATTAAGCAGGCAATTATGGCCTCTCTTCCCTCTTACCAACTCTATGCATCCGAACACAACAGTGAAAGCACCAAGCAAATTTTAGATGTATTTATTCCCAGCTATGTTACGCTACTGAAAAAATACAGTATTGAAAATCCAGTTCATCCCCTGGAATCCGCCTTAATGCAAAAGGTAAAGGATTGGATTCCCCTGAACGAGTATATTTATTCCTTGTATGGAATCCCAGCAAGGAATACATGGGCAATCATCGATGCACTTATGGATCTTGATGCAGCTGGTATGAGAGAGGTTTATTACATACGAATGCCTGCGAGCGCCAAGGAATGGATGAAGAGAACTCTTAGAACGACTTAACTTGAAATCTGCACCATGAAATCTGCACCATTTAATTTTTTCGCGTTTTTTGTTTCCTTGTGTTTCTGCGGCGTTTAAGAGACTTACGTGTTTTTCGGACCTTAAATGATCCGCCTAGTTGCTGCCCCGTAGCAACCACATATTCTAACATAGTTTCCGATGGCTTCTTAAAAAATGCCAATGGCTCGCGCGATAAGCTCAGATTTTTTGCAACACCATTAAATGAAATACCCATATAACCAAAGTGACACGCGGCACCTGATATATTTTTATGGCACATATAAACAATATGATTAGAACCCCGCTCAACCGTAGCAGCCTTATAGATATCCGTGAAAGTTCCGCCTCCTTTCTGAATCGGAATAGAATTTAAGGATTCCGTTGATTCTTTTGCCTCCTTCATAGTGTCATCTTGAGTCACATCAGTCGCAACACTAACGAGATTTTTTATGGCATTATATAAATCCTTGTATGAAGTATTTGAATACAGGGTTCCAAACAGATTATTCGTAATTACTTTTGCATATACATCAGCACCCAAAGGATTAAATTGTCCAATAAATTCAGGATATGTGGGAATTGAATTAAAATCTTTCCATCCAGGCACAGGCATTCCCGCAAACATTTGACGAAGCTCGCTAATCTGTTTGGACCTTCCAGTGCGACTTTGAGTCTTTATTTCTGTCTTCAAAATCATGTAACCAGGATGCACGAAATGCGGGGGTATTGTGGCAACAACATCAATAGCAACACCAGCACTCAGCGCACCTAACATTAAATTTGTTGTACGGCCGGCCACACGATCCAATGTTAGAAACCCTTGATCCAATAGTGAATTAAATACATTACGGGTCATATCTGTAAGACATTTAGGAGCGCCAAACGTAATACAATTGAGGCGTGGTGTAATGAGACCTGCGCGGCGAAACCCCCCAAGAATAAGAGCTGCTACTGTTGCATTTGCACCCCCTAAACTATGTCCCGTTACAATAATGCGATCCACATCCATCATCTTCTCAATTCCGCCGCATACATCTCCCATAATCGGTAATAAATTATCCACAAACCCCCTGTGGGCACTAAATGAGTCAACGCCTGGTGCTTCAGTTGCTACACCGGCAGCCATTTCTTGTGCGAATACATCAGTGCCTTTTTGACCCTTCAATGATACGCGCTCCAGAATTTTTCTTAGACTCATAAGTCCAGCATTCACATCTGCAAGACCCGATTTTATACTAACAGTTCCACGAAATACAACGTACAATACGCGCTCGCCTGCAAATGGACCATTGCGACCACGATAATCCATTATCTGCAAATAGCAGGGTGTTTCCACCAGTGCCTCTTTTTTATATATTACGAGTCCTTCACCAACAGAACTATCAACAGGAATATTGTTTGCAAGGGTCGTTTTTCCAAAACGACCATACTGCTTTCGTAGCAGGCCTAATCCCGTATTAAATACAATAGGATTGTAAGCAGCGAGTTTTATAGCATGCGCCATAACAATATTGGGTTCGTAAATTAGCCGGGACATGTACGCGGCATGCGTTAAAACCGCCTCATACTTACCCATAATGGATACGGCATTTGTAGGAATATTTACAAGTTGATGGCCTGTATATGCCGTTTTTTCATATCCAGCTGGATATATTTCATTTAAATATGTTGTAAGACGTTTAACAGATGTCATATATATTGGACAATTAGTAAAATTTGATTAGGGTGCGTGAGAGAAATTGGGGTTTCAAACATTCCTCCCATGAAAATTATTAGTTTTAATGTGAATGGAATCCGTGCCATTCGGTCTGGTGGCCGAATTCAGGATTGCATTGGCGAGGAATTACCAGATATTCTCTGTCTTCAGGAAATCAAGACGCAGGATGTTGGGGATTTGGAGTTTCTGAGGGAATGGTTTCCGCATATCTTCATCTCTGCCGCTGATAAAAAAGGATATTCAGGGGTTGCTCTTCTTTGCAAACAGGCGCCGCTTTCAGTGACCAAGGAGTTTCTGGAATCTGCGAATGGGTCTGAAGCGCCACCTTTTACGAAAGAAGGTCGTATTCTAACCGCAGAATTTCCAGGCAGTATTTATGTGATCAGTACTTATGTTCCAAATTCTAAGGCAAAGCTGTTGCGAATTGAGGAAAGGCTTATTTGGGAAACATGGATGCGTCGGCATATTCGGCAACTCCAAACAAGTTCCTCAGGTCGCGTTATTGTCTGCGGGGATTTTAATGTCTGCCATGGACCTCTGGATTACTGGACAGATGTTACAAAAGCCAAGGCAACTTCTCCTGGTCTTTCACCGCAAGAAAAAAGCGCAATGGACTCCCTGATTTCTGAATGCGATCTTGTGGATACCTATCGTGTGCTACATCCAACTGAACGGGCTTATTCCTTCTGGAGCCCTTGGGCAAACTGTAAGCGAGACAACAAAGGTTGGCGTCTTGATTACATTCTTGTCAGTAAAGAACTGGGTGCAACTGTTAGGCGCGCCGAATGTCTTGAAAAATTCTGCGAATCAGATCATTGTCCGATTATTGCTGAACTCTAATCTAATTTTCAATGTGTTGCAGCATGTTTAAGATATGCCCATGCCGCAACACATTGAAGTTTATTACAAACATGAATATCCTGTTGTTTTTCATAGATCTCACAAATAACGCACGGTATAGGTATTAATTTTGGCTCAGGTAGGTGGCATTTACCATGTGCTCCATCACAAGCTCTTCCGCAGTCATCGCAGTAGTCTGGTTGAAGATGACATATGCATTCACTGATCGGACTAACACAATCTTTACAGAATGGTGCTGAACTAGAGGACATTCTGAGTATTAGTATTTTGGGATAATACCATATCTTCAACTTTTGTCATCGTATTTGCAAAAGTTGGTTCAGATTGTTTCTACGTTTCGTGTAGAGATATATTGTTGCATAGCACAAATCATATCTTCCGATCCTGGGTAGGTTTTCTCAAGTTCTTGTTGAACTTGTAGGTAATAGAAAGGACCATGGATGGAGGAATTCGCCCACAATATGTGTTGAGCATCTTGCAGATGTCCTTCGGCTTCTTGCAGCCTCAGAGAGTTATGCGCAGGGCCAGCCAAACTGCGCATTGCCTCGGTCATATGATTACGAACCTTTTGCACGCCTTCGCGGACTGTTGCCTGCTTTTTAGCCAGTTGTTCAGTCTTCAACTGTGCTTCGTGACGGTTTAACGTGTACACCGAACAGCCAAATCCCAACACCGTGGCTAATGTTGCTGGTAACGCGTTCTTGAAAATATTGTACATTACTTATGAATAAGTGTCTTTTTGTGTATTTAACGCGATCAATTTTTATCTTCTCATTTGCTGGCGTGTTTTTCTTGCTTTCCTTGTTTTTGTTTCCCGACGAGTTCTGCGTTTTGGGGCACCCTTGAAGCGCTCAGGCATATATTGATGCGCTTCCAGTCCAGTTACATACGGTGTCACGTGAAATGCAATATTGGGCACTAAACCAGGTATTTTTTCAGTAAGGGTATGAATTGCCCGAGCCCTTGGAACCGATGCCTCCCAAACCTCTGCAGGGATATACTGAATTATGCGCTTGCGAGATTGTTCATTCTCTACAGGCGACTCAAATATCCATTTAGGAATATTCCTTCTTCTTAGAATACGTTTCCATTCAAAAAACTGCTCATTGCTATTCCCCAATAGATCGTCAAATGAGGGTTTATTTTTCTTAAATATAATTGCATCCTTATAAGTTATTTTACGACCTAATGCTGTTTCAATAGCTTTTACACAGTCAGCGTGTAAGGCAATTCCCGAATAATCATAGGCATATTCAAAATTGTCGTAGAAATCAAGTATTTTAAATTCACTATCATTATTATTTCCATTATTATTATTTGTATTGCTATTTGTATTGCTATTTGAGCTGTTATATATATCATAAATGTCCATATAACCATTATATGAATAATGTCCCAGTTCAAAAACACGATGTTTTCCCTTACCCGTTTCATATCCTAATGCATTCTTAAGCCATTCATATGGATTTTCCTCTCCATATCCTCCCCCAAACGGAAGTCCGCATGCCGGACAGTATTCTTCCCAATCACCTCCACCTTTCATTATACTTAGTTTAATGATATTCTTCCGCAAGCTTGAAGTTAATTCAGAGAACACGCCGAGTCTGTAAAACCCTTCGGAGATGTCTTGCTTGATTGCGACGTTTGCGGAATGTGCGGTGACGTCCTCCCTGAGTTCCAAACAAGTTCCTCAGCTCCTGCCCCAAGTTCGGCGCATTACGCACCCTAGATGGCACCGGGCGCACATGATAAATGCGATCCTGATGATCTGTTTGGCAGTGCTCTGCACCAATTAAATCAGACCCAAGTCTCACACAGTCGCTCATAATTTTTCCCACCTCCTCAGAACTCGGATACAATGCATAGCTGGTTCGTAGTTCCATTGTTTGTGCATCTGATTCATAAATATAAACTGGAAATGAAAGAGGCAGTCTCCGAATCGGAATAAGATCATCCTCATGGCGAATCTCCTTACATTGATAACGAATATCAGGGTTGCATACAATGGTCTGCTGACGTAATTCAGCGAGTTCTGCCTCAGCTTCGGCCTGATCGCTAGGGGATTCCATATTCCGAATGGCGGTTTCCATTTCAGTGAGAGCATCCTCACTATACCGCGGTTGTTCCTTAGCTGGCCCAAAGAGCGAACGGAATGAATCGTCATCCAAACAGATCACCTGTTGAAGTTTGAACTTTTTATCCAAAATATACAACAGTGTTTTTTCCGCAGTTATATCAACCTCGGCCACTTCATAGGGATCAAAACATTTTCCGGTTCCTAACAGAGTTGTTCTGACTGCATTTAACGCTCGGCGAGTACGCGTTTCGCGATTTCCTGAAACTATGGATTCCGCGTCTAAATCAATAAATCCTTGATTGCGAAGGGGAGTCAGAACTTTACGGTGTGCTTCGGGTCCACTCAGAAATACATGGGCTTCCGTAAATATTTTCTCCACAGGCTCACGTATAGCCTCACTAAGCTCCTCAAGACGTTCTTGGACATGATAAATTGTTGCACGAAAATCCACAAAATCTTTGCGGTGCTTATTAACAAGAACAAAGTAATAAGCGAAGCGCGGATTGTTTTCCGTAAGAAATGGAACTATACGACTCAAGAACCATTTGTAAGAACCACTGTGGTGAAAGCGGCGGGAGTTACTCATTCTGTCAGGGCCTAGAGAAAGAAACCGAAGCTCCAAACAAAATGTCCGCCGCGTCGTCCAAGATGCCGAAAACAATTTTTTGCGATATTGATGGCACTATTCTTCAGCATCTCGGTGATGTGCTGAAGAATCGCAAAGATAAACAGGCCCTGCTGCCGCATGTGTTAGAAACCTTTCGGGCGTGGGATCGTGAGGGGCATACCATAATTCTGACAACGGCGCGCAAGGAATCCGAACGGGTACGTACCGAGGAACAGTTACGTGGTACGGGCATTTCATACGACCGACTCATTATGGGACTGCCTGCGGGCGACAGAATCCTTATTAATGACCGTAAGCCGCACTCTGATCGCGATACAGCGTACGCAATTAACCTAGCACGAAACCAGGGACTGACCAATATTTCACTGAATTCCAAACATGTTATCCTGCCGGATTCCTATCTGAATTATGAAAAGGTGACTTGGAACTGGGGAAACGAACAGTTACTAGAGGCGAACGGACGCTTCAGCGTCAAGCACATTGAGGTGGGTGCGGGAATGCTCAGCCCGATCATGATCTGCCATCTTCGTAAAAAAATATTGGTGGTTCTTTCAGGACTCCTATGTTTGAAACATGGGGACGAGGAGGTTGTTGTAGAAGAGGGATGTTTTAGTGCGGTTGCAGCGGGCGTTGAACACGCCTATTACTCACTGGATGGGTGTGTGCTTACCGAGACTTCCTCACATGAACTCTGGGATTCTTACGTTCTTAAGGAATAATTGGACAAAAGTTGATACGGTTGGTAAATTAAAAAATCACCAAGCACCCCAAATGTCCAAATCCCAAAAAAATCTAGGTCAATATTTTACAATTTCTGAGGATCTTCAGAAGTTCGTATTTGAAAAAGTCAAATACAAAGGTAGTCCGCTAATGGAACCATCCTTTGGAGCGGGACACCTTCTGAAAAAATTCAAGGAACTGGATCCGAACTATCCAATGACATGTTATGAGCTTGATACAAGCATTAAGCCAATTATTGAATTTAATGAGTTCCAAACAGTCATCTATGGTGATTTTACTAAACAATCGGTCGGAAAAAAGTTTAAAACAATCGTCGGAAATCCACCATATGTTAAACAAAAAACAGGCAATTTATTTATTCGGTTCATTGAACTGTGTTATGAATGCCTGGACGATGATGGCGAATTAATATTTATTGTTCCATCTGATTTCATTAAGCTTACACGTGCATCTGCAATTATTGATAAAATGGTTGCCAATGGAATCTTTACAGATTTCCTATTTCCTAATGATGAGCATTTATTTGAGGGAGCAAATGTGGATGTTGTAGCATTTCGTTATGAAAAAGGCAGCCATGTTGGAAAAAAGACCGTCGTGAATGGTCAGGAGAAGTTCTGCAATGTAAATAAGGGAATTATTACATTCAGCGATACCGAAATTGAAGGGAATTCGGTAGATTTACACTTTCATGTATATGTTGGACAAGTTTCAGGTCGTGATGAAATATATCGTAAGGAATACGGTAATATTGATTTGCTTATGGATAAGGGTAAATCTGATAAATTCATATTTACGCAAACGTTCCCAACAGGAAATACGCAAGTTGATTCGCACCTCCTCGCAAATAAGACAGCCTTGATGGAACGAAAGATCAAATCATTTACAGAAAGTAATTGGTTTGAGTGGGGTGCGCCAAGAAATCTCACAAGCATTCAAAAATACTGGGGAAAACCCTGTATATACGTGAGAACAATGACGCGCAATAAGGAAGTTGCTTTCATTGGAAATGTCCAATATTTCGGCGGGACTCTTCTTTGTTTGATTCCAAGGCAGGAGGAGGAGAATAAATTAAATACCGTCATATCGCATATGAATTCAGCCGAATTTCAAAAAAATTACATGTACGCGGGGCGATTTAAAATTGGTCACAAACAGATTAGCTCGGCAATTCTTCCGTGTTTGAAATAAATAGTTTTGAAACATCTGCGTCGGCAAATCGTTTGGTGCGGTCAATCATTCCTTTTACAGAGGTTTGAATGCAAGTGAGAAGAGACTGAACTTTTTTAGCATACTCATCGTCAGTAACTTCATAATCAATATGAGCAAATTCATTACCCCAATTAATTTGAAGATCATTGCTAGGATTACTTACATATTTATGAATATCAAATATAGGTTTGAGCAATACATCACCGGTGATTTTATTCTTCACAAGATAATGATATTCGGAAGGACGGTGCCGCTGTAACTTAATCTGATTCTTTGTCTTTGCGATTGAAAGACGATCTAGAAATTCATTCCAGTTTGAGGATTTAGGATAATTTTTATCTGCAGTAATACTGAAATAAGTCGCAACTTTATTCATAGAATTATCTGAACTTTTGCAATCTGTAAGTTTCAAATTAATCCACAAAGAATTAATGGTAATATCTCGTGAATCACGTGCTTGGGAAATATCAATGATCCAATCTGGGTGCTTTTCCAACAGTTGTCGTCTTAATTCGGTTAGAAACGGCCCCTCTTTTATTGCACTATCAATGCGCCCGTCACCATCGGATTTGGTAATTTGTATGGATTTTGCTACAAATGCAATCTCGGCAATTATGAAGACGTACTCCGAATGGTTCAGCTTGTATTGGTTATTGTGCTGTGTTAAAAACTACTCGGAGTAAATAAGGTGATCAAATTTTTGGGCTTTTGGCTTTTGGCTATTCTAATAATCGCTTGTACCACCGCATACAATAATCGTTCATATTCATGGATCCCATTTGTAAATTACAGCGGGAGCAAATCGGTCTCAGGTTCTCAACAGTGGTTTCCCCTCCATTGGCCTCCGCTACCACATGGCCAGCATGAAAATTCATAATACTAATCTTCTCGTCCCTGCATACCAAACAGGGTGCCTCAGTTCGGTTCCGACCAACATATTTATGCCAAATCTTTTCCTTGATGCTCTTGGGGATTGTGGTTTTTTTACGCCCACCGCCTACCGCTCGTGTAACTGTAGTAGCTTGTTTAATTTCAGATGGCATATGAATGTGAACCGTAATCGGAGGTATTTTAGCACTGTGTTTGGGTTCTTTGGGTTCTTTGGGTCCAAGAATCTTCTTGATCTCCGCCTTGGCGCTTTTTTCGGCACGCGCCTTTCGTTTTTCCTCTACTTCCCTGGCCTTCTCTAAGCACTCTCGCGATTTCTCACATGCGACACTAAGTCCCTCAATATCTTTCAGGATTTTGGGAGTACGCCCATTAATGTATTTTTCCACAAAGATATCAATATCTTCGGGTTTCTTAATCTTTGCTGTAATTTTTGCATTTAATTGCGTAATTGAATGCAAAAGCTGAGTTATATGGAAACCTGTCTGCTGCGCCGGTGTCGTAATGGATTTTAGGGATGCTAACCGTGCAGCAAGAATCTCCATTTTGGTAAATGGATGGGTTTTATTTTGTAACAGGTTGGTCAATTTTTAACTTACACGCGATAGTAGATTTTATGCTCATAAAGCTGTGTAGGCAACTCAAATTCTACCGGAATCGCATAATTCTTATCTACCATCAGTCGCCCAAACTCAGCGATCATCGGATCGTTTGTATCATCCAGAATCATAATTCCACCGGGTTTGCATAACTGAATGGCCGCATTTACATCATTCTGCACACAGGATAAATCGTGACCACCATCAATATGCACCACATCGTACTTTTCATCTGGATGTTCAGTAATCCATTTATGAAGTGTCTGCCGAGAATCCCCCAAATGCAGCTGAAATGTATGCTGTGGAAATTTGGAGCTCAACCAATTGAAGCAAGGAACTACATAGGGATGCTCTCCTAAATCAAAAAACTGAAAATTTGTCCCTGGGGGCGCCGCCATTGCAAACAGAAGTGCCGAATGTCCTGCATTAAAACCAATTTCTAGGAGTGTCTGTTTCACACGCCGGCCCGCCTCAAATAAATTTTTTTGCTTATTAAGTAGCTCAGGTCTTTCATTAAGTGATTGGTGCTCATATACGCAATTTCCTTCCAAAACAGTGCCTTCCTTCTGAATAATTTCCTTCAATTCAGCAACATATGTTTGGAATTGTTGGTATTTTTGGGCATCCATATTTACCTTTTAATATTCATTTGGTTTTAGCCCATGCCAAAAGAAAAAATAGGGCCGCGCAGATTCCAACCTGAACTAGTTTTGTGCCAGTGTTTTCAACTGTGTCTGAGGTTGTGTTTTCGGTTATGGTTGCGGCAGCTGCAGCCTCCACTTTTTCCATAACTTTATCAGCATCTAAGTGCATTACTTTGGTTTTGGGCTGTGATTGTTGGATCATGCAATTCCGAAAATAGAATTCTAGCTTACCGTGTATAATTACGAGACCACTCAGCTGTTTGAGTTTCTTAACCAGAGATGGATCGTCCATAATGACCTCAACACATAGGCATACTACGGGTTCATCCAAAAAACTCACAAAAATCTCCCGTGGATCGCGATATGTAACAAAAGGATCTGACGGTGCATAATCAACATATTCCAGCAAGGGCTGTACATATTTACCGATTTCGTCAATTGTTGGGAGATTAATCATTAACCACAAAACAAATGTTATCTTTATGCCTTACTTTATATAGTTTCGGCGTTTCTTACAGGTTCTACCCAAAAGTGCAACTGAAGAAACTACACACGATTTGATCTTATAACCGGCATTTATGGAAAAAATTGAACTTATAGCCCGATAAACCTGGCAAACTGGCCGTCTCTGACTATTTCTGAGATTCCAAACATGTCTTTCTTTTCCGATTCTGATTCTGATTCCAAATACGATGCCTGCGGTGAATGGATATATCCCATTTCCCGCATTAATTTGCGTAAAGTAAGAAGAAGACTGGTTGAAGATTTGATGTGCAGCCAATATGGAACAACGGATCCTAAAGATCCTAGATGGGAGCTCGGCATAGCACTTACAACACCAATTTATCATATTGCATACGATCAAGAGTGGGATATGGGATATGATTATGATGGAAATAGATGTCCGTATGTAGCTGGCTACAGTATGTATGTCTGGACAACAGATACATCAGGAAATGCCATTGTGATTTATAATCAAGGCACCACTCCACTAGATACTTTTGAGTACTGCGCTCCTGAGTTCTACAACATATGTGAGGGAGTTCGTCTTTACAGAAAAAATCTGCTGGCCTCGCCGCAGATATAACTGTCCATCCGGAAATATTTGAATACGCATTTTTCAGTTACTTGAGGAACTTCAGTCACTTGAGAGACAAATGCAGAAGTAGCTGGGTCAATCACGAGAAATTCTGAGAGGACACCATGGGATCACAGGGCAGTAACAGCATCCTGAATATGGATGATGTAAAAAACTGTGAGCATATTGAATCATAAAATGTCCCCGTATCCATGTCTGAGTTCCTTTTTTTACGCACAATATATACCAGTAGTCAGAGCAGAAGCCACGGTTTCCAACATATCCCTCACCTCCTCCTTCACTAGCGGAGAAATGCGAGGATCGCGAAAGTCAGTAAGAGGTACAAACTTGTCTGCATAGCCATTGGTTAGATTGAAGCCCCACTTGTTAGTGCTTTTAGAGTACTTAATGGCGGGTACATCCTGGATGGTTGTAAAGAACCAGTTTGTGTCTACGGCACCAGAGGATCGCAGAACAGGGATCTGGTTGCCAAGGGCCTTCAAGAAAGGACCTAGGGTGTTATGAGCGCGTGCATCACCGAGCCAAACCCACCCCTCATTATGCATGAAATTCTCACAGTCGCGCTTAGCAGCCTCATCGTGCTCTGAGCAATGAAGGATACCAAAGTGTTGACAAATAAGCCATTCATAGATATCCTCCGTATGGTTGCAGTAGAAACACTTGATGGGAACCAGAACGAGCCGAATAGGCGCCAGAGTAGGCATGACGGAAGAGGAAGGGCAGTATGGAGGCATTGTAAGGCATTCAAAAAGGTTTCAGGGTTAGCATTTCAATTTTTGCAACTCATTGCAACTTTGAGAATCTGGCGAAGAAGGACTTCTATTTAGTGTCGGGATCTAAAGCAAGTAAGGTCCGCGGGCCTCAAAAATATTCTGGGCAGATTCCGCATTGGCAAACACCGGCGCCGAATATGGATCGGGCTGAATGGAAAAAACTGCAGCAGGATGTGATGGACCAGCGCCGCCACTACGTAAGTGACGTTTGGTTGTGGTACGCCGTTTTGTGCTGCGGTTTCTCCTATGCCGGCGTAACCGCCGTAAAGTACGATGACGTGGAAAGGGTGTTTGACGCCTATGTATCATTCTACTATATATCAACAAATATCAACGAACTGCACACGAAACCCACGCTCAATAGCCCATTCCCGGATACGTGCAATATTTTCAGCCTGCGATATCTTTCCTTTCTGTGATGCATTGGCATGTGTTCGGCGAATAGAATTATCCGCCATAAATTTACGCATCTCACCATCATCCCGTGGAACGTTCAGGACTCGTAGCTCCCATGCTATAGATTCGCCCGAAAGTTCAGCATCACGAACTTGATCTCGGGTAAAGGGATTCATAAAAGGAGTTGAGGTCTGAACACCCCATCGCTGCCGTATATCATGTGGAATCAATTCTTCAAGGGAGGTTGGGCGTTCGTAGCCCCAGGGTTGGCAACAGTCAGCCGCCAAATGTCCATAAGCCGAACAGCGGCGGCAATAAAGGGAGGGAAGAACGGGGCACGTATCATCGTGGAAGATAATTGCACCGGTAAGAGAAAGGCAGGAGGCGCATGACATTGAATTTATATTCCAAGGAATCACGAAATGCGAACTCAAGTGTTCAGAGGCTTCAATTTTTTCAGCCCTCAGTAAATGGACTTGTCTGACAAAGGACTACAATTTACACTTCGTCCAAATATGGATCTGGAGCAATTCCTCGTGAAGGAAAATATTAGCTCAGGAACCTACTCGCGATCCCGCGGTATCTTTGAATTTCCCAGTGGTAGATACAACGTCGGTATTAAACTCGGCGAAGGAACCTACGGAAAATCCTTTCAAGCTATTCACGAAATAAATAACCAGGTCTTCGCCATAAAAGTCATTGATCTTGAGGATCGCTCCATTTTCAAACATGGTGTTGATTCCGCTGTTAGGCTTACTATGATTCAAAGTCTCATAAATATTATTCTGGAAGCAGAGAGCGCTAAGGAACCTGCTGGACCTTATGTTCCACAATTTTTTGAGGCTGCCATGGACCGTCAGCGGAATTACATGTTACTCCGCACAGAGCGTCTTCATGATGATCTTTTCAATCGTTATCGCGCCTCTACAGCTGAGGAAAACGATCAAGTAATTCCACAGACTCTGGCGCATCTTGCCCATATTCTAGATTTCTTCTATCGCCGACTGAGCTACAATCATCGCGATCTTAAGGCGGATAATGTAATGTACACTTATACACCAGACGGTCAGTTTAATGTTAAAGTTATAGATTTCGGATTTAATTGTCTGACGTGGAATGGTGTTCAGATTAAAGGTGCTGAATACTTCAAGGACTCATATGAATGTTACTTACCTACCCGCGATCTTACACAGTACATTTACTTCATTCTTGATTATCGTAATGGTATTGCGCTTTCACCACGACTCCGCGGAATCTTACATCGCCTAGTCACCTTTCCTGTTGGGAATCAAATATGCGATATGCTAGCAGGATGCAAAGCCTACGGAATAGAAGTTTTAGATTGGCTGGATACCTATGATTTTATGAATAACCCAAAAGTAAAGAATCCCCATGCTTTTCCTAGCCGCATCAGACAGAATATGATGCATGTG
>JACCDX010526503.1_pt1 | contig 14291 bp, 16 predicted proteins | sample 7449681 | NCBI WGS metagenome assembly JACCDX01 (sample SAMN15323450, study PRJNA562643) | freshwater metagenome | isolation source: river surface water | place: USA:Blue River Watershed | collected 2017-08-18
GGTGTTCTTGATTACACCCCTGCACTCAACGCAAACCTCAACGTTGATGACACTGGTAACACCTTCGCTGGTGTTCTCCAAGGTAAGTACAGAGTCTACATCGACCCATATTCGGCAAACGTTGCTGCTAACCAGTTCTACGTTGTCGGTTACAAGGGTGCATCTCCTTATGATGCAGGTCTCTTCTACTGCCCATATGTACCTCTCCAGATGGTACGTGCTGTTGGTGAGCAAACCTTCCAGCCAAAAATCGGATTCAAGACTCGTTATGGAATCGTTGCGAATCCATTTGCTAAGGGTGCTACTCTCCCAACCGCTCCAGACAACATCGCTACCAACTCCAACGTTTACTACAGAAGAGTTAAGGTCGCAAATCTTATGTGAGTCATCCTCACATATTCTCAAGACCTCCCACACGGGGGGTCTTTTTTTATCTAAATAAAAATAAAAATATATAATGGCAACAACTAACGCCTTTGCGAATCAAATTCAAAACAGAAATTTTCTTTCTCCCGTTGGATTTAAATTTACTCTCGCAAAAGAACCAAAAGTTTCATTTTTTTGTACGAGTAGTAAAATTCCAGAAATAACTCTGCAGACGGAAATACAAAACACTTATCTAAAAGATATTGATGTCCCTGGGGATAAACTTACTTATGCAGATTTATATCTAAAATTTTTAGTTGACGAAGATCTTATTAATTACATGGCAATTCATAATTGGTTAACTGGTTTAGGATTTCCAGAGAGCGCACAAGATTATAGAGATTTGCTTAGTAACAAAGATGACTCAACTCAACCATTAGATCCTAAAAGAGCATTTAGTGATGGAAGTCTTTATATTTTAGACAGCAATTATAATACAAGTGCTATTGTAAAGTTTAAAGATTTGTTTCCAGTTTCATTGACTTCATTAAATTTTGATTCAACTCAAACTGATATTCAGTACTTTACAGCAGAGGCAACTTTCAAGTATACTATCTACAATATCACGACAGGTCTATGAATCTTGATGAAATCCAGGAAATGTGGCAGAGAGATTCTGTCATTGATCCTGATAATTTACATGATGAATCTTTAAAAATTCCTCAACTTCATTCAAAGTATTATACAATATATAATACAATTACTTTGTTAAGAGAAAAGGCGAGAGATACGTACAATAAAGTAAAATTAGAAAGGTACAATTATTACACAGGAAAGGCACCAGCAGAGGTTTACGTAGAAGAACCATTTCCGTATAAGGTTAGAGACAAAGAGGCGTTGCAGAGGCATATGGATGCCGATGAGAGGTTAAACAAGATTGATTTGAAAATCAGATACTATGATATTATGCTCAAATTTCTTGAAGAAGTAATTAAAACTATTTCTAATAGAACATATCAAATCAAAAATGCTATTGAGTGGCATCGTTTTCAAGCAGGATTTAATTGAGGCAGAAATGCCTCTTTTTTATTGACAATAAATATTTGTATCGACATGATATAAAATATGAGTCATTTGATCATATCAAAAAAGAATGAGGTCTATCTTCAAGTTGAAGCAGAGCCACACGTCTACTATGAGTTAAGAGACGCATTTCAATTTGAAGTACCAAATGCTAAGTTTGCCCCCGCTTACAAAAATAAGTGGTGGGATGGATTCATTCATCTTTTTAATATAAACACACAAGAAATATACGTTGGTCTATTAGATAAACTCATAAGATTTTGCGAACAACACGATTACACTTATGAGTTTCGTAACAATAAGTATTATGGACTTCCATTTGAGGTAAACGAAAATATCTCAAAGGAAGGTGTAAAGGATTATATGCACTCTATCTGCAAGTATGCTCCCCGCGATTACCAAGTTGAGGGAGTATACGACGCATTAAGACATAATAGAAAGTTGTTGATATCTCCAACTGCTTCTGGAAAGTCGTTGATGATATATTCAATTGTGAGATATTACGTTGAGAAAGGACAAAATATTCTCGTAGTTGTCCCAACGACATCCCTTGTAGAGCAGATGTATAAAGATTTTGAAGATTACGGGTTTGATGTGGGATCATACTGCCACAAGATATACGCTGGAAAAGAGAGAGAAACGGACTCTCAGGTAATTATCACAACCTGGCAGTCCATCTACAAACTTCCCCGTCAATACTTTTCAAGATTCAATGTGGTCGTTGGAGATGAAGCACACCAGTTTAAATCAAAGTCATTAGTATCTATAATGACAAAACTTTCTGATGCAAAATATCGTTACGGTTTTACAGGAACACTAGACGGAACACAGACGCATAAGTGGGTTCTTGAAGGTTTATTTGGCCCATCATATAAGATTATTAAAACTGATGAGTTAATGAAGAAGGGTCATGTTGCTACATTGGACATTAATATTCTTCTATTGAAACACCCACCGAATAAGTTTGAAACCTTTGAGGATGAGGTACAGTACATTATCAATCATGAAAAGAGAAATAAATTTATCAAAAATCTTGCTCTTGATTTAAAAGGAAATACTCTAATCCTTTTTGCTAGGGTTGAAGGTCATGGTCAACCTTTGTATGAATTAATAAATAAGAGTATCGGTGAAGATCGTCATGTATTCTTTGTACATGGTGGTGTTGATACTGAGAATCGTGAAAAGGTCAGAGAAATCACAGAAAAAGAAAATAATGCAATTATTGTGGCATCCTATGGTACGTTTAGTACAGGAATTAACATTAAGAATCTACACAATGTTATTTTTGCTTCACCTTCGAAGTCTAGAATCCGTAATCTCCAATCAATCGGAAGAGTCTTAAGAAAAGGAAATAATAAAACAAAAGCAACTTTATATGATATTGCCGACGATATCAGTTACAAATCAAGAAAAAATTATACTCTCAATCACTTAATCGAACGTATCAAAGTCTATAATGAAGAAAATTTTAATTATGATATTGTAAATATACCTTTCAAAAACTAATGGGAGAAGAGTTCTACGCAATTATAAAACTAGTATCAGGTGAAGAGATTCTATCGTTAGTCCTTGTGGATGAAAATGATGGAGATCCAGTATTAGTTCTTCAAAATCCAGTCACAATGAAAAGTTATAATAACCATCAGGGAACTTATATTAAGGTTAAACCATGGATGGAAATGTCCGATGATGATTTCTTTATTGTAAAACTTGATAAGATTATTACAATGACTGAAACTAAAGATAAAAGATTACTTGATATTTACAACAACTATATTGAAGATGATGATAGTATTGATGTTTATACTCCATCTGGTAAGGTGAAACCATCTTCGAAGATGGGTTATATTTCTTCTGTTGAAGATGCTCGTAAGAAACTCGAAAGAATCTTTAAAGGTCTTAAAGAAAGCTAGAATCTGATTTTCAACCAGGACAAAGGTAGTCTACACATATTTTTATACCTTGTCAAGCCCCCATAGTTGTGTTATAATAAGCATAACCTATATGATATAAGTCCAATGCTATGCCTAAGAAGAAAACTGAACATTATGTGAATAACAAAGAACTTTTAGAAGCGATGGTTGTTTATCGTTCTAAAGTTGAAAAGTCATTCAATGAGAAATTCAATAGAAACCCCACTAAGGAAGATAGGGGCAAGCATTGGGAAGGTAAACCACCGATTCCAAATTATCTTGGTGAATGTTTTCTCAAGATCGCTACTCACCTTTCATATAAACCAAACTTTGTGAATTATATGTTCCGTGAGGATATGATCTCTGATGGAATTGAAAACTGTGTTCAGTACATTCATAACTTTGATCCAGAAAAGTCTAAGAATCCTTTCGCTTACTTCACTCAGATTATTCACTATGCATTCCTGAGAAGAATTCAAAAGGAAAAGAAGCAACTGGATATTAAGACCAAGATCATTGAACGCACTGGGTTTGATGAGGTTATGATGGTTGACGACAGCTTGCTTTCTGGGCATAGTAGTGAATACAACAGTATTAAAGATGCTATTCAATATAGAAATAAATAATTTTGCTTATTCGTGGTTGTTTAAGCAAAATAGGGGGACAATCCCCCTTTACTTTATATAAATACATATAACCACGAATAAAGCAGATGGAAGAGAAAAGAGTCCCTTGGAATAAGGGATTGAAGGGACTTCAGCAACATTCTGAAGAAACTAAAAAAAGAATGTCTGAAATGAGAAAGGGGAAGGGATATGGAGTTTCAGGAAAACCTCCCTGGAATAAAGGTCTTAAGACTGGTCCAAGAAGTCAAGACACTAAGAAAAAAATATCAGACAAACTGAAAAAAGAAGATTCCAGTGATTGGAAAAAATATAGAAGAAATTGTGACTACTTGACCGAACAGGTCTATATGGAGTATAATATCCTTATAAATCCAAACAATTATCCTAGAACTCGTGCTGGTATTGAGGGTGGATATCAAATAGATCACATACAATCTGTAAAAGAATGTTTTTATTTAGGTTTATCCCCAGAATATTGTTGTAGAGTTGAAAATTTACAAATGCTCCCTTGGAGAGAAAATAGACTTAAAGGATGTTAGTATGCTTGCGGCAATTTTAACGGACACTCACATAGGTGCTAAAAAAACCTCTCAACATTTACATGACTATTTTGAAAAGTTTTATCGTGAAGTGTTTTTTCCAACTTTAGATAGACAGAATGTGAAAACAATCATTCATATGGGAGATTGTTTTGATAACAGAAAATCTATCGATTATAAGGCAATAGAATGGGGAAAGCGAGTTATATTTGATCCTGCTGCTGAAAGGGGAATAGACTTTCATATCATCACAGGCAATCATGATGTATACTTTAAGAATACTAATACCCTAAACTCTCCGGAACTTCTTCTTCAGACCTATTCAAATGTAAAAGTTTATAAAGAAGCAACAGAAGTTAATATTGGTGGACTAGACATTTTATTTTTACCGTGGATTAATCAAGAAAATGAAACAAAAACTCTCAAAACTATTGAAAAGACTACTTGCCGGGTGTCGTTGGGGCACTTGGAGCTCCAAGGATTTAGAGTTAATCGACAACTCATCATGGAGCATGGTTTGGAAAGCAAACTATTTGAGAAGTTCGAACGGGTCTACTCGGGACACTATCACACTCGATCAAACAATGGAAAAGTCTTCTATCTAGGAAATCCTTATGAGATGTATTGGACGGATGTAAATGATACTCGGGGATTTCATATTTTTGATACCGAAACATTAGAACATACTCCAATCAATAATCCTTATAAATTATTCTATAACATTTATTATGAGGATACTCCGTATCAAATATTTGATACAACTGAATATGAAAACAAAATTGTAAAGGTGATTGTCCGCAAAAAATCTAAACCAAAAGATTTTGAGAAGTTTATTGATAAACTTTACACTGCGGGAATTCAAGATCTCAAAATCGTAGAAAATTTTGAAATTCAAGAGAACAAAGATTTTGAGATTGATGAAGAAGAAAATACAATGTCTATTCTAAATCGTTATATTGACGAAGCAGAATTTGAATTTGATAAGAATGTTATCAAAGGTATTTTTCAAGATCTTTATCGACAAGCTTGCGAGGTAGAATAAATGTTTCTTCTGACTCTCAAAGATAGAAAGGACGATGGTGCCTATGCCGTTCAAGATCAATATGGGCATAAAGTCTTATTTCTCTTTGAAGAAGAAGACGATGCTACTCGTTATGCATTGATGCTTGAAGACCAAGAAGATCAAGAAATGGATGTTGTTGAAGTTGACGAAGACCTTGCAATCAAGACTTGCAAGATGTATAATTACAAGTATGCTGTGATCACTCCTGACGATATCGTAATTCCTCCTAAAAATGTTAGTATTTCACAAGATTAAATGGAAAAACTTTCTCTCCACGGGAAATCAGTGGACTGAAGTTGATTTTGAAAAAAACAATACCAATTTGATTATTGGAACAAATGGTGCAGGTAAATCCACAATCCTGGATGCACTTACCTTTGTTCTTTTCAATAAACCATTTAGAAAAATTAATAAACCTCAACTAGTCAATACAACTAACGAAAAGGATTGTCTGGTTGAAATTGAGTTTTCTGCGAATAACCGTGATTATCTTGTTCGTCGCGGTATCAAACCGAATGTTTTTGATATTGAAGTAAATGGTCAATCTCTACATAAGGAAGCAGATGACCGTGCAAATCAGAGAATTCTGGAAGAGAATATTCTTAAGGTAAACTACAAGTCTTTTACTCAGATTGTGATTCTGGGTAGCAGTACCTTTGTACCGTTTATGCAACTTCCAACTGCACATCGTCGGGAAGTGATTGAAGACCTTTTGGATATTCGCATCTTCTCTGCGATGAATAATCTCATCAAGGATAGAATTCGCACACAGAAAGATCAGGTTAAATCTCTTGAGTTGCGTAAAGAAAATTTGAAAGACAAGATGAAGATGCAGCAAAACTTCATCGAAGAGTTGGAAAATCGTGGTAACGCCAATATAAACGCCAATAAGGAAAAGATTGTCAATTTAGATAAAGAAGTTGGCATTTATATGCTTGAAAATGCAAAGACAGAAGAAAATATTATCAAGTATACTAAAGAGCAGGAAGAAGTTATTGGTGCGGATGATAAGTTAGTAAAGCTTAACAATCTCAAGGGCAAAATCTCTCAAAAAGTATCTGCGATTACCAAAGAGCATAAGTTTTTCACAGAAAATACGGTCTGCCCTACCTGTACACAAACTATAGAAGAAGAGTTTCGGTTAAATAGAATTGCAGACGCTCAAAATAAAGCAAAGGAACTCAAGAAGGGTTATGAAGACCTGGAAGAGACCATAAAGATAGAACAAGAACGAGAGCGTCAATTCATTGCTCTATCTAAGGAGATTACAAAACTCAACCATGAGATTTCTCAAAACAATACTCGGATTTCCCTTAATCAAAGACAAATCCGAGATCTTGAAACTGAAATTCAAACAATTACCGAGCAACTTAAAAACAGAAATACTGAGCATGAGAAACTAGAAGAATTCAAAGAAAATCTCCAAAAAACATTCGAAGACCTCTCAAAGAAAAAAGAAGAAATCGTTTATTACGATTTTGCCTATTCCTTACTCAAGGATGATGGTGTAAAAACGAAGATTATTAAAAAGTATCTTCCGTTCATAAACCAGCAGGTGAATCGCTATCTTCAGATGATGGATTTTTACATTAATTTTGAATTGGATTCAGAATTTAATGAAAGTGTTAAGTCTCCTATTCACGAAGATTTCTCATACTCTTCATTTTCTGAAGGTGAAAAGGCAAGAATTGATTTGAGTTTGCTGTTTGCTTGGCGTGAAGTTGCAAGAGTCAAAAACTCCGTAAATTGTAATATTCTTTTATTTGATGAAGTTTTTGACTCTTCTCTTGATGGTTTTGGTGCCGATGAATTTTTAAAAATTATTAGATATGTAGTTAAAGATACTAATGTTTTTGTAATTTCTCATAAAACAGATCTTCAAGATAAGTTTGATTCCACTATTAAATTTGAGAAGAAAAGTGGGTTTTCATATAAAACTGAACTTTAGTATTTTATAAATAATTATAGTTCAGTTCTCATTTAGTTCAGTGTATAGTCTTTATTGCATTGAGAATAAAATTACAGGGCAAAAATACATCGGTATAACTTCTCTTAAACCAGAAGAAAGGTGGAAAAAACATCAGTATGCATATAAAACTGAAAAAAAGAAAAATGACTGTCCCAAATTTTATAATTCTATTAGAAAATATGGGATTGAAAATTTTGAACTATCTATTTTGGAACAAAGTGAAGATGCTTCTTATATTGAAAACTTAGAAATAAAATATATTTCTGAAAATTCTAATTTACTAAATGTTTCTCCTGGTGGTGGAGGAATGACTATACATTCGGGTTGGAAACATTCTCTAGAAACCATAGAAAAATTAAAAGAAAAAACACCACCTATGTTGGGTAAAAAACATTCTCAAGAAACTATTGAGAAAATGAAAGGTGATCCTAGAAGAAAAAATTCTGGAGAAAAAAATGGAATGTATGGTAAAACTCAAAGTGATGAGTTTAAAAAAAATATGAGTTTAAAAATGAGTGAGAATAATCCTATGAAAGGTAAAACTCATTCTCCAGAAACAAAGGAAAAAATAAGGCAGGCAGCACTAAACAGGCATAGAAATAAGGCACTTTCTCAACTGGACTCCTTGACTTCTGAAAGTATAGATAGTAATGTGTCCTCACAAGCACAAGACTAATGAACACTCCAAATTGGCAACATCACAGCAAAAAGGAGCAGAAGCGTAAACTGAAACCGCAAGCACTCCGACAAGCAAAGGCAAGACGCCAAGCACTCAAGAAGCGTCTCCAGCACGGGGACGCTTCTTATTTTATAAATATTTGAAAAAGCATTTAATAAAATGGCGGAAAGACCTGCACGAAGAAGAAAACCATCAAAGTCTGTTGAACAATTGAAGGCAGAAATTAATGATAGAGAAACAGCAGCGGCCAAAAGAAGGGAGGAAAGAAAGGCATCTAAAAAATCATTAAGTCCTGCTGAAAAATACGAACAAGAAAAAGCAGCAAGAGCAAAAAAAGGTTCATCTGGATATAGTTATTCCCAACATTTGATGGGTGGAAGCGGATCGTCTTCTAGTTTTAATCCTCGTTCAGTTCGTGAAGAAGTTCTTTCATATCTTCTTGATGAGGGTTTTGCATCTGATGAGAAATCTGCAGAAGCAATCATGGGTGCAATGAGTGAAGAGTGGAAGCAGAGTATTGTTGAAGCTAGTGAAGAAGATAAAGCGAGATTACGAAATTATGAGATAAGGTATTATCAAAAACACGGAGGAATGCCCGCTGACCCAGAAAAAAGAAAGCAACTACGGGATGCTGCTCGTAACCTTCCACCTGCTTGAGACCACTTTCCAAACTGGCACATAAGAGGGTTTCACCACCCTCTTTTTTTGTATAATGACTTCATACGCAACAAATCTATGCCTGTCCGCCACGAAATCAAGTCTCAACTCGCCAAACTTCTTGCTACTGAAGACCTTGTGGTTGAGCACAAGAAAGTGGAGACTGCTTGCTTCAATGTCCACACCCGTGTGCTGACTCTGCCGATGTGGGAGAAGGCAAGCAACACCGTCTATGACCTTCTGGTGGGTCACGAGGTGGGTCACGCTCTCTATACGCCTGATGAGGATTGGTTGAAGGAACACAAGATTCCGCCACAGTTTGTGAATGTGGTTGAGGATGCTCGTATTGAGAAACTGATGAAGCGTCGTTATGCTGGTCTCGCCAAGACCTTTTATAACGGTTACAAGGAACTTGCCGATGATGACTTCTTTCAAATCAAAGATGATAATCTGGAAACTTATAATCTTGCTGACCGTGCAAACCTGTGGTTCAAGATTGGTAACTATGTAGATATTCCTGTTGAGCGTGGTGAAGAAACTGAAATCATCAATCTGATTGCTGATACTGAGACCTTTGCCGATGTTCTGATTGCCGCAGAGGCACTCTATAAGTATTGTAAGCAGAAGCAACAGGAAGAAACCAAGACTTCTCTGGACAATCTTGAGTCGCAGCAGAGTGGTGCTGATAATCAACCTGCTTCTGACTTTACTGACCAGGAGCAAGGTGAAAGTGAGCAACCTGAGTCTGAAGGTTCTGAGGGTTCCCCTTCTTCTGAAGAGAATTCTGAGCAGAAACCTCAACAGCAACCCACGAATGATGGTGGTGAGAAGAATGAAGAACCCGAAGTCAAGACTATGGACTCTCTGGAAGAGGCACTGAAAGAACTTGTGGGTAATGATTCTTCTGAGAATGTTTACCTTGAACTGCCTCAACTTGACTTGGATAAGGTGATTGTTCCGAATTCGGAGATTCATTCCAAGTGTAAGACCAGTTGGGAACTTTTCCTTTCGGAGCGTGAATGGAAGTATGAAGATATCTTTGGTGAAGTTGATAAGCAGTATGTTGAATTCAAGCGTTCTGCTCAGAAGGAAGTCAACTATCTGGTGAAAGAGTTTGAGTGCCGCAAGGCAGCAGATTCCTATGCCCGTGCATCAACTGCCCGTACTGGTGTTTTGGACTGCTCCAAACTGCATACCTACAAGTACAATGAAGATATCTTCCGCAAGGTTACAACTCTCGCTGACGGCAAGAATCACGGTCTGGTGTTTGTTCTGGACTGGTCTGGTTCTATGTCCAATGTGATGCTGGATACAGTCAAGCAACTCTTCAACCTCATTTGGTTCTGTAAGAAAGTTGCGATTCCGTTTGAGGTTTATGCCTTCACCAGCGATTATCCTCTGGTGAGGTATGATGAGGATGGTAAGGCAAACCTTCGTGAACTTGCCTATAAGAAGAGGGATGGTCTTGTTCAGGTTGGTGAATGGTTCTCTATGATGAACCTTCTCACCAGCAAAGTGAATGCAAACACTCTGGAAGAACAAATGAAGAATATCTTCCGTCTTGCTAAGTCTTTCTGTTATAACTCTAACTGTCGCTATTCTGCCCCTCTGGGTATGGGTCTTTCGGGCACTCCCCTGAATGAGGCGATGATTTCTCTTCATCAAATTCTGCCTAAGTTCCAAAAGGAGAACAAACTTCAGAAAGTTCAGTGTGTGGTTCTGACTGACGGGGAGGGTTGCCTTGTGAAATATCATCGTGAGGTTCAACGCCGCTGGGAAGATGATCCATATATGGGCACTGCTCACATTGGTTTCAATGCCTTTCTTCGTGACCGTAAGACTGGAATGACTTATTCTTGTGATTCTGAGAAGCAGGAATTCACTGAGGTTCTTCTTCACAATCTGCGGGACAAGTTTACTGATATTAACTTTATCGGTATTCGTGTTCTTGAATCCCGTGATGCTGGTCAATTCATTCGCCGTTATTGTGGATATTATGGTTCGGAATATGATAAGGTGATGAATGCTTGGAAGAAAGAGAAGGCATTTACCCTCAAGAACTCTGGGTATCATTCCTATTTCGGTCTGTCTGCAAGCACTCTTTCTCAAGAATCTGAGTTTGCCGTTGCCGACGATGCAACAAAGGCACAAATCAAATCTGCATTTGTGAAGAGTCTCAAAACTAAAAAAATGAACAAGAAAATTTTGGGTGAGTTTGTGGAATTGGTCGCCTGATAAATAAAATTATAAAAGTATAAAAAATAAAAATGAATTCGCAACAAGTATCGGACTTAAAACTTCTTTATAATGCGGTGTATGATGAAAATCTTAGAGAGCAAGCGGAAGAATATAACAACACTGTTTTTGATGAGGACATTGTAGAAGTTGCAACAGAGTACTTTTACACTTATGGATTAAACGAAGATGGTATTGACATTTTAATTGAAAAAGTCGGATTAGAAAATTTTGTAGAATTTGTTTATGGTCTTTCTGAAGACCTAACAGTTATTACTGAAGCAAGAGCAGCAAAAAGAAGAAAAGGTGGAGAATCTTATGAGGATGTAAAAGCAAAAATTGATGCTAAAGAAGCAGCAAAGAAAAAAGCAAAAAAAGCAGCACAAGAAAGAACTGAAACTGAAAGAAAAGAACCAGAATCAAAAGGTGCTGATACTGAAGCAAAGGTGCAACAATCAAAGAAAAGACCAATTCGTGATGCTATTGCAAGACAAGTTCTTGCTGGTATGGAGAGACATCGTAAAGCAATGCAACTTGCTAAAGAAACTGGTAAGACAGTTGCAAAGGCAGCAGCAGTTACCCATGAAGCAGGTCGTCGTGCTGGAGAACATGTTAAAAAGCATGGATTAAAATCTCTTGCAAATGAAGAGATTGAAGGAGATCTTTTTGATTATCTTCTTGAATATTTGGTTGCTGAAGGTTATGCGGAAACAAATGAGAATGCCATAAAGATTATGGCAAATATGAGTGAAGAGTGGAAGCAAAGTATTGTTGAAGCAATTGATATGACAAAAACTGATGCTTATAAAAATGCACAAACAAAGGCAGCAACTAAGTTTTATACTACACCAATAAAACCATTACCTCCTTATCAAGCAAGAACTCCTCGTTTTCCAGCATTAACTGTTCCTGATTTCGATTTAGGAACTAATAAACCAAAATCTCCATCAGTTCGTAGAGATGATGGTAGAACTGAAAGACCAGTTCCTCCTAGAACTGAAAGACCAGTTGCACCAAGACAAAAAGGAACTGAAAGTCAAAAACCAAAACCACAAGTAACACCTGCTCAACCAAAACCTGAAGCAACTCCATACAAAGGTCCTGGATATAAGAAAGATACTTCAATTCAAGACATGATTGATAGATCTAAAGAAAGACAACAGGAACCAAAAGCACAAGCACCAAAAGCACAAGCACCAAGACAACCAATTTCTGCTGGTGCTGCTGGTGCTGAAGGTGTAAAGTTTGTAGAAAGAGGATCAAGTTCTGCTGCTGGGTCTCCTGCTAAACCTATTCGTGATAGAATGGTTGGACTATCTCCTAGAGAAAGGGCACAGATGAAAAAATAAATCCACTTTCTAAACTGTCCACTGGGCACCGTCAGGTGCCCTTTTTTATGTGTATAATATGAGAGTTCAAATGAAACACCTAACTACATTATGTCTCGCAAGTCCTCCGTGAACGACGCCCAACTGATTGAATCCATCAAAGAACTGTACGGTTCTGAAATTACTTCTGGCGACCTGAGGGGTTTCTGTGCTTCTCGTAGTCTCAACTACCAGACCGTGACTCGTCGCCTGGAACCTTTCAAGACCTCTCGTGGGCGTTGGAATCTGGAAGTGACTCAAGAACGTGTTGAAGAGATTGAGCGTTCTTATCAAGCACCTGCTGCTCTCCCCGCTGTGGAACAAAACCTTATTCCTGATAAAGATGATACCTTCGTCAAGTTTGGTAATTTTAACGATATCAAAAAAATTGTTCAGTCCCGTCTCTTTTACCCTACGTTCATTACGGGTCTTTCGGGTAACGGTAAAACGTTCTCGGTGGAGCAAGCGTGTGCTCAACTCAAGCGTGAAATGATTCGCGTCAACATCACGATTGAGACCGATGAAGACGACCTTATCGGTGGTTTCCGTCTTGTGAATGGTGAAACTGCATGGCACAATGGTCCTGTGGTTGAAGCACTTGAACGTGGTGCTATTCTCCTGCTGGATGAGATTGACCTTGCTTCTAACAAGATTCTGTGCCTGCAATCTATTCTGGAAGGTAAAGGTGTATTTCTGAAAAAAATCGGTCGGTTTGTGAAACCTGCTGCTGGATTCAACGTGTTCGCCACCGCCAACACGAAGGGTAAGGGTTCTGATGATGGTCGCTTCATCGGCACCAACGTTCTCAACGAAGCCTTCCTTGAGCGTTTCCCCGTGACCTTTGAGCAGTCCTATCCTGCTCCTACTACTGAGCAGAAGATTCTGGAAGGCATCGCTCTGGACCTTGGTGTGGAAGACCGTGACTTCTGCAAGCGTCTGGTGGACTGGGCAGATATCATCCGCAAGACCTTCTACGATGGTGGTATTGAGGAAATCATCAGCACCCGTCGCCTGGTTCACATCATCCGTGCCTACAGCATCTTCCAAGACAAGGCAAAGGCAATCCAAGTGTGTGTGAACCGCTTTGATGATGAAACCAAGCAGTCCTTCCTGGAACTGTATGATAAAGTGGATGCTGACTTCCAAATGCCTGTTGACCAGGAAGCACAATCCTGATATAATTGGGGAAGGTAAAAATGTGCCTTCCCTTTATGAGTGATTCAACCTTTACTATTACTATGCCTGAAAACACTAATCATCTCTGGAAATACAACGAAGATAAAATTCTTAAAGATATTGAAGACTATGTGACTAGCACCTACGGAAGTCACTATTGTGGTCACAATCAGCAGTATCATGATATTCAAACGATTGACTTGATGGCTGCTAAAGACCTTGCTCCTGGATTCTGCCAAGCAAACATCCTCAAGTATGGAAGTCGCTATGGTGATAAAGATGGTCGCAATAAGCGTGACTTGATGAAAGTGATTCACTATGCTATGCTTCTCCTTCACTTTGATGGTCACTATTCTCGCAAAGATAATGGTCTGACTGAATTCCGTTGATTATGAAACTCCAAGACAAAACTATGAAACTCTCTGACAATACCCTCACGATTCTCAAGAACTTCGCTGGAATTAACCAATCTATTCTTGTAAAAAGGGGTAATAAACTTCGCACTATCTCTATTGCAAAAAACATTCTTGCTGAGGCAGATATTACTGAAGAGTTTCCTCGTGAATTTGCAATTTATGACTTGAACCAGTTTCTGAATGGTTTGAGTCTGCACCAAGA
>JACCDX011565848.1_pt1 | contig 14291 bp, 18 predicted proteins | sample 7449681 | NCBI WGS metagenome assembly JACCDX01 (sample SAMN15323450, study PRJNA562643) | freshwater metagenome | isolation source: river surface water | place: USA:Blue River Watershed | collected 2017-08-18
AATACTGGAAGATTTAGAACAATATCTGATCTCTTGATGCTGCCACGGTATACTGACGAACCTACTGCAACTACATCAGCAATACATGCAGGATAATCAATGTTGTCTCCAGAGCCGTAGTTTCCAGAAGCTGCGTATACCTTAGTTCCAAGAGCAAGTAGCGAGCTTACATCAGAAACGATATCTGCATGCAATACAGACACGCTGACTCCAGTAGCAAGTGGTGAGCACTTAGACCCACTACCAGCGTTAGCAGAGAAAGATACTGACTTAATGTTATACTGTGACTGATTTGCAATTACCCAGTCTAGAGCAGTCTCTAGGTTTACAGCATTGACATTACTAGTTGGCGAGGCAGCATTAATCAGAATCAGCTTTGCATCAGGATTTGCAGCACGAGCAATGTTTGCCATAATTGTGCCATGGTTATAATTCTTAAGCTGTGAGGATAGTCTTGGCGTTACATTGGTACAAGATCCTACAACTAGGCATACCTCTAGAAAATCGCCAGTTACAGTAGACTCATCAAAGTTTGAATCAATAATTACAATTGACTCAGTGGTGTTTGCCTGGGCTGGAGTGACTCCAACAATGGCAAGTAGTGATACTGCAACTACAGTTAGTTTCTTTAGCATTATATTCTTTCTATATTAGTTATTTAGTAATTTTACTACAGGAAGGCATGGATCTCCACCGTCTTCCCACTCTTGCTCTTCTTCTTCACTCATATATGGATCGCCATCATGAGTGTGACAGAATGGCTCTGAAACCCACTTGTTATTAATACCAAGCTCTAGCCAGTCTTCAAATGACATCTTTTCGTTCATAGATATATTCTATACTAAAAACAACTAAATGTCAATAAATTTTTGGTAACGGAATATAGTGTTGCTCCCACGATCTTTCGTGGTCCTTAATGTCAGACTTAAGGTACTCTTCTTGTAGCATAATCCTTAGGGGTGTGACATCATAAGCAATGGTAATTCTCTCACCCTCCCACTCCCAAGGTGCCATAGCATGCTGGAACCCAACAAGGGATAGGATTGCACGATTATTCTTATTCTCGTTAACCTTTAGCTCGCCATTTACCATGTAGTGAGTCTGGGAGGGTTCTGCGTTTACGCTGTAGTAGCCGTGGAAGGCTGGAACCTTAATGCTAGGATCCATGTGATCATGCCACTCTAGCTTTGCACCCTTTTTGCGACTATTAATATTAAACCAGGCTTGTGCCATCCACTGCTCAGAGTTATAGTCAATTTCATAGTACTCGCAGGCTTCACGTGTCATATCTACAACAGCAGACAGTAGGTCATGCATAAATGGATAGTACATCTGAAATGCATTATACTCACGAGACTTTTGAGTAGAAAGAGACTTAGAATAAGTAAAGATATCAGTCTCATCATTGTGTGGCTGAATACCCCACATATCTAGATTAGCAATGCGGTCATACTCAATCTTTAGTCTTTCTTCTATATACTTTAAATCATTATTTAGATAACGATCAAAAAACTTCTGAGGCTTTTTATTATAGTCAAAATCATTGTTGCCCCAAAATGGCTCTGTGCCCACAACAATCTCCATATCTTCTAGAATTGAGAAACCCTTCCCAACAACATATTAATTATACACTATTGGGAAGGGTTGTCAATGTTTAGTTTGAGTTTTTGTCTACCTTGGCAAAGGCACTGTTGATCTCATCCATAGTCAACTTGCCATCATCAAGGAAGGCACGTGCCAGTCGTTCTACAACGGTGGCAACACCTAGAATACCAGCCATAAATACGGCTGACAATAGGTCAATTCCAACAACGGCACCAGCACCAAGGACGCTAAGTCCTGATGCAGCAAACACTGCTAGAATCCTCATGAGTACATTTTTCATAGTGGCCCAGCCACCTGCTACTCCTAGTTCATCTTCCATTTTCTATTCCTCACTTTCTTTTGGGTTTCTTAATGGATATGTAATAGCCCATAGGCCAAGAGTTCCAAGAATGCAGTATCCTACAATTTCCTTGGCACTTCCCTCTAGCACTACCCAGGCTACAAACATACCCAGAAGGGTCCATGCCTGTTCTAGCATATCTTTTATGAATTTCTTCATTTATATCCTCCTAGTTGATGTTGCAACAGAGCTTGCTGTAGCAACAGCTGCAATTGCTGCCTGAGCAGCGATTACTGATGCAATAACAGTCTGTTCAGCCTTTTCACGGACTTGGGGTGACATGTCTGCACCAATGTTTCCTACATTGTTAAATACTTCCAATGCAGCTCCAGCTACATCACCAATAAGTGGTATAGCTGCTAATTCTTCTGGTAGCTCAGCATCATCAGCTTCAGCTGCAATGGCTAATGCTTCAAGTGCTTGGCTATATTCTGGAGACCCTGGTTCAGCTGTTGCAAAGATTTCGTTTGCAACTTCAACAAGCTGTGCAGCCTCAGCCTCAGATAGATCAGCTGGATTAATAGAATCAATATTTTCAATTACCGTCTCTTTATTAATTACCACCTCTTCTTTAACTACTTCAGGTTCCTTTTCTGGTACACTAGGAGTAGGTGTGATGGAAGGGGTAGGCTCTGGTGTTGGAGTTGATATTGCTGGTTTTTCTGTTGGTTTGTCTGTTGGGACTGGCTCTACAGTTGGTTTCTGAGAAGGCTCTGGAGAAGGAGTGGGCGTTGGCTCAACTTCTGGTTGGGTTGGAGAAGGCTCTGGGGAGGGCTGTGGACTGGGCGTTATTTCTGGCTGCGGTTCTGGTTCTGGGCTTGGTTGTGGCTCAGGTTGTGCTGAAGGCTCAGGGGTAGGCTCAGGTGAAGGCGTTGAAGTCGCTTCTGGAGTTGGCTCTGGCTGTGGTGGTAATGTCGTCTGTGTGGGCTCTGGGGTTGGCTCTACTGTGGGGCTTATCGTTGGTGATTCCGTAGGCTCTGGAGTTGGACTAATAGTTGGGGACTCAGAAACTATCTGAGAAATACTAGCTGCAAACCTTAATACTTTTACGGTTCCTGGACATGGATCTCCAAACAAATCATTGCTTACGACAAAGCTAGCTGAAGAGTATCCTACGATTAAAGGGGATAACGAGTGAGTAACAGCATATCCAGAGGTATTTTGTGGATCTCCATACCAGGCTTGAATGCTTGAGAAGACTAGGCCATCATTCATAATTGCAATTGTTACTGGACTATTCTCCCACCACTGCACTTGCCACCAGGGTGGGGTTACTGGTGTTAAAGATACGACAAGTGCTTCTAGCCTTTCAACTTCAGCCAGTGCTGCTGTCAAATTATTCTGTGCTTCATTTTGCACATAAACTGCTTGACTTAGAGATAAAGCTGCATCTGCATAGGCTTGCTCTTTAGCATCATCATAGTTAACTGTATCTGGAGTAGATGTTGTCATTGTAGCAAAAAGCTTTACATTATCAATTGCTGGCCCATAGTTACCATTCCAGTATCCACCATCAGCTAAGCGGAATCCAATATCCCAACGAACTGCATCTGCAGATAGATTATATGTGGCACCACGTGTAATCCAATCATGGAACGCACCACCATACTGGAAGTTAAAATAGTTTAAACGGTTTCCAGCAGCGTCATATGTTCTAAACTCAATGCGGTAGTAGTCATAGGCAGTATCGTTTCTTTGGTTGTTATTATTCCATACATCTACAGCAAATGAAACTGTACGAGTTGGTGCTGCAAATGTTCCAGTTTGAAGGTAAAAGTTTCCTGAAGAATATGATCCAATCAGCCTACCATCTCTAACAACTGCAGCATAGTAGTTATTAAACATCCAGTCTTCATACATAGCAATGCCTGACCAGGCAGAGGCATCATTAAATTCACCATTAAGAACTACATTAGATGTTGTTGTAGAAGAAGTTCCAGATATAGTTATAGCGGTAGCATTACGCTCTTCTAGTGTTCTAGACACCTCAGCAGATGCTGAAAGCACAGCCTCATCTGCCACGGCCTTGGATGCTGATGCAGCCTCTAGATTTTGACGTGCGACTATAAGGGCTGCCTGAGCCTCCTCCAATGTCATGTCTTCTGCATAGGCAGGAGTTACAAAGAAAACTGGAAGAAAGGCTAGCAAGACAGCGAAAACTGATCGTCCTACTTTACGATTAATGCTACCACTCCGATGTTAGCTGGGGTCAGACTAACAAGATAATTATAGCATTATTTAAAAACAAAAGAGGGGCAGCCGTAGCTACCCCTCTAGTTTTTATTACTTAGAATTCCCAGTCATCATCTGTGGTTGCTTCATGCTTTGCAATAACATAGCTTGAGCCAGAGCCAGAGAAGAAGTCGTGGTTTTCATCCGAATTTGGAGATAGTGCAGATAGAATTGCAGGGTTTACATCGCAAACCTCTTTTGGAAACAATGGATCAAATCCAAGGTTCATAAGAGCTTTGTTAGCGTTGTAGTGCAAGAACTTCTTAACGTCCTCAGTTAGACCAATCTCGTCATAGAGGTCAGCTGTGTACTTAATCTCATTGTCATATAGGTCCATCAAAAGACGATAGGTGTAGTCCCTAATCTCATTCTGAGCATTCCAATCAAGCTTGTTGTATGCTTGCTGAAACTTATATCCAATGTAGTATCCATGAATAGCCTCATCACGAATGATCAAGCGAATTAGGTCAGCGGTGTTGGTCAGCTTTGCACGGCTTGACCAATACATTGGCAGGTAGAAACCTGAATAGAATAGGAATGACTCCAAAAGCGTGGAGGCAACCTTGCGCTTTAGTGGATCATCACCATGGTATCGCTCAAGAACAATCTGTGCCTTCTTCTGTAGATATGGGTTATCTTCAGACCAGCGGAAAGCATCCTCAATCTCTTGTGTAGAGATAAGTGTAGAGAACACGCTAGAGTAGCTCTTCGCATGAACTGATTCCATAAATGCAATGTTAGTAATTACTGCTTCCTCATGCTGAGTAATAGCATCAGGCATTAGGCTCATTGCCCCTACAGTACCCTGAATGGTATCTAGCATGGTTAGACCAGTAAACACTCTAACAGTTAGTAGCTTTTCGTGGTCACGCAATGTAGACCAAGACTGTAGGTCATTAGAGATTGGAACCTTCTCAGGAAGCCAAAAGTTGGCTGTAAGGCGATTCCATACGTCTAGGTCAATAGGATCCTCAACCTTGTTCCAGTTGATAGGTCTTGTTATAGCTGACATGATACACATCCCTCCATTTCTGTTCCTTCTAGTGCGTTCTGTCTAATACGAATGTAATAGATAGTCTTGATACCCTTCTTCCATGCGTAAATCTGTGCACGGTTAACATCACGAGTTGTGGCAGTGTCCTTGAAGAACAGTGTTAGTGATAGACCCTGGTCAACGTGCTGCTGGGCTGCTGCATAGACATCAATGATCTTCTCTGGACCAATCTCATATGCATCTTCAAAGTATTCACGATTATCGTTAGTTAGGAATGGAGCTGGATAGTAGACACGACCTAGCTTTCCTTCTTTACGAATCTCAATTTGAGAAGCGATAGGGTGAATAGAGCTAGTGCTATTATTAATATAGCTAATAGATCCAGTAGGTGGAACAGCCTGTAGGTTCTGGTTGTAAAGACCATATTCCATTACATTCTGTGCAAGTGTCTGCCAGTCTTCCTGAGTAGGAATATCAATACCTGCATTAGCAAAAAGCTTCTCAACCTTAGCAGTCTTTGGCTTCCATTCCTGAGCGATATACTTTACAAAGAACTCTCCGCTAGCATACTTAGACTTCTCAAAGCCTTCAAATGGGCTATTTGTTTCTGCAGCCATCTTATTGCTTGCCTTTAGTGCATAGTATAGAACCGTATAGAAGTAAATGTTTGTAAAATCAATTGACTCCTCATCGCCATAGTGCATCAGCTCCTTACCAAAATAGCCATGGAGGTTCATCTGGCCAAGACCAATTGCACGTGACTTGCGGTTACCTTCAGCAACTGACATTACAGAATCAATATATGATTGATCTGCTACAGAAGTTAGTGCACGAATAGCAACTTCAATAGTCTTGCCAAAGTCTGGAGACTCCATGGCCTTAGCAATGTTTAGTGATCCTAGGTTACATGAAATATCCTTACCAATTTCCTTGTAGGACATGTCATTGTTATAGGTAGTAGGCGTATTTACCTGTAGAATTTCAGAGCATAGGTTAGACATGTTAATACGACCATCAATTGGGTTTGCATTATTTACCGTGTCCTCATATACAATATATGGGTAGCCAGACTCAAACTGAAGTTCTGCAATGCGCTCGAAAAGCTCACGAGCCTTGATCTTTGACTTGCGTACCCTGCCATCATCCACAAGTGTCTGGTACATCTCTGTAATAGAGATATCACTCATAGGCTTTCCATACAAACGTTCTACATCATATGGAGAGAATAGGTACATGTCTTCGTTATTCTTAGCAAGCTCAATAGTTACATCAGGAATAACCACTCCAAGGCTTAGTGTCTTAATACGAATCTTCTCGTCAGCGTTCTCACGCTTGGTGTCTAGGAATCGCATGATGTCTGGGTGGTGAGCGTTTAGGTAAACCGCACCTGCACCCTGACGAGCACCCAACTGGTTGGCGTAGGAGAAAGCATCCTCTAGCATCTTCATAACTGGAATGATTCCAGATGACTGCCCTTCAATCTTCTTGATTGGAGCACCAGCCTCACGGATATTTGTAAGGTTAAGACCAACACCACCACCACGCTTAGATAGCTGAAGAGATGAAGTAACTGCACGAGCAATTGACTCCATGTTGTCCTCAACACGAAGTAGGAAGCAGGACACATATTCTCCACGCTGCTTCTTTCCTGCATTTAGGAAGGTTGGAGTTGCTGGCTGGAAGCGACCAGTAATAATTTCATCAATTAGACTCTTTGCTAGCTCTGCATCGCCTCGTGCAAGCATAAGGGCATTCATTACTACACGATCTTCAAATCGCTCTAGGTAACGCTCACCGTCAAAAGTCTTTAGAGCATAGCTAGTATAAAACTTGTATGCTCCAACAAAGGTTGGGAAACGGAACTTATAGGAATACGTGTGCTTAAATAGGTCCTTAATAGTTTCAAAGCTGTACATGTCTAAGACATTTGCATCATAGTATTCATTTTCAACCAGATACTCTAGCTTCTCTTCAAGGCTGTGAAAGAACACAGTATTCTGGTTTACGTGGTCCAGGAAGTACGCCTTAGCAGCAGCCTTGTCCTTATCAAATTGAATTTTGCCATTTGCATCATATAGATTGAGCATAGCATTTAGCTCATGGTAGCTGTAGTTATCCATACAGTAGTTCCAACCTCTCCCTTATTATATTAATATCCTCATTAGTTCCAAAGATTTCTACCTTTGCAATAATGGGTACACCTGTTTTTTCTGAGATCATATATGCTGCTTTACAGTAATGCTCTCCAAAATTTGTATTGCCAGTTCCAACTACTCCACGTAGAAGTTCTCTGTTCTGTTCGATATTTAAAAAGCTACGAACCTGCTTTGGGATAGCAGACCTTTCGCTGCCTCCACCATAGGTGGGTACGATTAGAACATACTCACTAGAAACAATGGTGGGATTATTAGCATCCCAGCTAATAGGAATCCTGGTGCCACCCAGACCTAGTCGTTCTACTAGTTTCTCAGTATTACCAGAATAATTAGAGAAATAGACGATTCCTATGGACATCTATTCTAACTCCTTTTTTAATATTTGATGATAGTAAAGGGGAGGATTTTAGCCCTCCCCTTTACAATTTTATCACTTGTTACTTGATGAATGCAAGCTTTTGGGCCTTTGGCTTTCCAGCATTGTACTTCTTAACAAGAGTGTTGTACTGCCACTTTAGCTTACGTACAGTCTTGGCAAACTCAGCATTTTCAGCAGTGAGTGTTGCAACAGTTGCAGTAGCAGCTGCTAGGTCACCTAGTGCCTTGGTCAGCTCAGCATCTAGGTTGCGTGGCTGTCCTACTAGAATGGTGGCTACAGCAGAAGAACTAGCTGCGTAAGCAGTTACCTTTACTGATCCAGTTGATGGAAGTGTTACAGTGTAACGCACGGTACCACTTGTAGAAGTAGTAACGGTTGCAGTAGTAATAACACCGTTAGTGTCAAGAACTAGGTTTACAGTTCCACTACCCTTTGCATTATCATACTTGTCAAAAGCAGATACATCAACAGACTGAGTTGAACCTGCGAGACCAGTAGTTGGAGCAGCGACTGCTACCTTTGCTACATCACCAGCAGTTCCCTTAACGTAGTAGGTGGTCTGAGTATTTCCAACAGTCACTACGACAGAACCTGTAACAGCAGTCTTAGTAAAAACAAATAGCTCAGCACTAGTGCTTGCACCAGTGTTTACAGAAATAGTATTAGATCCACTAGCTGCAGTTGCCCCAGTTAGAGTTGATAGTAGCAATGCATTAGTTGCAGTTGCTGAAACAGTGGTGTTGCTTGCTAGTCCTGATACAGAAATGCTCAAAGCATTTGAAGCTGTAACTGAATCCCCTGGAACTGGCAAAGCAACAGCAGTTGCAGAAGTAGTTCCACCTGTTGCTGCAGCACCAGCAATGGTTAGTGTCTGTGTGTTTGCAGATGCAGGCACAGCAGACAAAGTTGCTGCAGTTAGTGCTGTAACTACGGCAATTGTAAGCTTGGATAGCTTCATATATCTCCTTATTTTGATAATCTAGATTAGATCGAATCTAGCCAGATACTCTTTAACGTCCTCTGGCATAGTTTTATATTCTATCACATTATCAGGCTTATTGTCAATAGCCTGCTTTGGGCGATCTCTGAAGGTATGAATTTCGACTTCTTCGTTCATATTCCTTGGAGTATGCGATATTGCACCAAAGATTGCTCCACACACAGCATCAGCCAAGTCCTTAGACTTTTTGCGTGGGTGGTCAACCTTGTTATTGTTCATAATCTTCAACTCTGAAAGTTCTTCAAACAATAAGTCAATCATAGGCATGGCTAGTCGCTCTTCGTATACTAGCATAGCCATATCTTCATAGTGTTTCTTTGCTACTGATACAGTTTCTGTTCTCATCCCTACCGCTTTTAGTTCGTTCTGAATATCAAACGACTGCCAACGGTCAAATGAAACCATCCCAATATTAAATCCAAGTCTACGTAGATTTTGAATCCACTGCTTTACCTCAGACAAGTTAACAGGTCCCTCAGCACGTGGCTCCCACCAGGCTACGGCATCTACAACAACTACAGGGGCAATCTGCTGATAGTCCCTGATGACCTGAATATTTACCCACTTATCCACATGGGCAATAGCTACGGCACACTTGTCGTGCTTTTGCGCAAGGTCAGCATGTACAAAGTAAAGCTTGTTTGGGTCTGGCTGGAATCCCTCGTCAAACCTTCTAATTGGATCAAGCGGATTCCTGATTGTCATAGCAGCCATTACCTTCTCTGTCTGCTTAAAGAATCTGTCAGACGAGAATGTTGGAACACATGCAAAACGCTGCATGGCATCACCCATATCTGTAAAGAAGGCAAGCTTGAAGTCATCAATTTTACGAGTAGGGTTAACTACCCAAGTAGGACGCTTAAGAGCAAACATACCTGGATATTTATAGGACAAGATCGTATCTTCATCCCACTCAATGTCTAGATAGTTACCTTCCTGATCTTCTGGTAGGTCTGGGTTCATGACAAACCTGTGTCTCTTAGTGATTACTTCTTTTTCTGCAATTACTGCATCATACCTAGACGAGATAAAGTCTCCAGGATAGCGTGGGAATGATAGTAGAGCCACCTTTCCTAGGTCTGGGAAACGTGAGTCTACAGAGGCACGGAAGGCTTTGTAGATGTTATCTGCCGTCTTACCCTGATCATTTCCTGTTCCAACCTCAGATGCGAATCCAGAGATCTCATCAAGTACTGCTAGGATAAGGTTAAGACCCTCGTGAGACTCACGCTCTGAGTGTCCAGAATAAACTGTAATGGAGTGGTCAAACTCAATGCTATCTGCCTTTGCATAAAATTTTCCAGCAAACCATGGTGACTTTTCAATCTTAGTCTTAAAGCCTTTAAAGAAAACGTTCTTAGCCTGTTGAGCGTTGATAGCAACGTTAATAATATCAATAGCATCGCCAGAAGGCTTGCCAAAGTACCGTGCAGGATCTTTAAGGCACAGCAGCTTGTAAACAATATACGCACAAGCTACGGTTGACGTAAAGTCTTTTCCAGACCCCTTACCAAGCTGCAGGATAACCTCATTCTTGGTGTACTTGTTATAGTATCTCCTACCTTCAGTATCACCCATAAGGTCAATCAGATCCTCTAGTTTATAGATCTGGCTCATAGCCTCCACAATGTCATACTGGATGCTAGACAGTGGTGGCTGATTTAGAAAGTCTTCACCTTCTACAAACGTCTTAGCATCAACTGGCCTTTCAGCAAAGTTGTCAGCTTTAAGTACTTCTAAGAATTCATCAAACATCGCTGTGGACTACCGTAATCACTTCTTTTTCTTTTGCCACAGATGATAGCCTACGCATAATTTCATCACGAATTTGTGGATGCTCTGAAGCAATGTCCTTTAGGATATTAACCAAAATCTCTTGCTTACGCTCAATCTCCAGCATCTCTTCTGCAAGCTCTTTGTTCTCTAAAAGACCAGCCTTTTGTAGCATATCAATACGCTTTGACTCAAGGTCCATCACTAGCTTAATACCAGCAGTCTTGGCACCAAGGTTAGCGGTTGTGGTTGCATCATCAATAACCTCATAGGCTTTTTGAATTAGTTTGTTGTAGTGAGTGTCAGCACCAACCAATGCTTCCTTCGCACGTGCACGAATGGCAGCATTATCTGCAGCCATTGCCCTCCACTCATTGATATATGCCATAACCTTCTGGCGTGGCATAGCTAACTCTTTTGAGATTTGAGTAGGCTCATTACCTGCCAGGTACTTTTCTACAACACGATTGACATCATCAAGATGCTGTACTAACTGGTCCTCTGCTGACACGGCTACCTCTCTTCTTGCGACGTATTGGAATACGCTTGATTCTTTCTGCCCTAAAAGATCTAAACACTGATGGGGTTCCATTGATTATCTCAAAGCAATCAATCCATTGTGCTCCAGAGATCTTATTGGTGACAAAGCTATCAAACTTAAACTTGCCACCATGTTCACCCTGTATCTTAATTATATCACCACGACTGATTACAAACCCATGAACTTCTACTGATGACTCACGAACAAAAAATGTTTCGGATGGCTTTGTGGATTTAACCTTTTTCACTTTGACCTCTCTTTAGCAATCTTTAGTAGAATAAGATAACCAATTAGGTCATCAATATCATTATCCCCTGGCCAATCATGACCATTTTGAATTCTAGATAACTTGTCATCAATCCTAACAAGAATTTGCTCAACATTGTCAGACTTAGAAAAGATACGTGCTGGATGCAAAGCAGAGTCACCATAGGACTTGTTCTTTGCAATCAGAAGATCTGACACCTGCTTTGTTATCTTTTCAATATCGTTCTGTGTTTCTACACTCATCTACGTGACTTTCTTAATCCAAACTTAGCAAGGTAAACATAGATTGTTTCCACACTTACCCCACACTCCAGTGCAATTTGCTCAGGAGTCTTCTTATCTAGGTGATAGCGTTTCTTTAGCCACACCTCGTTGGTATATAGTTTACTAGACATGATTTACTTTGTCAACCTTTCCCAGTTATTAATTGCGTAGTGACCAATTGCAATCGCATCAGATACATCGTTATCTGACACATTAACATCATACGCAACACTAATAAACCTAATTGTCTTTTCTTTTCTTAAATTTCTTTCGTATGTCTTGTACCAAGAGTCTGACTTTCCAGGAATCTGCTTTCTAACCTCAAGCTGTTCTTCCTTAGTAAGCTTCTTATTACCAATAAAGTTTTGCCAAGTAATTGGAGCAACTGATCTAATAATACCCACGCCAGATGCCCCCAACAACGCACCCTGGACCAGTGCCAGGTCAGCTGCAGTCTTTGGACTATTGATAAATACCGTATGCTCAATAACGATTGCGTCTACACTGTATAACTTTATGAAAGCTGCTGTTTTTCTAGCAGCATCAACAACCTTTTCATAAGTAGTATTACCCGAAAAGTTAATCTTTCCATGCTTTACAAGCTGCTTATTGCTGTATACGGCAAATGCAAGGCTGTTAGTGCTAGCATCAATAGACATAATTGTTTCAGGCACATTAACAAAGTTACTAAGATTTACCATTGGATAACCCCTTGATATCCTTAATAGCCTTATTAACATCAGTAGGATTTACCAAACAGTTCTGACATAGCTGATCATCATTATAGATTGATAGAGGAATACTGCAGGACTTACACTTCCTGTCCTTGTTTTTACGATTTGACCGTCTAGTCTTTTCGTACCTCAATGCAATCTTCTCTTTAGTTGCTAGTTCCCTGCAGGAAACTGAACAGTATATCTGATAAGAAATACTGGTTTGAAAGGTTGTATCACACCATTCACAATGCTTGTTCTTCATCTAGTGGCTCCAGGGACTTGATTTTTATTAGTCCCTTGCCAGCATCTGCGCATGTCTGTTGAATTGGACATGTCTTGCAAATCTTCGAATTAGAGCGATAGTTCTTTTCAGGAAGCTCTTTGTCTTCCCAAGCTTTACGAACTGATTGCATCCAAGCGAATGTCTGGTTTACCCACCTGACGTGATAATCATTAATCTCTACTGGGATAATCAGTAGATCATGATTATTCTTATTTTCATAAATCAAGACTGCTTTTGTCTTGTTTAGAATCTTCATATAAATAAGCAACTGGATAAGATGGCCTAGCTTGGGCTTACCACTTGCTTTACGATACTCAAAGCCTTCACTTGGCATAGTTTTAATCTCGCCAAGAAGATCTTCTCCACCCCAGTCTAGGATGACATCACCAAATCCAAAGATTGGTGGATCCTGCCAGGTTACCTTAAACTCAGAATCCTTTAGAATACCTGCGTCTGCCATAGCTTGCTGGATGCGTTCGTGAGACTTGGTTCCTGCAGTCATGTTGGCACCACCGTATGGGTCTGCATTGTCTGTAAAGTTTGCCCCCTCAAATGCCAGGTACCAGTAGCGTGGGCATTCTCCATGAGAATACGCAATTGTGCTAGGAGCAAAGGTTTTCTTTTGTGCAAACTTATCTACACGCTTTGCAATATATCCATGCTGGATTTTTTCAATAAGGGCATCTGTATCAAGGAAGGATGCCTTCTTTACTGGCTTGTCTCCCTTAAGCATTACCTGCTGCAATAAATTCTTTGCCATATTAACCACTAGCGAATAATGTATTTTAGAACTGCTACGAGGTTATTGATTGCCTCAGCTGCAGTATAATAAATATTCTTCTTCGCCCTATCTCCCTTATCTACATTAGTTAGCCATGTTGCACGAAATGCCATTTTTGCAGCAATAGCTTGAAGCCTTACAATCTCTAGCGTTGCTACCTGCATAGGAATATCTGGCTTCAAGATAATCTTAGCAATAAAAGTTAAAGCCTGAGTCAGCTCTTCATCCTGCATAAACTCAGCAATTTCTGCTAGTCCATTAATTTGATCAATAGTATTTACTTGAGTTTCCATGTCTCTATCTATTTCTTAAAAGTGTCTTCTTGGTAGTGCTTCCAGTATTCTGGGTCATTGTCATAGTACTCCAGGGCGAATGGGTGCTGTCTTTCATCCATCTGCTTTAGCCTAGCCTGCCACTCTTCATCAGTAGTGTTTGCTTTGTCTGATCTACTATACATGTGAAAGAAGATCATGTCAACATATTCACCATCCTGGAACTCTTTCTTTTCCCTCCAGTGAATCTGATGGGTACCAGAGAATGTGAGTGCCTGGTTATCTTTGAGAGTGAAGGTTTTACCTTCAACTACCAGTGGCCAATCTGTATTGGATCCAATCTGATAGTCAAAGGTAAAACGTGGTTCAGGAAACACACCGTCATGGTGTGGCATTAAACGTGGATACGAAACTGCACCATCTTCTCTTGTAAACTTTTGATACCGTGCGAATTGGTATGCCTCAATAACTAGGTCATCTTTACCAGTTAGCTCTTGACAAATGCTCAATACCTTCTCATAAACTGATCTAGGAATATTAAAGTCAGAAACATCTTGACCAAACAAGCCCATGAAGAACTTTTGTGTTGGCCTTCCAACAGCATCATAGATTTGCTGGATTTCATCTTCTGACAAAACATTGTCAATAATAGTATTCATTTCGTCAAACTTCATATGAATATTATAGC
>JACCDX011571571.1_pt1 | contig 14279 bp, 14 predicted proteins | sample 7449681 | NCBI WGS metagenome assembly JACCDX01 (sample SAMN15323450, study PRJNA562643) | freshwater metagenome | isolation source: river surface water | place: USA:Blue River Watershed | collected 2017-08-18
AGCAAACTCAAAGTTGCACCACTTGCACGCCTTGCAAGCTGGCCATCACATTGGGCGCCTCAAAACTTTCGTCGTCAAATGCTTTGTCGCCGTTGGGATCGGGCTTGCCAGTAATTTGCAGGTTTTTAAAGTCATGCAATTGGGCGTCCATCAAGTGGGAAGGCACCACGTTTTGCAAAGCGGCAAACATGTTTTCAATGCGGCCAGGAAACTTTTTCTGCCACTCGCGAATCATGTTGCCTATTTGGACGCGCTGCAAGTTCTCTTGGCTGCCGCACAAGGTGCAAGGAATGATGGGGAACTGACGGTGCTCGGCCCAGCGAGAGAGGTCGGCCTCGGCCACATGGGCCAGTGGGCGGATGACCATGAACTCGCCGTTGTCGCTCAGCAATTTGGGTGGCATGCCTTTGAGCTTGCCACCAAAGAACATGTTGAGGAAGAAGGTTTGCAGCATGTCATCGCGGTGGTGACCCAAGGCCAATTTGTTGCATTTGAGTTGACCTGCTACTTTGTACAAAATGCCTCGGCGCAAACGGCTGCACAAACTGCACATGGTTTTGCCTTCGGGAATTTTGTCTTTCACGATGGAATAGGTGTCTTGCGTTTCGATGTGAAACGGGATGCCCAAATTGCCAAGGTATGCAGGCAAAATTTCAGCAGGAAAGCCAGGTTGCTTTTGATCGAGGTTGACAGCGATCAACTCGAAGTCGACAGGCGCACGCTGCTTCATTTTCATCAAAATGTCGAGCATGCCGTAGCTGTCTTTGCCGCCCGACATGCAGACCATGATGCGGTCGCCTTCTTCAATCATGTTGAACTCGCTGATGGCCTGGCCCACCTGGCGGCACAAGCGTTTTTCGAGCTTGTGCGTTGCGCGTTCAATTTTGACGGCCTTGGCTTTTTGTTCGGCTTGTTCGTCTGCCTCATCGGCTGCGGCTTCTAACCAGCTGTTTTGGGTGGGTGCATTCATGGGTTCACCATTGTCCTGTTTCCATGCGAATGGCAACTTCGCAATCTTCAAAAATTTCGAGTTTGGCAATTTTCACGCGCACGCCTTTGACGCCATGCAATTGCATGAGGCGGTGTGCGAGTTTGCCGATGAGGCTTTCGAGCAAGTTAACGTGCTCAGCGGTGCATTCGTCGATGATGATTTTGCGCACCTTGCGGTAGTCGAGCACATGGCTGATGTCGTCGTCGTGTGGCAGCAAAGGCTGCGGGCCGAGGTTGAGTTCGGCGTCGACTTGAATGGGCTGAGGGGCCGTTTTCTCGTGTTCCAAAATACCCAGGTTGGCATCAAAGCGCAGACCTGTGAGCGTGAGGGTTTGGTTGCCAGAAGAGGCTGTGTTGGTGGCCGTCATAGGGTGCTCACATCAAAGAAAAGTCGCGCTCGAATTTCATCAAGTGCTGTCCGCCATCGACCAACAAAGTGGTGCCTGTGATGGCGCGGTTGTGCATGGCAAACACCACGGTGCTGACCACATCCTCAGCGGACGAAGAACGTCCCAAGGGGCTGAGCTTGTGCAGTTGTTGAAACTTGTCATCGGCCAGCATGTGGCTGGTGAGGGTGAGGCCTGGCGCCACACCGACCACGCGCACCTGCGGCGCCAAAGCTTGGGCCAACAAGGTGTTGGCCGCTTCCAATGCGGCTTTGGACAAGGTGTAACTTAAAAAATCGGGGTTGGGGTTCCACAACTTTTGATCAAGCATGTTGATGACCACAGCATCGGCAGCCTGTGCGCCGCGCGCTTGGCAATGCTGGTGCAAGGCCTGCGCCAACACGATGGCTGCGCCGGTGTTGGTGGCCCAATGCTGCGCCAAGTTGGCGTAGCTGAAACTTTGAACGTCATCGTGCTCAAACAAAGCGGCACTGTTGACCACCGCATGTACAGGCCCCAGTTGTGACACCACTTGCGGCAGCAATTGGCGGGTGGCGGCTTCGTTGGCCAAGTTGGCTTGGAAAATAAACCGATGCGGGTCGGAGGAGGGAAGGGAGGTCGCCAACGCTGGCGTTGAATCAATCACTGCCAAACAATCTTTGGCTGTTTGCAGCGCCTCCGCCTCCGAGCTGTTGTAGTGCACCGCAACGCGCCATCCTGCTTTGGCCAGACCCAATGCAATTTCACGGCCCAAGCGCTTGCCGGCGCCTGTGACCAGGGCCGTGCGAGGGGCTGTTTGAGAGGCAGAAGAAAAAGGCGCCGACATTCGGGGACAATCAGGGGGTGATGACAGAAGCTCATAGTTTAACGACCGCCATGCTGGCGCGGGTGCACAAGGCCATTTTGGCGGCCCAAGGCTGGCTGCCGTTCGACCAATTCATGGCCCTGGCCCTGTACGAGCCAGGTTTGGGCTACTACGCCAACCAGCAGCCCAAGTTTGGCACCATGCCCCAGTCGGGCAGCGATTTTGTCACGGCACCCGAGTTGTCGCCCTTGTTTGGCGCCACCTTGGCCCAGCAGGTGGCACAAGCCCTGAAGGCCACAGGCACCGATGAGGTGTGGGAGTTTGGGGCGGGCAGTGGCGCGTTGGCGCGCCAATTGCTGACTGAACTTCAGCATTTGGGCTGCAGGCCCAAGCGCTACAACATCATGGACCTGTCCAGTACTTTGAAGGCCAGGCAACAGGCCAAGTTGACCGAGTTTGGCGACCAGGTGCAATGGCTGAGCCAATGGCCAGACACCTTGCAAGGCGTGGTGGTGGGCAATGAAGTGCTCGATGCCATGCCCGTGAAGTTGCTGCACCGGTTGCAAGGTGTGTGGCACGAGCGGGGTGTGGTGGCGGCCGATCTGGCCGACAACCCAGATGGCCTGGCTTGGGAAGACCGACCCACGTCACTGCGTCCGCCCATGGAACCTGTGGGTGAGCACAACTACCTGACCGAAATTCAGCCGCAAGGCGAAGCCTTTGTGGCCAGCTTGGCCGAACGCCTCTTGGCCAGCGAGAAGGGCGGCGCGGCTTTCTTTTTAGACTACGGTTTTCCGGAGTCTGAATTCTTCCACCCCGAACGCCACATGGGCACCGTCATGTGCCACCAAGCGCACAAGGCGGATGCCAACCCTTTGGCGGCGGTGGGGTTGAAGGACATCACGGCCCATGTGAATTTCACGGGCATGGCGCTGGCCGGACAAGATGCTGGTTTGCAAGTGCTGGGCTATACCAGTCAAGCGCGGTTTTTGTTGAATTTAGGACTGGCCGAACGCATGGCGGCTTCGCCCTTGGCCGAACGGGCGCAGGCCATGAGACTGATCAGCGAGCATGAAATGGGCGAGCTGTTCAAGGTGTTGGGGTTTGCCACGCACGCGCATTGGCAGGCCCAAGGCTTTGCCGCGGGTGACCGCAGCCATCGGCTGTAAAGGCGGACCAAGCTGATGCTGCGTTGGCTCATTGTGACTTTCTTGGGGCTGCTGCTGATCAGCTGGGTGCGGCCGTGGCTGGAAAAAATGGGCCTGGGCAAGTTGCCTGGCGATTTTCACTTTAAATTATTTGGCCGAGAGTGGTTCATTCCTTTGGCCAGTACCTTGCTGTTCAGTTTTGTTTTAAGCCTCATTGCTAAGTTTTTATAAAAAACAAAACACGTTTTAAAACATTTGTGTTACAGTGCGGGTTCGTTGAGCACTCTTGACATTCCATCAAGGGCCACAACGACAAGCGCGGTCCCTGCAAATTGCTTCATTTCTCGTATGAAGCCCCATGCAGAAGAGCGGCGCACCCCCAAGCACGGGTGGGTTTGATTTCACGCTTCCCCCTTTTTTTGTGACCAACCTTTTATGTGCCCATCCCAACGGGCATTCACCAGGCCAACACGACCTCCCCTCGCCCAAAAGACGGCACTTATGAGGTCATTTGGATCAATTTGCAAGGCGTTCAAGCCCTCTGCCAGTTTCCAATGTGTTGCGCTGTACACACCAATTTTTTAGCTTATTAGATGATTCATACGATTACTTTTGAAAATACCCCCGTCACCGTGGGAAAATACCGCATCGCCGCTTGTCCGCGCGCGCTGCCCTGTGGTCGCTTTGCGGCCCAGGTGTCAGTGGCCAGTGGACGCGGCAGTGCCAGTACCGACCGGGTGATGTGTTTTACCAACGACTTCGCCACCCGCGATGCTGCTGCCAACTTTGCATTGGCACAAGGTTTGGATTGGGTTCGCGCTACCACGCAAGCCCACTGAACCCCCGACAGAACCTGAAAGGAAAAAATGGCGAAAGAAGATTTGATCGAACAGATGGGCGTTGTGAACGAGGTCTTACCAGACACACGTTTTCGTGTGACCTTGGACAACGGACACCAGTTGATCGCTTACTCAGCAGGCAAGATGCGCAAGAACCACATTCGCATTTTGGCGGGCGACCGCGTCACCCTCGAGTTGTCACCCTACGACCTCACCAAAGGCCGTATCAGTTTCCGTCACTTGGCAGGCCGTCCACCGGCAGCGCCACGCACGCCTCGCACACCTTCACGCTAATTGAACGTGTGCACTGAGTTGAGTGCCTAGACCTTCAACAGGTCAATGGCACCCACTCTGGCTTGATGTATTTTTTCGCCAACAGCAGGGCCCGAGAGGCCCTGTTTTTGCGCCTCTGAAGCAATGTCGGCCGTGGTGACCGACTGCGCTGCTTGCAACACTTTGAGCAAGCGCGGGGTGGGCGCATAGGCTGTGTTTTCAAAACCCAGGCGGCCCCTGGCATCGCATTCACACGCCAACAAAATATCAGGCCACCGTTCTGGTTTGCGAATGGCATCACAACGCTCCAGCAATCTCATGAGGGCTGCGGCATTCAAGTCTTGACTGCGATGAATGTTGCCGTGTTCACGTGCCACCACATCCGACAACTCTTTGCATTCAACGGGGATGCGCAAGCGCTCGCAAACCAGTTGGAGCAGTTTGGCGCTGCGTTGCTCGTGGCCAATGTGGCGAGGCCATTCGTGCTGGGGCGTGGTGCCTTTGCCCAAGTCGTGCAGCAGGCAAGCCACGCGCACGGGCAATGATGCGTTCAATTGCGCACTCATGTCGAGCACCATCATGAGGTGCACCCCAGTGTCGATTTCGGGATGGTGTTCTGCGCGTTGTGGCACACCCCACAAGGCATTGACCTCGGGCAGTAAAACCTGGAGCGCGCCGCAGGCTTTGAGTACCTCGAACATGCGCGAGGGTTTGGACGTCATCAGGCCTTTGGCCAGTTCTTGCCACACCCGTTCTGGTACCAAGTGCGCTACCTCGCCCGCTTGCACCATGTCTTGCATGAGTTGCATGGTTTCGGGGGCAATGCTGAAGTCGGAGAAACGTGCGGCAAATCGGGCCAGTCGCAAGATGCGCACAGGGTCTTCGCGGAAGGCGGTTGTGACATGCCTCAGCGTTTTGGATTTTAAATCGTGAAGGCCGTGATACGGGTCAATGCCGTGGGCTTCAAAAACGTCTTCAAATGCTTTTTCTGGACGCTCGGATTGCGCCTGCGCTAGCAAGCCCGAGTGGGCTTCGGGCAAAGCCATGGCGTTGATGGTGAGGTCGCGCCTTGCCAGGTCTTCTTCAAGTGTGACCTCTGGTGAGGCATGCACTACAAAGCCTTTGTAGCCCGGCGCCGTTTTGCGCTCGGTGCGCGCCAGTGCATATTCTTCACGCGAAGCTGGATGCAAAAAAACGGGAAAGTCTTTGCCCACAGTTTGATAGCCCAGCGCTGTCATTTGCGCAGGCGTAGCACCCACCACCACCCAGTCTTTGTCTTTAACGGGCTGGTGGAGCAGGGCGTCGCGTATGGCGCCGCCCACACTGAAGATTTGCATCGTCATTCAATGGCTCAAGGCTTGATGCGGAATGGTTCTTCAAAATCGATGAAGTCTTTTTCGGCCAAGGCATCGTCGATCCAAGCCTTGATGCCAGGCAATGCACACAGGCGCTCGATGTAGGCTTGTGTTTCTGGGGACACCGGCAAGGCATATGTTTTGATTCGCATCACCACGGGTGCGAAGTAAGCATCGGGAATGCTGAACTCGCCAAACAACATGGGGCCTTGGTGTTCTTTCAAAAGCGATGAGAACAAGCCATCGATGCGTTTCAAATCATGGCGCAAAGCTTCTTTATCGCGCATCGCCAGCGCGCCAATCTGGGGCAGGTAAGCATCGATGTTCATGGGGCAGGCACTGCGTATGCCCATGAAGCCGCTGTGCATTTCGGCGCAAAGGCTGCGTGCACGCGCACGCTGGGCCACAGCGGTGGGCCAGAGCTTTTTCTCGGGGAATTTTTCGGCCACATATTCGGCAATGGCCAGGGTGTCCCAAACAGCCAAGTCGCCATCGACCAGCACGGGCACTTTGCCCACGGGGTTGATGTCTTTCAAGCTTTGCTTGAACTTGGATTGCGCATCAAAACCATCAAAGCGCACCATCACTTCTTCAAAGGCAATACCGGCTTGCTTGAGCAGAACCCATGGCCGCATGGACCAGGAGGAGTAATTTTTGTTGGCGATGAAGAGTTTCATGGACGTCCTTTGGCACGTAAAACATCCAGTTTAGTGCAAGCGTCTTGGTGTCCCAAATAGCCTGGGGCAATGCTGCTCACACTGCTGGCGTGAATGTTCAGGGCTTGCAGGCCTAGGGCTTGGCCTGAGGCAATGTTGTCGATCTGCATCGAGCGCAGGTTGTCGCGGCTCATGAGCGGTTGGCCGGGAGTCAGTTCCATCAGGAAGGCCTGCAGCCATGCCAAAGCATGGGGAATGGCAAACACGTAGCGGCCTTTGCCGCCTCGAATGCCGGCCCATTGGCCAGACTTTTGGACCAATTCTTTCAGGGTCAAAATGTCGGGGCCGCACACTTCGTAGGTGTGGCCTGCTGTGCTGGCGTGCATGACGCAGTGCGCCACAGCCGAGGCCACATCTTCCACCCACACCGCTTGAAAGCGCGTGCTGGCGCCGGCCAAGGGTACGACGGGCGTGATGTGTTGCAGTTGTGCAAACAGATTGAGGAACTTGTCCTCAGTGCCAAAAATAACGCTGGGCTGCAAGATGGTTAAATCCAAATTGGCGGCTTGCAACACGGCTTCGCCTTGCGCTTTGCTGCGTTGGTACAGCGAGGGGCCTTGGAGGCTGGCACCCAGCGCGCTGATGTGAATGAGGCGTTTGACACCACTGGTTTGACAGGCCTGTGCAATGATTTGGGGCAATTGCACATGCGCTTTGTCAAAGGCCGCTTCAGAGCCGTGCAAGATGGCAATGAGGTTGATGACCACATCGTGCTGCGCCATGCACTGAGCCAGAAAAGCGCCGTTGTACACATCCCCTTCCAGAACGTGCACGCGTGGTAAATTTTGGATGGCGGTGGCTTGGCTGGCGCGTCGTGTGATGACGGTCATGCTGCACCCTAAGCGGGTGAGCTTTTCGCAAACATGGCGACCGACGAAGCCAGTGCCCCCCAGCAACAAGACGCGCGGTGTGGGGCCGCTCATGACAAAGCCTGAACAGCTTGGTGCATGGCTTCGCGAGCTTGCGTGATGATTTGTTCGCGCCACACATCGGTGTCGGTGTAGAAGGCTTCGAAAATTTGCGCTTTGATGCGCTGCTTCAAATCATTGGAAGCTTCAGGGTGGATGTGCAGCCAGTGGTCGGCGCGCAGGGCCATCAGCATCTCGTTGGGCGGCAGCGTGCCGTACTCCAACGCAATGCCGGTGTATTGGGCTTGCGGACATTCGTCTTGCACCGACATCCACATGAGGCCCGTGAGGAAAGCAGAAGAAGAACTGCCGTCGTAAATGGAGGTGATGCCTTGGCCCCACCACTGGCGTGCCCGTGCAATGGCCTCAGCATCATTGGCGCCTGCATAAATGCGTTCGCCCACGCCACTGGGGCCAAGGCCCGTGTGCAGATCGATCCAAGCAAATTTTTGTGCTCTGCCGCCATGTTGACGCAAGACTTTGCGAATGGTTTGGTTGCTCCAAGTGGGCGCTTGCCCGCCAAAGAACAGACCCTTGGGGTCGTGGTGCTGGCCTTGTGACACCGCAGCTTGCAGCTTGGGCATACCGTGTGTTGCGATGAATTGCATCGTGGCCTGCATGTTGGCTTCGTTGGGTGGCCATACGTCGGGCAACAACAGGTGCTGTACTTCTTTGTAAGCCGTGTTGTCGGGAAGGGGCTTGCTGAAGTCGTGGAAGTTGCGATTGAGGTCGACGTTTTCTTGCGTCACACGTCTGACATGCGAGAAGCCATACGGGTTGAGTGCATGCACATACACCACGGCCACACCACTTTGCGCCACAGCTTTGTGCCATTCTGCACTTTGCAGCGCATCAATTTGCACGCCACTGCCGCAATAACCCTCTACGCCATGGCAGGCACTGCTGACCAGCAAAACATGTTGGGCATCGGCCGGACCTTCGCGCACCACATCCATGGCCAGCTCTTCGCCATCGCGGCCTTTTTCGGGGTGGATGTGGGATTCAACTTGAAGACCGGCTTGTGCTGCAGCTGCCAAAAACTTTTGGCGCGCCTCTGCATAGCTCTTTGAAAATGCGTCGTGAATGTTTGTCATGAAAGCTCCAAATGAATGAAGCCCCGAAGGGCTTCAAAAGCAGGGTCAAATCAATTGACCCCGAAAGGCGGTGAACCGCTGAACATTACTTTTGAGTGGGGTTGGCCAACCATTGTGTGGCCAATTCAACCCAATAGGTGCCGCCCAATGGAATGAGGTCGTCGTTGAAGTCGTAGCTGGGGTTGTGCAGCATGCAAGGACCTGCGCCATGGCCCATTTCGCGGTGGGAGCCGTCGCCATTGGCAATGAACACATAGGCACCGGGCTTGGCTTGCAACATGAATGAGAAGTCTTCGGCGCCCATGGTGGGCTCTTGGACTTGCACGTTGTCTTTGCCCACAATGCCTTCCATCACTTTGCGCGCAAACTCAGCCTCGGCTGCGCTGTTGACCGTAGGCGGGTAGTTGCGGTTGAAATGAAATTCGGGCTTGGCATCGAATGCAGCGCACAGGTTTTCTGTGATTTGCTTCATGCGGTTTTCAATGAGGTCGAGCACTTCCAACGTGAAGGTGCGCACGGTGCCTTGGATGACGCAGAAGTCGGGCACCACGTTGGTGGCTTCACCGGCGTGCACCATGGTGACCGAAATGACGCCAGCATCGACGGGCTTTTTGTTGCGCGAGATGATGGTTTGAAAGGCTTGTACCAATTGGCAGGCCACGGGCACAGGGTCAATGCCGTTGTGGGGCAGGGCTGCGTGGCTGCCTTTGCCGTGAATGGTGATTTTGAATTCGTTGCTAGACGCCATGACGGGGCCAGGGCTGACCGCAAAAGTGCCTACTTGGGCGCCTGGCCAGTTGTGCATGCCGTACACCGCTTGCATGGGGAACTTTTCGAACATGCCGTCTTTGATCATTTCGCGGGCGCCGCCGCCGCCTTCTTCGGCCGGCTGGAAAATCAAATAAACGGTACCGTCAAAATCGCGGTGCTTGGAGAAGTGCTTGGCCGCTGCCAGCAGCATGGCGGTGTGGCCATCGTGACCGCAAGCGTGCATCTTGCCCTGGTGTTTGCTGGCGTGGGCAAAGGTGTTGAACTCTTGCATGGGCAGGGCGTCAATGTCGGCCCGCAAACCCACGCCACGGCCGCAAGCACCGCCATCACGGCCGTGCACAATGCCGATGACACCGGTGGTGCCCATGCCGCGGTGAATGGGAATGCCCCAGTCGGTGAGCTGCTTGGCCACCACATCGGCGGTGCGCACTTCTTGGAAGCACAATTCGGGATGCGCGTGGATGTCTTTGCGAATGGCCGCAATGCTGGCCGCGTCTGTGAGGATGGAGTCGATGATTTTCATGACCACAGTCTAGCGAGAGTCGTGCCATCGCGCTACAACCCCTTTGCACTTGGGGGACATTTCGTTTCAGGGTTATCCCCAGAAATACCCTTTTAGAATGAAGCCATGACAAATTCAGTGCTTGAAAAAAATGCGGTGGTGCGTGGCCTGTGTCCGCACGACTGCCCTGACACCTGCGCCTTGCTCACCACGGTAGAGGATGGGCGCGCCGTGAAGGTGCACGGCAACCCCGATCACAAGCACACCCAAGGGGTGTTGTGCACCAAAGTGTCTCGTTACACCGAGCGCACTTACAGCCCAGAGCGCTTGATGCACCCTTTAAAACGCAGCGGCCCCAAGGGCTCTGGCCAGTTTGTGCGGGTGACATGGGAGGAAGCCATTCAAGACATCGCTTTGCGACTCAAGGCCATTGCGTCAGAGAACCCAGAGGCCGTGTTGCCCTACAGCTATGCGGGCACCATGGGGTGGGTTCAAAGCGAGGCCATGGCTTCGCGGTTTTTCAACAAGATGGGCGCTTCGCAGTTGGACCGCACCATCTGTGCTTCTGCAGGTGGCGAAGGCTTGGTCTATACGCTGGGCGGCAAATTCGGCATGAAGACCGAGTTCTTTTCTGAATCCAAATTGATTGTGATTTGGGGCAGCAATTCCATCACCAGCAATGTGCACTTTTGGCGCCGAGCCCAAGAAGCCAAGCGCCATGGCGCCAAACTGATTTGCATCGACCCACGCCACAGTGAAACCGCCGAAAAATGCCATGTGCATTTGCCCATTCGCCCCGGCACCGACGCGGCTTTGGCGTTTGCCATCATGCGCGAATTGGTGGTGAATGATTGGCTAGACCACGACTACATAGAAAAGTACACCTTAGGTTGGGATGCATTGCGCGAACGCGCCATGACCTGGACGCTAGCCCGTGCAGCTGAGGTGTGCGGTGTCGACGCAGAATTGATACGCTCGCTTGCCAAAGATTGGGGCACCACGCCAAAAGCCGCCATTCGCTTGAACTACGGCATGCAACGCGTCAAAGGCGGTGCCAATGCTGTGCGCGCCATTGCCTGTTTGCCCGCCTTGACCGGTGCCTGGCGCGACAGAGCAGGGGGCTTGTTGCTCAGCAGCTCTAGCAATTTCAAGGTCAATAAAAAAGATTTACACCGCCCTGATTTGCTGGGCGCGCGCCGTCCCCGCACCCTCAACATGGCCACCATTGGCAATGACTTGAACCATTCTGGAAGTGCCGAATGGGGTCCTCAGGTGAAGGCCTTGTTGGTTTACAACAGCAACCCCGTGGCCATAGCGCCGCAATCGGGCAAAGTGGCGCAGGGCTTTGCACGCGAAGACTTGTTCACGGTGGTCATGGAGCACTTTCAAACCGACACAGCCGACTACGCCGACTATGTGTTGCCCGCCACCACCCAGTTGGAACACTGGGACGTGCAAGGCAGTTATGGCCACACCGATGTGTTGCTGAACCGACCCGCCATTGCGCCTGTGGGCCAAGCCAAATCCAACAGCGAAATTTTCCGCTTGCTGGCCAAAGCCATGGGCTACACCGAGCCTTGCTTCAGCGAAGACGATCTGAGCATGTGTCGAACTGCAGTGGGCGCAGAGCTTCATTTTCAAACTTTACTGGATGTGGGCTTTGTGTCCATGCCTGTGCCAGACGCACCGTTTGCCGATGGTGGTTTTGCAACGCCTTCCGGCCGCTGTGAATTTGTGAGCGATCGTTTAGCCGCGCAAGGTTTAGATCCTTTGCCCGACCATATTCCCAATTACGAAGTGCCCGTGGCGGGCGATCGTTATCCGCTGGCCATGATTTCGCCGCCTGCACGCAATTTTTTGAATTCCACTTTCGTCAACGTCGAGAGTTTGCGCGCCATTGAAAAAGCACCGCTGGTTGAAATTTGTTTTGAAGATGCGGCCGCGCGTGGCATTGCCACAGGTGACACCGTGAAGGTGTTCAACGACCGCGGCGAATACCACTGCAAAGCGGATGTCACCTCGCGCGCCCGTCCTGGTGTTGTGAATGGCTTGGGCATTTGGTGGCGCAAGATGGGCTTGAACGGCACCAACGTGAATGAAGTGACCAGCCAGTTGCTCACCGACTTGGGGCGTGCGCCCGTGTTTTACGACTGCCAAGTAGAAGTGGCACTTTTACAGAAAGCTTAAGCACATGGCCGACATATTGATTCAACGCGATCACACTTTGGGCATGGAGAAAGCCCGCGCAGTAGCCGCTCAATGGCAAAAAGAAGCCGAGTCTGATTGGGGCATGGATTGCACTTATGTGGCCAACGAAACCAATGAAAACGGCGAACTGCAAGACCGTTTGAACTTCGAACGCGCTGGCGCTTCTGGCTATTTGTGTGTGACAGCCACGCAACTCAACATGAAGCTCGAGTTGGGCTTTCTGATGGCGTCGTTCAAAGACAAGATTGAAGAGAAAATTTCCAGTAACTTGGACAAATTGCTGGGTTGAAATAATTGGGGTCAGAGCAACATTAATTTCCAATCAAAGGGGTTAAAGGCTAAGGGGGGCTTCCTCATACTGGAGTACCAGAAATCGTTCAGCCCCCCTTAGCCTTTAGCCCCTTCGATTGACCAAATTAATGTTGATCTGACCCCATTTATTGGGAAGACCCTACCCTGTCCTCCCAACTGCTCTCTCAAGGTAAGTCAGTGTTCTCTTCAGCAGCTTGTGCGTTTCGAGGGCCCACAGTCCCTAAACGAGCCTTAAGAGATTGCGGTTGTCCAGTGATGATGGCTGCGTAATTTGTCGTATTGGACAACACTTTTTTCACATAGTCCCGCGTCTCTGTGAAAGGAATATTTTCTGCCCAAATGGCGGCCTCCAAGACAGGACCCTTGCGCCAATTGCGTGACCTGCTAGGACCCGCGTTATAGGCCGCTGCAGCCAAAGGCATCGAGCCATCAAAATCATCGAGTACCAGTTTGAGGTAACCCATGCCAATTGCCACATTGGTCTCATGTTCATTGAGCTGCGGCAACTGGAAATTAGTCAAGCCAATCTTCTTGGCCGTCCACTTGGCAGTGGCCGGCATCACCTGCATCAGGCCAGAAGCGCCCACCACCGACTTGGCATCCATGATGAAACGGCTCTCTTGGCGAATCAGGCCGTAGACATAAGCAGGATCGAGTTGCACCTCTTTTGATTTACGCAATACAGTGTCTTTGAGCGGCATTGGAAAGCGCTGATCAAAATCGATTTGCGTCTTCGTTCTGTCGCTGGTGTTGATACAACGATCCCACACTTGCTTGCTACAGGCCAAGTCTGCGGCAGCCAACAATTCGCGCTCACTCATGCCGCCAGGTGTGTGCAAATTGGTGGTGTAGTTCCACTCGCGATTGCCTTCAGAGCGCAAACCCAAACTCAAAGCGTACAAAGCGCGTTGAAGCCCCGCATTTTGTGCAGCTTCCGATTTTTCTTGAGCTGTTAAAGCCGCTGGCTTGGCAGGTGCTGTGATGGACTGTCCCAGCTCTTCAAGCGCCAATTGCTCGTAGAAACCTTTCACACTGGCAATGTTTTGTAGGGCTGTCATGGCCTCTGCGCGTTGCGGGTCGGTGGGTGTTTTGTGAAGCGCCAGTTGGCCTCGCGCTTTCCAGTAAATCCAAGTGGGGTCTTGCTTGGCGCCCTCCATGGCGTCAATGCTGGCCACCACGGCCTTCCAGTCGCCTTGACGAAGCGCAGCACGCGTTTTCCAAATGAGCAAATCGTCATTCAAATCTTGATTGCGGCCGACTTTGTTGAAGTAGCTGTGCGCATTGTCTTGGAGCTTTTGCGCAGCTTGTTTGCCAATGACAGCCCATACCCAGTTGTGCTCTTCTTTGGTGAGCATCAGGCCCCATTTCTTCTCGAGCAACTGTGCCGCTTTGTCGGGGTCGGTGTTGGCGACGCGAATCAGGGCGAGGACAGACAGTTCTTTGCGCTTTTTGGTAATGGCCAAAATGCGTTTGTCTAAATATTTTTGTGGATCGGCTTGAATCAAGATGGCTTGTTTGCCGAGTTCGGTGGATTCAATGTTCAGCGCCAGTTGCGCCGCGCGTGGGCGGTTGTTGTCCATGGCCAAGCGGGCTTTGCGCCAAATGTCCAGTGCATCAATTTTCTTTTCGTCGTGGAGTTTGTCGGCGGTGTAAGTGCAGCCGTCTTCTGTGTCACGAAAGGCGTACCAAAGCCGCTTCAGTTCTGCAGCTGTTTCGGGTTTGGAGATGAACCCATCGGTTGCCAATGCATAGCATCTCACTTCGCGGTCGTCGTTCATTCGAAAACGTGGGTACTCTTGCGCAAAAGTTCGCCATTCGCGTTGCCTGCCCAGTTGCAGCAGCCAATCGTTGCGTAGACGGTCTTCAGCATAGGTGCCAGCGTACTGCGATAAAAATTGCTGAATTTCGGTGTCGCTGGCTTGGTCCAAGCGTACGCGAAGCTCCCAATAGGCGGCCCATGATTCAAGAACAT
>JACCDX010099368.1_pt1 | contig 14278 bp, 12 predicted proteins | sample 7449681 | NCBI WGS metagenome assembly JACCDX01 (sample SAMN15323450, study PRJNA562643) | freshwater metagenome | isolation source: river surface water | place: USA:Blue River Watershed | collected 2017-08-18
GATATCGATAAAAGTAAGATGAGAATTTTTTGGATTAAAAACTCGAACTTTTATCTCGGAAACTTTTTTCTTAGTAAAAAATTCAAAGCCGAATTGCGCCGCGTTAAATAGATCTTCCGGCAAGTAATCATCGAAGTCGCCGGTTTTGTTATCGGCATAAAAATTTTCAACAAAAACTGAGAAATTTTTTGTATTAACTTTTTTCTCTTCAGCGATGGCGATGACGCGGGCGATTAGATTTTTCATTTTAACAAAAGATTAACATGCTTCGACAGGCTCAGCGTGACAATCACTCTGAAGCTGTTGAAGGGCGATATTTAAAATTATTTTTTAACTAGAACTACAACCATCTGCATTCCTTCTAACCGAGGATTTACTTCAGGCTTAGCAAACGACTCAGTCTCAACAAGAATTCCCGCCATCATCTTTTCTGCTAAATCGCGGTGAGTGATTTCACGACCCCTCATGCGGATACTGACTTTAACTTTATTACCATCTTCTACGAATTCTTTAGCGTGACGAATTTTGGTATCGTAGTCACCCTTGCCGATATTGATGGTCATTTTGATTTCTTTTACTTCGACAACCTTTTGCTTCTTCTTGGCATCTGCAGCTTTTTTCTGCATCTCATATTTCATCTTACCAATACTGGCAACCTTACAAACTGGAGGAACGGCATTTGGAGATATTTCTACCAAATCCAATCCAGCCTCTTGCGCCCTTCTGATTCCGTCCACAACCGTTGTGACCCCTATCATCTCCCCATCTTGATCAATTAGCCTGATTTCTTTCGCTTTGATTTGTTCGTTAACTTTAAAAAAATTATTTTGCTGAGGTTGAGGTTTATTTGGTTTCACAGAATTTATTAAATTATTGAAGTAAGGCGCTTCGTAAAAAAGCGGCTGTAAACTATTTTCGACATTCAAAACATCAACTATGACATTTCCCTTAAATTTTCTGGTAACCCTTCCCGAATTTGATCCGGTCGCTCTTGCAATCGGACCACTCGAAATTCGTTGGTATTCTCTCGCCTACATCGCCGGAATTCTTTTTACGCTTTTCTGGCTAAAAACTTGTAACAAAAAAAATAAATTTCTCTCCGAGCAGGCTTATGATGACTGGCTTACTTGGGCAATATTGTCGATAGTTCTTGGTGGGCGTTTTGGCTACGTATTTTTCTACAATGCCGGATATTTTCTGCAGAATCCTTTGGAGATTTTTGCCTTTTGGCATGGTGGAATGTCCTTTCATGGCGGCCTTCTAGGCGCAATTTTTGGAATGTGGCTCTACGCCAAAAAATATAAAATTAATTTTCTACAACTCACCGACTGCCTCGCCGTCGCCGCTCCCGTCGGACTTTTCTTTGGAAGGGTTGCCAATTTTATAAATCTCGAACTTTACGGACGAGTTACCAACTCAAATTTTGGATTCATTTTTCCGAATGCCGGCGATCTTCCGAGGCATCCAAGTCAACTTTACGAAGCTTTTCTTGAGGGAATTTTGCTTTTTGCGATTCTGTTTTCTTTACAACATTTCACCAAAATTTCCAAACAGACCGGAAAGCTAAGTGGAATTTTTTTAGCACTTTATGGTTCGTTTCGAATTATCATTGAGAACTTTCGCGAACCAGACGAACAAGTTGGATTTTTGCTCGATAAAATCACCTTAGGTCAACTCCTCTCACTACCCTTAATTATGGCTGGAATTTTTTTGATTTTTTTTCACTCGCACAAGAAAAAAATTTAAAAAAACCCTTGCTCAGTTTCGACCGCCATCCCTTCTAGAGTTCAGCTTTTCCAACAAATTGTCCGGCCTTGCCATTGCTAGCTTCAGAGCAAATTAACTTTTCTTAGCTTTAGAAGTTTTTAACCTCGCCGACTGTCAAGCCATTTATTTCTCACCGTCAAAAATAAATGGCTTTACTGGGAGGAAAACTCTCTGGATATTTCGACCCAATATTTCTCAAGATTTTCCCCCAAAAACACTAAAGATGTCAGTTACACAAATTAGCGCTACCGATAGCTTTGATCTTTTGCAAAAAGACAAAAATTCAGTTTTGGTCGACGTAAGAACTTTTGAAGAATTCAACTTTGTTGGCACGGTTGATCCGGTCGATTTTGGTGGACGATTAATCCTCGCTCCATGGAAACTTACATTAGCCATGAAAGAGAATCCAAACTTTGCCAGCAACTTAGAAGAGATGCTTAAAAAGCTTTTTGGCAACAAGGCTAAAGAAGCTAAAATATTCTTTCTCTGTCGGACCGGAGGTAGATCAGACTCAGCTGCACGTTTCGTTATGGCCCTTGGATATCCAAATTGCTTTAACGTTGCCGGAGGTTTTGAAGGCGAACTCGATGCGAGTGAACAAAGAGGAAAGATGAATGGCTGGAAAGCTGAAAAACTGCCTTGGAAACAATCATGATGCAGCAAGCACTACAAAACACATCTCCCAATAATTTCCTCTCCGATTTTTTTGAAATATGTCGCGCCGAACTTGGCGAAGAGATATTCAGCAAGTGGTTTGCGTCACTCGAACTTTTTTCGGATTTAAATAGTGAGGTAGTTTTTGCCGCACCTTCTAAATTCGTGCGCGATTGGATTATTCGCGAATTCGTTGAAACCAAAATAATCACCAAAATTGCTCAAAAGACGCGTCCTCATCTTAAAAAGCTTACAGTAATTTACATCGCTAAGCCTGTAATCGAGACGAACTCAACCTCATCATCAACAACAGAAAAAGTTCTTAATCTTTCCAAGCATGATAATGTTTTCGCCTTCGGAACTGAATTAAATAAACGTTACAATTTCGAAAATTTCGTTAGCGCTAAATACAATAAATTAGCAGCCTCAATGGCAAAAATAGCTGCCGGCATTGATTCTCAAATAAGCCTCTTCGACGACAAAATTCCTCTCTTTATTCACGGCGGAGTTGGTATGGGAAAAACTCACCTCGCACAAGCGATCGCCTGGAAAATTCAAGAATTCGATAAATCAAAAAAAATCGTCTACCTCTCCGCAGAAAAATTCATGTATCACTTCGTACAATCAATTCGCAGCAACGACGTGATGGGATTCAAAGAGAAGATGCGCTCGATCGATGTGCTGATCGTCGATGACGTACAATTCATCGCCGGCAAAGAAAGTACGCAGCAAGAATTCATGAATTGCTTCAATTATTTGGTCGAAGCTAACAAGCAGGTCGTACTAGTCTGCGACCGCCGTCCGTCTGATCTCGAGAATGTTGACGAAAAGTTAAAATCACGAATTTCTGGTGGAATGATCGTGAATTTTAAAAACCCAGATTACGCCGATCGCCTCTCTATTTTGCAGGCCAAATCAAAAATGATGGGTCACGAAATTTGCGAAAATATTTTGAGCTTCATTGCCGAAAACATCACCGGATCAGTTCGCGATCTTGAGGGTGCATTAAAAAAACTGATCGCCGAAAAAGTTTTTGCCGAAACTGAAATCACTCTTGAAACCGCGCGCGAAGCTCTTGCGGCCTACAGCAACAAACCAAAAATCAAAACTACAGTCGAAACAATTCAGCAAATCGTTGGCGAATTTTATGATGTCAGCGTCAAAACCCTGACCTCCAAAACCCGAGAAAGAAGAATCTCCCGCCCGCGCCAAATCGCGATGTATCTCATCAAAACTCACACTGAAGAAAGCTTACCAAAAATCGGCGCAGCCTTTGGCGGCAAAAATCACGCGACAGTGATTCACGCCTGCAAACTAGTTAAAAAGATGATGGAAACAGATTCCAAGATGCTGCAAGAAGTTAAGGCTTTAGAAGAAAAGATCGGAAAATAAAACTTGATCGCCACGCTTCGCTCTCGATGACGAATTTATATTTCGTCATTGCGAGGAATGAAGTGACGTGGCAATCCAGAACAGCTTTAAAAAATGAAAAAACTACAAATCGCAATCATCGGCGCTTCAGGCTACACTGGCGCTGAGCTTATCAGAATTTTACTCAATCACAAAAAAGTTGAGATTGCCGCGCTTGTCGCCAATTCAAACGCCGGACAAAAGATTGAGCAACTTTATCCACACCTCATTCACTACAATCTTCCCGATCTAAAAAAACTCGAAGAAGTTGATTTTAGCCGAATCGACGTAGCCTTTGGATGCTTACCCCACACGACTTCGCAAGAAACCTTCAAAAAACTTATTCCACAAAATCCACAGCTAAAAGTTTTTGATCTTTCCGCTGATTTTAGATTAGAAGATCCGGCCAATTATCAGAAATGGTACGAGCACGAGCATATCGCTCAAGATCTACAGCCAAAAGCTGTCTACGGACTTTCAGAAATTCACAGAAACAAAATAAAAAAGGCGAGTTTGATCGCTTGCCCGGGTTGTTACCCAACTTCCGCCCTACTCCCACTTATTCCTCTTCTCGAAAATAATTTGATCGAGAAACACGACATCATCATCGATTCCAAATCCGGCACTTCCGGCGCAGGCAGATCGGTGAAGCAGGGAAATCTTTTTTGCGAAGTTAATGAGTCGGTAAAAGCTTACGGAATCGGCAAACACAGACATATTGGCGAGATCGAACAAGAGCTCGGCAAGGCCGCAAAAGCAAAAATCGAAATTGACTTCACTCCACATTTATTGCCGATCAACAGAGGAATCATCTCGACGATTTATGCCAAACTTAATCCAAAATTTTCCGTTCAAGATATTCAAAATTGCCTCGAAACAAAATATGCTGACGAGCCTTTCGTTAGGGTGATCGATGGCGAACCGAATATTAAAGATGTCGTCGGCACAAATTTCTGCGTAATGACGGTGAAAAAAGCGAGAACAGCGAATAAAGTTATCATCGTTTCAGTGATCGACAATCTCTGCAAAGGAGCTTCAGGTCAGGCTGTACAGAATATGAATATCGTCTTCGGATTTGATGAAAAAGAAGGCCTAGAGCTAGCACCATTATTTCCTTAAAAACACTTTATGAAAAAGAAGCCAAATAAGGCATTTTCATTGGTTGAACTCTCTATCGTTATCTTAGTGGTTGGCACTTTGGTCGGAGGAGTTTTGAGCAGCGGCAAGTTGATAAGATTAGCAAAGCTAACTAGGGCTCAATCCTTAACTCGCAGCTCTCCAGTATCATCTATTCCCGGCGTCACCATGTGGCTTGAAACCACCTCAGATGCAAGTTTTGCCGGCAAGACTTATAATGATGGAGAAATAATTTCTGGCGCGACCAATTCCACTATTTGGTACGACATCAATCCACAAAGTGGCTTAAAATATTCTGCCCTTAGCGCTGGAGCTAATCCCTCGTACAACACTTCAAGCATTAATGGCCTTCCTACATTATATTTCGATGGCAGTAGTCAGTATTTGAAGCTTGATCCAACCATCCTCCTTAACACCACTTACACTGTTGTTGTTGTTGAGTCCCCTACGCGCGCCGCAACCTCAAATCCAGCATATTTTATCGGCCCAAATAATAGCTGTAGCGGCAATGATTGTTTTATTTTTGGTTATGCAGCCGGAGCGGCTCCGATCATACGCTTGGGACATTGGTCATACGATCTCGACACCGATGCCTACACAATTGGCAGCCTAGCTTCTTACAATCTTGGAAGGCCGACTATTCATGTTGGTATGCTTGCGAGTGGAGGAAAATTATACTACAAGGACGGAATTTTCGGCGCCAGCAACTCACAAACCAATCTTCTGACTTCAAACGCATCGATGAATATCGCCAAATCTGTGACTAATTTTTATCAGGGAAATATTGGCGAAATCATAATTTTTAATCGCGCACTTAAATTCGACGAGAGGCAAGACATAGAAAGTTATCTTTCAAAAAAATGGGATGTCAGAATCAACGGAGCCAACACTCCACTTACAAATAGTTCATGCTTCACAACCGGTGAAAATGGCAACTTAACCATGAGCGCTCCTGCTGGCAAAACCTGGACTGGAGTTGCTTTTGCAAGTTATGGCACTCCTGGTAGCTGTGGTGGTATCGGCGCTTGCAACGCATCAAGCAGTCTTGCGGTAGTTACTTCTTATTGCGTCGGACAAACAACCTGCACAGTTCCAGCAACAAATGGTACATTTGGCGATCCATGCGTAGGAACCTACAAGGCACTAAGCGTAGTGCTTACTTATTAACCCCAGACATAAACCCAGAATAATGCAGACAATTTTTGCACCAATTACCTCGCCATCTCTTTCTGGAATTGTGGTAATTAGAATTTCTGGATCAGAAGTTGTGGAATGCCTGAAAAACCTTGGATTCAAAGGATCTCCGCAACACCAAAAAATTTCCTTTCAAAAAATTCACGATCCAAAAACTTCCCAAATAATTGACGAAGCACTGATTTCTTTTTTTCAGGCGCCGAGAAGTTTTACGGGTGAAGATGTTGCTGAGATCTCTATTCACGCCTCTCCCTTCATCTTAAAAAAAATTCTCGAAATTCTTTCTGAGCAAAAAAATTGTCGCTTGGCTGAAGCCGGAGAATTTTCCAAACGAGCTTTTTTGAATGGAAAACTTGATCTCGTTCAAGCTGAAGCAATCCCCGATTTAATCGCCGCTGAAACCGCAGCACAACATCATCAAGCCCTACAGCAACTAGAAGGAAGCCTTGGAGAAATTTACCGAAATTGGCGTTTACGTTTAATTGAAATCATTGCGCGTATTGAAGCAGCGATTGATTTTCCCGACGAAGATTTACCGCAAAATATTGTCGACGCGGTTGAGCAAGACGTAAAAAATTTAAGCACAGAAATCGCCAAACACTTGGACGACAAAAAAATCGGTCAAAAAATCAAAGACGGTTTAAGCCTCGCCATCATTGGCGCGCCGAATGTTGGAAAATCTAGTCTAATTAATTTTTTAGCGCGAAGCGAAGTGGCGATCGTGTCAGAAATTGCCGGCACAACTCGCGATGTTATCGAGGTGCATTTGTCAATTGCCGGAGTTCCGGTGAGAATTTCTGACACCGCCGGCTTGCACGAAACTAGTGACCCAATCGAAAAAGAAGGAATCCGTCGCGCCTTACAAAAAGCGGCTTTGGCTGATATTAAGATTTTCCTTATCGACGCTACAAATCCTATTCTGCGCGAAGATTTGATCGATGAAAATACGATCGTGGTGGTTAATAAAATCGACCTCATCAGCACCGACATTAAACAGAATCATGGTAGCGTCATGCTGAGCTTGTCGAAGCATGCCAACACATCCGAACTTCTTTCCAAGCTCGAAGAAAAAATACTCACTTTAGTTCCAAGCCAATACTCTCCATTAATCACCCAAGAGCGCTACCGCATTGCTCTTCAAGAATGCGTCAAAAACTTACAAGATTTTTCACTACAAAAAAATATCGAACTGGCTGCTGAAGATTTGCGCTTAGCAGCACGCGAAATTGGAAAAATAATTGGCGATGTCGGAATCGAAAATATTCTCGATGTGATTTTCTCGCGTTTTTGTATTGGAAAATAGCGCCCGATAAATGAAGTTGTGCATTATCTGTATTTTAACCCCCAACGACAAAGAACGTGACATTTGTTAGCATGCCGACTGTCGGCACAATGACACTTGATGCTAGTAGCCTACTCCAAGCCCATCCGGCTTTGGTGCAGGAAATTGCTGGCCACGCTTTGGGTCACGTTTTGTACAGCCACATTCGTCGAATTGTACGCAGGAAGGGTTTGAGTCGCAGAGGAATGCGAAAATTAGCGAATAGAAAACGCCGCAGATTCGTTGACAACATCATCATGCACCACAAACGCCTGCATGACAAAAATCGCCAGTTGATCATTAGCAACGCTAGAACCAGAGCTTTGGCGAGACGTACTCAGCCTAAAAAAGAAGAGATCTCTCTTGCTAAAAGCGCCGAAAGCAGACGCGAAGATTTAAAAGCAAAATACTCAACAAGCCTGAAGGAAAGAGGCGAAAAACTACGCGGCCACGTTGACGCAAGAAGAGTTCGTGCGAGAAGCAGATGGCTCAGCGTTATGAGTAATGCCTAAGAAAACTTATCAATTCGGCCTCTTAGCAGAAAAGATCGCGATGATTTTTTTATGTCTTAAAGGCTACAAAATCTTAGCTTGGCGCCATAAAAATCATTTTGGTGAAATCGATATCGTCGCCAAAAAATCGCGTGTAATTATTTTTGTCGAAGTGAAAGCGCGCAAATCGAGGGCTGTGATTGAAGAAGTTTTGAGATCACGCCAACTCAATCGCATCAAGCGCTCAGCTGAATTATTTATTGCTAAAAATCCAGAATTTCAAAATCACGATTTACGTTTCGATTTTATTGAAGTTGGAAAATATTTTTGGCCAAAACATCAAAAAAATTTCTGGGAATGACAGTTACAACGAAAGACAAGCAAGTCGAAAAAAAGAAAAAACAGGAAGTGAAGGTGAATAAAAAAAAGAAACTCTCTTCGGCCTTGCGCGCGAATTTACTACGCAGAAAGAAGGATGAGTAAATGGCGAGATCGATTGTCACGCTTCGCTCGCAATGAAGTGGCAATCCACCTCGCCACAAGTAAAGCTTTAAAGTAGAAACTTTATCCCAGCAAAAATCGTCATTAGCGCTATACCTTTTTTGAAAGCCTGTTCGCTGATTTTTAAATGAATTTTGTGACCAAGTTTGATGGCGATAAAAACAGGAATAATCACCCAAAAAATCTGACGAAAAAATTCCCACTCGAGTTGATTTTGAAGGGAAAGTTGCACGAATCGCACTAGGTTAAATATCACGAAAAACACCGCCATTGTTGTGCGCAAAGAAGATTTGTTTTTGAAATCATCCTTAATCGCATTAACTATAAATGGTCCGCCAATTCCAAAAGCGCCCTGCACTATTCCACCAAGCAAAATCAATTTATTTCTGAGAAATTTTGGCAAAGAAGCGCGATCAAAAAATATAGTTTTAATCGCAAGAATGATCAGCAAAACACCAAGAATTGACGATAAAATTTCTGAAGAAAATTTACTAAAAATCAGCACGCCAAAAATCGTTCCGATCGCAGCAAGAGGAATCAAAGATTTTAGAATTTTTTTGTCGAAAGATTTTAAATCACCACTGGCAATAAAAATGCTTGAACACGTGCTAATGTAGAGTCCGGCGATTATCATCTGCTTGAAATCCATGAAGAAACCTAAAATGGAATAAGCGATCAAACTTCCGCCAAAACCGATAATGCTCTCGAAGAAAAAACCGAAGGAGAAACTTGTTGCGATTAAGAGTGCAATTAGCATAAAAATGTCTGTTCTTAAGTTACCTCAACAGGGCCTCAAAGCGTAAGTCAATCAATGAAAAAATTCTTCTTATTCCTTGCCCTGTTTTCTGGAGAAGTGTGGGCTCAAGACTACACCAATCAAGGGATTCTAAATGATGTTGTTAACTCGGATTCAAAAATTTTTTTAAATCTTAGACCAAAAATCACCGGCAGACTAATCGCCGAATCACAACTCGAAGATAATTACAAAACGACAAGCAAGAGAGACGAGTACAAAGACCTCAATGGCAAGATCCGTTTCTACAGCAATTTTCAGTTCAGCAAAACTCTCTCGATCAACAGTTACGTAATAACCACAAGACTAGATAATTCCGATGCTGCTTCGACCGGAAAAAATCGCTATTTCGAAAATGTTGGCACTTACTTTCAGGAACTCACCCTCAATTCAAATCACGAAAATTACTCTCTTCTCGCCGGAAAATTTAATTTGAACTTCGGTAGCGCTTGGCGCTGGGATCGTGGTTTGTGGAGCTACAACATCGCCAGCAATTATCGCCAAACCGAAAAGCTCGGATTTGGCGGAGTTTACCGCATGGGTAACGCACAAAAAACAGGTCAATATAACTTCAGCTTTAGCACTTTTACTAACGATCGCAAAAACCTCGATAATTCAGTTTTTGTAAACAGAGAATCCGATCACAAATCAGATGGAAGGCCGGGAGACACAAGATCCCTCTCATCCTACAATTTAGGCCTCAATATTAACTTCGATTTCGGCAAACAGGAAAAATTATCTTACAATTTTTCTTACTTAAATTTAGCGGTTAACAAAAGAGCAACCCCAGTTGAAACCTCAAAAGTCGACGATCAAAAAGGATTTGCTGCCGGAATGAATTACAAATATCCGTGGAAAGAAAACATCGCCTTCGACCTTTTGCTTGAATATGTGGAGATGAAAAATGTCGATGGAAATTCTGACATAGGCGAAAAATACATGACCGGAAATTTGATCACTAGATTTTACAAAAACTGGAATGTGTTGATCGGCAATTCCAATCGCAAACAGACTAATCTTGAAAGAAATGGCATCAGTCAAAATCTCACAGAAATTTCCTTCGGCTATGATTTTGACAAAACAAAATTCTTTGATCGCCTTACTTTACAAACCGGCTTAAAACGAGGCTACACCAACGACGAGATTATTCCCCAAACTCAAAATTCTTTGGGAGTTTTGGTTAGATATTACAAATTTTTTTAATGAAAAAACTCCTCCTCGCCATCCCAAAAGGTAGAATTTTAGACGAGCTAAATCCTTTATTGGTAAAGGCGGACATTATTCCTGAAAAAGATTTTTTTGACGACTCTTCCCGCAAACTAGTTTTTTCGACCAATTTAGAAAATCTCGAAATCATCAAAGTAAGAAGCTTTGACGTCGCTACTTTCGTAAAATTTGGTGCAGCTGATTTGGGAATTTGCGGCTTCGACGTTCTTGAAGAATTCTCCTCCAACGAAATCTTCCCAATCCTAGACCTAGGAATCGGCAAGTGCCGCCTGTCTCTGGCTGGCACCAATAATTCCGAACAAAAAGAAAATAGAATAGCCAACCTTTCCCACATTCGCATCGCTACAAAATACCCCTCCCTCACCAGTCGCTATTTTGCCAATCTTGGTATTCAAGCCGAGACCATCAAACTCAACGGCGCAATCGAGATCGCACCGCAACTCGGACTTTGTGATTTTATTGTCGATCTCGTTAGTAGCGGCAAAACTCTCGCCGAAAACAACATGGTTGAGTTACAAAAAATTCTCGATGTAACTTCGCATTTAATCGTCAATCGAGCCTCCTTCAAAATCTCCAACCGCGAAATCAACCAACTAATCAAAAATTTTGATGCGAGCAAATAGACTAGGCTCCAAATTGCTGCGCTTAATCATCTGCTACGTTTTTGCTGTCTCCTCTATTCTCGCCCCTTACGAAGCTCACGCGATTTACGACAACGTTAGAAGTAACTCTTTTAATGTTGGAACCAACATGTGTGACAACACAGACGATGGCAAATATCTCGCTTTCGACCCCTACGGCGGCAATGTCGATTATCAATTCGACTTAATAGGAAATAACGTCTGCATGGAAATCGCTGCTGGAGTTGGCTCGACAACGGTAGCAACTTGGGCGGCGGTAAAAATAGGATGTAGACTTTCCGCCACTTGCACCGCCAATCAGCCAGCAGCAGCTGCTGAACAAATTCAAGATGCAGCGAGTGGACCAATGACTCCAGCACCATCTCCAGCCTGGCCTGTAAAATTAGCAACATGGTCTGGAGCCTGTGCCGCCAGAGGTACTGCTATGAGCGTTTGTTGTGCAACCCCCGGAACTTGCGCCCTTGGATCTGCAGATGTGGCAGTATGTTGCGCGGGTTTCGCCGCATTTACCGCGGCCATCACCGCGACTCTAATCGCATTGGCAGTTGTTCATGGCAAAGGTAATCGGGCTTACTCCAGCGCCAGAATATGCGGCTCCGAGTGGTCTAGCTGGAGAAAGCTTGATACCGAAGGAAATATCGATTCTGACACTGGAATATGGACAAAGGTAAAAGGCCCTCACCAACTATGCGTAAGAAACTTATTTCTTCCCGTCAGCACAACAGATCAAAAAACCGGCATAACTTCCAGCGGATGTACTATCGATTCCAATCCTAGCATCTCCAACAAATCTTACCGCGAGTACATCTACGGAGGTATAGAGTACGAAGATGACGATGATGGAGCATGCAAGAATCCCACCAGTTGGAGCTCCGAACGAAAAATGAAGATTTTGGGATATGACTCTAGTTATCAACGCTACTACATGACCGGCTCCAACAGCGCGCCAGCTTATGCCTGTCATCGCTTTCTGGCTAAGGCAATAACGGATAACGGATATGATGCGACTCAGGATCAAGCTAGGATGCAAGCGTCCTACGAATGCTGCAAAACACGGAGTCAGAGCAGTATCTGCATCGAAAACAAACCAGGGTCAAAAGATGCAAATGGCTTAGTTACATACCCAGACGGAGGTAAAGATAAGTATGAGCACAAGTTCTGTAAGATAGGAACAATCAGCTGCCACGTCGGCAATGTCGATTTCGAAACTTATGCGAGCATCAGAACGCCTAACTACATTTGCGCCAAAACATATTCTGTATGCCCTTACAATCACTTACTTGGCGGCGGAACAGAAACAAAAAAAGAAGATCAAAATGGAAATTTAACCAACTTTTGCCAATACCTAAACCACTGTTCAAAGTTACCAATTATTCCTTACGTAAGAACCTCAAACCTAACCGGGGCTTACATAGATTCTTCCTGCAGAGATCTAAAAGGAGATACCCAGAATGTTTATGGTTACACAGCCGAACTTCTTCCGATCAATACTCGCGGATTCACAGCTCCAATTGTTCAATGCATCAAAGAAACGATGCAAAATATCTTCCTCAACAAGGCTGGATATACCAAATGCATAAGTCCAGATGAGACACCAGATCAATATAACAACTGCACTCATGGAACAGAATTTCAAAAAGGACAAGATATCGAGGGGAAATCCTTTTTCGAAAAATTACAGGCAAACTTCCAGATCCTAATAAAACTAGTACTAACGCTTTCGATCGTATTTTACGGAGCGATGATTTTGTTCGCGGTACCAAAAGCCGCCATCGAACGAAAATCTTTATTCCCCTACATCCTCAAGCTGGCCCTGATTGCCTACTTCACTCTCGGCACAGCTTGGCAGGATATTTTTGTTGAAGATCTCTTAAGCGCCTCATCATATTTAGCCTCAATCGCCTTTAAACCAAACGATCCAAACGCCCCACTAAATAAACAAGATGGATGTCAGTTCCCGCGCTATAACTACGCCGACGAAAACGCGTCCACGAAATACAACGATCCAGCCTACCCTCCAGGCAAAGAATATTTAGAAGTTTGGGACATTCTTGATTGCAAAATCGCAATGTCTTTGGGCTTTGGACCAGCTGTCTCGGTACCAAATCTAGTCTTCATGATTCTTGGAGGATTTTTAACGGCAGGATATGGACTAATTTTCATCATCGCCGCCTTCACCTTCGCATTCTTCATAATTTTCATAGCCATTCGAGCGCTACAGTTTTTCTTAGTGGCCATGATAGCAGTGGTTATCTTGCTGTACGCTTCGATCTTCATTATTCCTCTGTGCCTATTCGAAAAAACTAAGGGCATTTTTGATGGATGGTGGAAGCAGATTCTCGGCTTCACTTTGCAGCCAATGATTCTCTTTGTTTATCTCGGTGTATTGATCGCCATTTTTGACAATATCGTGATGGGCAGCGCCACCTTCACGCCAGCAACAGTGGAAATTGACGGGATCAGCACCGTCGACACTTACGGCCGCATCTCTCCAAAAACCATATCCTGTAATGGTGCCGCAGATAACGATAGCATCTACTGTATCTTCAGAGTTGCCGATATCAAAACTTACAATGGTCTAGAAGCTTTAGGTGTAGGACTTCCTATGCTCACCTCAATGAATATGACAAAGCTAACCACCTTGATCAAAGGCGCCCTGCTGATGTTCATATTCTCCAAATTCATGGATAAGATTAACGAGGTTGCATCGACTCTGGTTGGTGGCGCAACAATCAAAACCAACTGGGGATATACGCCAACCGCTATGGCTAACAAAGCACTCAATACTCTCAGCGCCGTACAAGATCGCGGCATGAACGCCTTAAAAAAACATGGCGGAGGAGTAATAAGAACGGCCATGGAGGGAGTCAAAGGAGCCGCCAATGCCATAGGAAATAAAGGCAAACAACAAGTTCCAGCGCTAGATAAGACTTCTGATAACGTTGGAAAAAGAGAAGAAGGCAAAGCAACTCCTCCTCCCGCAGATAATGTTGGCAATAGCGCCACAAACAAACCTAAACCAGATCAAGTTTCTAGCGGAAACGGAGGAAAACCTGCTGATAGCACTGGGAACAACTCATCTCCTAATCTTAGTGGTGACGGAGAAGGGCAAAAGAAAGAGCCAGAAAATAAACCAAAAGAA
>JACCDX010017051.1_pt1 | contig 14276 bp, 8 predicted proteins | sample 7449681 | NCBI WGS metagenome assembly JACCDX01 (sample SAMN15323450, study PRJNA562643) | freshwater metagenome | isolation source: river surface water | place: USA:Blue River Watershed | collected 2017-08-18
CGCACAGGTAGACGACGCTGCGGGCGAAGGTCTGGTCCTGCAAGCCCGGCATCGCGATCAGGAAATGATGCGTCAGATTGATCGGGTCGGCATCGGCGGGCATGATCGGGATTTTACGCAGGCCTGCACGACCATGACAGCGGCCCCTTCCGACAAGCAATATCCCCTGGGCCTGGTGTGGTTCCGCCGCGACCTGCGGGCCGAGGACAACGCCGCCCTGCACCAGGCCCTGCGCGCCTGCCGGCAGGTGCTGGCGGTCTTCGTGTTCGACCGCGAGATCCTGGACGCCCTGCCCCGGCAGGACCGGCGGGTGGAGTTCATCCGCGAGTCACTGGTGCAGCTGGACGAAGACCTGCGGCAGATGGCCGTGGATGCCGGCGCGCCCGGCGCCGAGCACACCGGCCTCATCGTGCGGCACGCGGTGGCCGCCGACGAGATCCCGCGCCTGGCCCAGGCCCTGCAGGTGCAGGCGGTGTTCGCCGCCCACGACTACGAACCCCAGGCCATCGCCCGCGACGCCGCGGTGCGCGGGGCGCTGGCCGAGCGCGGCATCGCCCTGCACACCCGCAAGGACCAGTGCATCTTCGAGCGGCAGGAGGTGCTGACCCAGGCCGGCAAGCCCTACGCCGTCTTCACGCCCTACAAGAACGCCTGGCTGGCCAAGGTGGACGCCTACTACCTGCGCGCCTACCCGGTGGCCAAGCATGCCGCGGCCCTGGCGCCCCGGCCGCCCGAGCTGCGCAAGCCGGTGCCCACGCTGGCGGAGATCGGTTTCGAGCCGACCAACCTGTCTGGCCTGCCGCTGCCGGTGGGCGCGCGCGGCGGCCAGCGCCTGTTCGAGGAGTTCCTGGCCCGCATCGGGCATTACCAGGAAGCGCGGGACTTTCCGGCGGTGCGCGGGCCCAGCTACCTGAGCGTGCACCTGCGCTTCGGCACGGTGTCGGTGCGCGCGCTGGCCCGGGCCGCGCACGCGCTGGCGGCCGAGGGCAATGCCGGCGCGCAGACCTGGCTCAACGAACTGGTCTGGCGCGACTTCTACTTCCAGGTGCTGGCCAACTTCCCGCATGTGGTCGACGACAAGGGCCACAGCCACAGCTTCCGCCCCGAGTACGACCAGATCCGCTGGGAGCACGGCAAGTCCGCCGAGGCGCTTTTCGAGGCCTGGTGCCAGGGCCGCACCGGCTACCCGCTGGTGGACGCGGCCATGCACCAGCTCAATCAGACCGGCTACATGCACAACCGCCTGCGCATGGTGGTGGCCAGCTTCCTCTCCAAGGACCTGGGGCTGGACTGGCGCTGGGGAGAGCGCTACTTCGCGCTGCACCTCAACGACTTCGACCTTTCCGCGAACAACGGCGGCTGGCAATGGGCGAGCTCGTCGGGTTGCGATGCGCAGCCCTACTTCCGCATCTTCAACCCGGTGAGCCAGAGCCGGAAGTTCGACCCCGAGGGCAAGTTCATCCTGCGCTACTTGCCGCAGCTGGCGGGGCTGTCGCCGCAGGCGCTGCATGCGCCCTGGGAGGCCTCGCCGCTGGAGCTGCAGGCTGCAGGCGTGACCTTGGGCAGCAACTACCCGCTGCCGGTGGTTGCCCATGACGAGGCGCGCGAGAAGACGCTGCGGCGTTATGCCGTGGTCAAGAAACCGGGAGCCGTCGCCGCCTGATCGCCAGCGGGGTTGGCGAGGGCCTGGTCGTTGGCCGGGGCCTGGGTGTAGCGCCGCACGAGCTGGAGCAGCTCGTCCTCGACATAGGGCTTGCCCAGGTAGTGGTCGATGCCCACGGTTTCCGCATGGGCCCGGTGCTTGGCTGCGGTGCGCGAGGTGATGACCACCAGCGGCAGGCGCGACCAGCGCGGGTCGCCGCGCAGGTGGCGGGCCAGCTCGAAGCCGTCCATGCGCGGCATCTCGATGTCGGACAGCACCAGCGCCGGCGTCTCCTGCGCCAGCCGCTCGAGTGCCTGCAGCCCATCGGCGGCCAAGGCCACCCGGTAGCCCTCGCGCTGCAGCAGGCGCTGGGTCACGCGGCGGACCGTGATGGAGTCGTCGACGACCAGGACCAGGGGGGCGGCGGTGGCCGACTGGCCGTGCCCGGTGACATGCGATGTGCCGTGCGAGTCCATCGGGCCGGAAGCGCCGGCTGGGTCCTGGGTGCCGGCGCCGCTGACACCCGTGCCCTGCGGATGCGCGGGGGTTGCGTGCATGCCCTGACCGTCACGCGTGGCCGCGCCGCTGCCGAATGCCCGCGCACGCTCGCCATAGATCGTGGCCAGCGCCACCGGGTTGTAGATCAGGATGACCTCGCCCGAGGCCATCACCGTCATGCCGGCCAGTCCCGGCAGCCGCGAGAGTTGGGGGCCGAGGTGCTTGACCACCACCTCGCGGTGGCCGAGCACCTCGTCGACCTGCAGCGCCAGCCGCTGGGCCGCGCTCTGGAGCAGCACCACGGCGGCCGTGCGCTCGTCGGCAGCGGCGGGAAATGGCGAACTGCGCAGCAGGGCGCCGCCCCAGAAGAAGGGCACTGGCGCCAGCGGGCTGGCCGCGCCGGAGGCCTCGGCCCTTGGCGTCCAGACGCCGCAGGACTGCGCGTCGGCAAGCGCCTCGGCATCGGCCCGCAGCACCGTGTCGACCAGGCTGGCCGGCACGCCAAAGCGCAGGTCACCGCAACGCAACATCACCACATGGGTCACCGCGGTGGTCAGCGGCAGCACGACCCGGAAGCAGGTGCCGCGCCCGGCTTCGCTGCTGACCTCGATGCGGCCGCCCAGGGCCTGCACATCGCTGCGGACGACATCGAGGCCGACGCCGCGGCCGGACAACTCGCTCAACTGCGCTGCGGTGGAGAAGCCCGGCCGGAAGATGAGCTCCGCCGCCTGGTCGGGGCTGAGCGCCTCGCCTTCGGCCAGCAAGCCCAGGGCGCGGGCGCGTTGGGCGATGCGGCCCAGGTCCAGGCCGCCGCCATCGTCCTGGAAGCGCAGGCCCACGTCATTGCCCATCTGCTCCACCTGGATCAGCAACCGACCCATGGCGGGCTTGCCCGCCTGCTCGCGCACGGCGGCGGCTTCGATGCCGTGCGCGACCGCGTTGCGAACCAGGTGCTCCAGCGCGGGGGTGATGCGGTCGAGCATGCCTCGGTCGATCTCGAGCGACCCGCCCGCGATCTCCAGCCGGGCTGCCTTGCCGCTGTCCTTCGCGGCCTGGCGCACCGCGCGGTGCAGGCGCTCGGCCACCGAGTCGAACTCGAGCATGCGGGTGCGCAGCAGATCGCGCTGCAGCTCGCGGGTCTGGCGCGATTGCGCGGACAGGTCGTCCTCGGTGGCGTCGACCGCGCGCGCCAGCTGGCGCTGCAGGGTGGCGATGTCATTGACCGACTCGGCCATGATGCGGGTGAGCTCGTGCAGGCGGGTGAAGCGGTCGAACTCCAGCGGGTCGAAGCCGGGGGCGTCCGGCCCGGCCCCGGCACCTGGCTGGGAGGCCATCCGGGTTTCGGCCTGCAGCTCCACCTCCCGCAGCTGCTGGCGCAGGCGCTCGACGCTGCCCGCCAGGTCCTGCAGGCCATCGCGCAGGCCGCCCAGCTCGGACTCGATGCGGGCGCCGGTGATCATCACCTCGCCGGCCTGGTTCATCAGCCGGTCGAGCAGATGCGCACGCACCCGGACCACGCCGCCCTGGCCGGCGCGGGGCGGCGGCAACTCGCCGTCCGGCGGGGCCGCGGGGACCGGCCGGTCGCCAGACCCGGCAGGGCCCGATGGGCTCGCGGTGTGCGGATCATTCGCCCCGGCTGGGGCATGGGCGCCGTTCACCGGCGCCGGGGGAGCTTCTGCGGGTCGCGCACCCGACGCCGCAGGCGCAGCGGCCGCAGGGCGCGCGGCCTCGAAGCCTGCGCGCAACTGGTCCAGCTGCTGGGAGATGCGGTCCATCGCCTCGTCCCGCTCGCTCGGCACCAGGGCCGGCAGCGCCTCCACCCCGGACTCGATCGCATGCGCCTGCTCCCCCAGGGCCCAGAGGCCCGCGAGGCGCGCGCCGCCCTTGAAGGTGTGCAGCAGCCGCAGCATCGCGTCGCCGGTGACGCCTTCGCCGGCGCGCTCGAGCCACTCGCGCCAGGCGGCGTCGAGCTGGGGCAGGAGCTCGACGGCCTCTTCCTCGAACAGGGCGAAGACGAAGGGGTCGACGGCCGTCGCGGCAGCGGTCGGCCCGGGGCCCGGCGAGGGGGCGGCCTGGCGCGCCAGCTCGATGCTCTCGATGGTCTCAATGACCTCGATGCCCGCGGCCGGGGCATCGCCCGCGCGCGCGAGGCCAGCCAGCTGCTCGAGCAAGTGGGCCTCGGGCTCGCGCAACAGGCCGGCGGCAAACTGGTGCAGCAGCTGGCGCAGGTGCTCGCCGGCGTCGGACAGCACGGCGGCCGCTTCCGCACGCGCCGTGTCGTCCAGGGGCGGCGAACCATCGGCGCGCAGCCGCAGGACTGCGAGCTCGATCTGGCGCGCGAGCTCGGACAGGCCGGAAAGGCCGACCGTGGCTGAACTGCCTGCCAGCGAATGGGCCAAGGTCTCCACCTCGGCCGAGGGCGGCACCGCGGGCTGGGCCGCCCAGGCCGACAGTCCGGCCTGCAGGCGCAGGGAGTCGTCATCGGCCTCCTGCAGGAAGACATTGAACAGGTCAGCCGCGATGCGCAAAGGGCCGACCTGGCGGAAGGCTGGCTCGGCTACCGGATCGGCTACTGGATCGGCCATCGGTTCGAGTGCCGCTTCAGGCGGCCTGTCGCCGGGCCGCGCGAGCGGCAAGGCCTGACCTTGCTGGCGCAGGGCATCCGCCGCCCCCACGAAGGCGGCTGCATCCCAGTCGCCTCCGTGGCCCTGAGCGAGGTGATCGACCCATCGCAAGAGGCCGTCGACCGCACGGTCGGCCACCTGCCGCAGGTCAGCATCGGCCGGGCGGCCCTCGGCCAGCCAGGCATTGAGCAGCTGCTCCAGGGCCCAGGCGGCTTCGCCCAGTGACTGGAAACCCACCATGCGCGCGCTGCCCTTGAGCGTGTGGAAGCACCGGCGCAGCACGGTGAGGGTGGACAGGTCCGCCGGCGCGTGCGCCAGCGTGGCGAGGGCGTCGCGCCCGGTGGACAGCACCTCGCGCGCCTCGGCGAAGAAGATGTCGCGGAGCTCGTCGTCGGCGCCGGCGGCGGCGGCGGCGTCGAGGACCGGCACGGCCGCAGGGACGTCAGACGCTGGCGTGGATGCCGGGCCTGCAACGCCAGCGCCAGCCTGCGCCCCGGGGGCGTGGAGCACCGGGTACCGATCCGTCCCGGCGGCAGGGCTGGCCCTGCCCATGAGGTGCCGCAACTCACCGCGCGCCTCGTCGAACACGAAGAGCTGCCGCGCCAGCGCGGGCTGGTGGTGCAGCATGTCCACCAGGAAGCCGAGCGCGCCCAGGTTCTGCCCCAGGCGCTCGACCAGCGACGCGGCCTGCGGCCCCTCGGGCTCGGCCCACAGCGCCTGCACCTGGTCGCGCATCCGCAGGACGGCACGGGTGGCATGGTCGAGCCCGAGGACCGAGAGCACGCCACGCATCTGCGACAGGCGAGCAGGCACCTCCTGCAGGGGCGCCCGGTCCGCCGGCTGCCGGAAGTACGCGTCGAGCGAGGCCTCGACCTCGGACAGGGAGGCCCTCAGCTCGTCGACCACGCTGCCCAGCGTCTGCCGGTCGCTGGCCTGCCGGTAAAGCGATTCGATCCAGGGCTCGAGCGGCTCGGGCGGCGCGCCGCGCTGCACACGCCCCAGGCGCTCGGCCAGCCGGTCGGCGCGCTCGCCGAGGGCGGCGTCCATCGGGTCGAAGGCCTGGCACACCGCCTCGAGGAAGAGGATGGCGGTCGCCACCTCCATGCCCAGGGGCGCGGGCGGCTGGCCGGGGAGCGTCGCCGCATGCTCGGCGGCGCCGGCGAGCGCCTCGCCCAGGGACGCCAGCGGCGGGTGCAGCCGCTGCAAGGCGGCGCCCACCTGGACGAACTGGTCGAGCGTGCTGCGCAGCTGGCGCGACTCGCCGCCCGCCATGGCTGCCCAGCCGTCACGCACGACCGCGAGATGGCGACGGACCGCCGCCAGGACGGCCGGATCGAAGCGGCCGAAGGGCGCAGAGACCGGATCGAGCGGCGGCGCGTCGGCCAGACCGCACACCGCACGGACGGCCGCCAGCCGCGGCGCCTGCGCTGCCTCGACTGACCCGGCGGCGGCGCAGGTGAACAGGAGTTCGCGGGCCAGGGCCGAGGCGTCCTTGCCCTGCGCGGCCGGGCCCTGCGCGTAGACCGCCAGCAGCCGCGAGGCGGCTCGCTTGGCGGGCAGATCGACCCGCGCAGGGTCCAGGGCCATGAGCTCGAAGAAGGCCGCAGCCAATCGCCACAGGCGCAGCGCGGGGCCGAGGGCCCTGCCAGCCGCCAGGCCGCGCGCGATGCCAGCGCTCAAGGCGGCGAGCTCGCGGGCGGCATCAGGATCCGCCGTACGGACCCAGCGCAGCACGGCCGCATCGAGCCGGGCGCGCAGCGCAGGCCCGGCTTGCAGGGCCGGCACGCCCCCGGCAAGGAAGGCCATGGGCCAAGGCCCGGCCGCAGGCTCGGCAGACAGCGCCTGCTCGTCCAGGGCCAGGGCGTCGAAGCCGGGCGCCACCCCGGAGGGCGGCTCCCACAAGGCCAGGGGATGGGCCGCCCCTTGCGAACCCGGCTGACCAGGCGCCTCAGGGCCTGCCGCGTCTCGCAGCGCGATCAGCTCGCGGTACTGGGGGAACAGGGATACTGCATCGACCGCCCGCCCCATCAACAAGGCCTCGATGAACTCGGCGACGGCGAAGCAGGCCCGCTCGAGGGTGGCCAGCACCGCCAGGGGCTGTGCCGGCGCCTGCGCCTGCCAGCAGGCCAGGGCTGCGGCCATGGCCTCCACGACGGCGGCAAGGCCGGGACGCCCGACCATCTGCAACGCGCCGAAGGCCTGGTGGAGGGCCTGGGCCGCCGACGCCAGGCCTTGCCCCGGGGCCGGGGCCGAGGCGGACGCCGGATCGGCCACGGCCTGCCGCAGCCCCTCAAGGGCCGTGTCCAGGCAGCGGCGCACGTCGCCGGCCACCCAGGCGAGGGGCCGCAGGTCCTCGGTGGCGAGGTCCAGGGGCAGGTCGGCAGGAACGGACGCGGATGGCATCGGCAAGGGATGATGGGGCGAGGGCTCAGGCGATCTTGAAGCGCGCCACCACATGACGCAGCTCCTCGGCCACCCGGGCCAGCTCACGCACTTGCTCGGCCGTGGAGCGGGTGCCTTCACCCGTCTGCTCGGTCACGGCAAAGATGTGCTGGATGTTATCGCCCACCTGGCTGGCCGCCTCGGCCTCTCGCGTGGCGGCGCGGGAGATGCCGTGGATCAGGTCGGCCAGCTGCCGGGACACCCGGTCGATCTCGGCCAGGGCCGTGCCCGCGTGGTCGGACAGGCGCGCGCCCTCGACCACGCCCAGGGTGGAGCGCTCCATGGCGGCGACCGCGTCCTGGGTGTCGCCCTGGATGCCCTTGACCAGGCCGGCGATCTGGCGGGTGGCGTCGGCCGAGCGCTCGGCGAGGCGCTGCACCTCCTCGGCCACCACCGAGAAGCCGCGACCGGCCTCGCCGGCCGACGCGGCCTGGATGGCGGCGTTGAGCGCGAGCACGTTGGTCTGCTCGGTGATGCCGGCGATGAGGTCGGTGATCTCGCTGATCTCCTGCGAGGACTCGCCGAGGCGCTTGATGCGCTTGGCGGTGTCCTGGATCTGGCCGCGCAGGCCGTCCATGCCGGCCATGGTCTCCTGCACCGCCTGCAGGCCCTGGGTGGCCGCCTGCAGCGAACGCCCCGCCACCTCGGCCGCCTGCCGGGCCTGGCCGGCGACGTCGGTGATGCGGCCGGACATCTGCAGCACCGCGTGGCCGGTGTCGCGGATCTCGCGCAGCTGCTCGGTCGAGACAGCCAGGAGCTCCATGGAGGTGGCCTCGACCGCGGCGGTGGTCTGGGCCACCCGGCCGGCGCCCTGCTGCACCTGGCCGACGATCACCCGCAGCTCCTCGACCGTGTAGTTGACCGAGTCGGCGATGGCGCCGGTGATGTCTTCGGTGACGGTGGCCTGCTGGGTGAGGTCGCCCTCGGCGACGACCTGCAGCTCGTTCATGAGCCGCAGGATGGCGGCCTGGTTGGCGTCGTTGATGCGCCGGGCCTGCTGCTCTTCCTGCTCGGCGAGCAAGCGCTGGGCCTCGGCTGTGCGCTGGCGCTGGCGGCTGTCCTGCAGCTGCACCCAGGCCAGCAGCACCGCACTCGACACGGCCGCCAGGCCCGAGAGCGCGAGCAAGGTGAGCCCCAGCCACCCGGGGCCGGCACCGGCCGAGAGGTCGGCCTGGAGCTGTTCAAGGCCGCTGCGCAAGGCCTCGCTGTCGGCCATGATGCCCGATTGCGCCTGCCGCGCCTGCACCAGCCCCTGCAGGTTGTCGAGGATGGCGGCGGCGTCGGCGCGGGTCTGGTCGTAGTGCTGCAGCAGCTGCTGCAGGCGCTCGCGGGTGGCGCCATCCTGGGTGCCGGGCAGGCGCAGCTCGGGGCTGCCGTCGAGCAGGGCCTGGGCGAGCTGCCGGAAGGTGTTCAGGTCCTTGCCGAGCTGGTAAACGGCCTCGGGGCTGACCCCGTCCTGGGTGAGGAACTCGTTGGCCGACTTGCCGATGCGCTGGGTGAGCATCACCAGCTGGCTGGCCGAGGACACCTGGGCCGGCCCGGCGCCCTGCTGCAGCTTGAGGGAGGCGATGGTTTCCGCCATCTCGAGCAGGTCGGCGCTCTGGCGGTTGATGGTGCGCAGCGCCGCGCCCGCCTGGGTGAGGACGGCCTCCTGCGCCAGCAGCTGGTCGGCATGGCGCCGGGTGCGCTCGGCCAGGGGCGCCAGGGGCTCGAGGCGCTCCAGACGCCCGCCCCCCAGGGCCGGAATGCCCAGCGCGTCGTCGCCCGCCCGCAGCGCGGCCACATGGCTGGCCACGATGCCCGCGCTCTCGCGGACCTCGGGGAAGGCCTGGGGCCGGCCGACCAGGGCCAGCGACACCGACTTGGCCAGGCGCTGCGACTGCATCAGCGCCTGGCCGGTGGCAGCCAGCTGCCGGCCGCTCTGGTCGGCACGCCGGACCACCAGGACCGCGGCGAGCAGCAGCACCGCCAGCGACACCACCAGGATGATCTGCAGCAACCGCGGCAGTCCCAGCCGCGCGAGGACGCGGGGAAGCCGGCGCAGCGTCAAGCGGATGCGCCCGGCCTCCGGCGCGTCGAGCGGCCCGGCCTCCGCAGGCCGGTCGACGGCCTCGGGGACGCGAACGCCGAAACGGCTCTTGAGGGCAGCAACCAGGGACATGGCGGACTCCTTGAGGCGGTCGAGGGATGCGGCAGCCGGCATCGGTCGGGGACGGTGGGCGGGACCTGGCACTGGCGCTCAGACGCTGAGGGAGAGGAAGGCGTCGTCACGCGCGAGCGCCACCAGGCTCAGCGCCTGCCAGGTCTCGGCGCGGCTGTCGGTGTAGCGGCCGGTGAACCAGGCGGGCGCGCCGGCGGGGGCGGACGCGGTGGCGAGGAAGTCCTCCGGACCCCGCAGGCCCGCGAGGCGGTCGATGCGCAGCACGCCGTTGACGTCGAGCTGCGGATGCAGGGTGACCAGGCGCGCCTCGGCATCGGCGGAGGGCGACGCTGGCAGGGGACGCGAGTGCGCGACGGCGATGCGGCCATCAACGCCTTCGCGGCTTTCGCCCTGCTCGCCGCAGGCATCACCTGCGCCGGTGACGGACACGGCGCCGGCCCCCTGGGCCGCCACGAACCCGGCCAGGTCGACAGCCGCCCACAGCCCGCCACGCAGGTGCACCACGCCCAGGAACCAGGGCCGGGTGTAGGGCACGGGGTGCGGCGGCGTGAAGGGGAAGATCTCGCCCGCCTGCCCCAGCGGCAGCAGGTAGCGGCCCCCGCCCGCATGGACCGCCAGCCAGCAGGCCTGGGCGCTGTCGGCGCGGCCGGCCTGCAGGCGCTGGGCGAGCCGGTCCTGGAGGTCGCGCAGGGCTTCGCGGGAGCGCATGGTGGTCGCGGCAGCCGGCTCAGCCCAGGGCCTGGATGCGGGCGATCAGGTCGCTGCCGTCGATGGGCTTGGTGAGGTAGTCGCGCGCGCCCTGGCGCAGGCCCCAGACGCGGTCGGTCTCGAGGCTCTTGCTGGTGCAGATGATGACCGGCAGGCCGGCATAGCGCGGGTCGCGGGTGATGGTGCGTGTGAGCTGGAAACCGTTCTGGCCCGGCATCACCACGTCCATGAGGACGAGGTCGGGGCGGTCGGTGTCGAGCAGGCGCAGCGTGTCCTCGGCGTTCTCGGCCGTGGTGACGCGGTAGCCGTGGCGGGTCAGCAGCTCGGACAGGAACAGCAGCTCGGTCTTGGAGTCGTCGACGACGAGCACCTTGGAAATCGGCATTCAGAACTCTCCGGAAGCGGGACGCGCCAGCTGCCGCACGGCCTGCAGCAGCTGGTCCTTGGTGAAGGGCTTGGTGAGGTAGTCGCGGGAGCCGACCATGCGGCCGCGGGCCTTGTCGAAGACCCCGTCGCGGGAAGAGAGCATGACCACCGGCAGCGCGGCGAAGCGCGCGTGGCCCTTGATGATGGCGCAGGTCTGGTAGCCGTCCAGACGCGGCATCAGGATGTCGCAGAAGACGAGGTGCGGCTGGTAGTCGAGGACCTTGGAGAGAGCGTCAAAGCCGTCCTCGGCGAGCAGGACGTCGTGCCCGCCCTGCTTCAGGAAGAGTTCGGCGCTGCGGCGGATGGTGTGGCTGTCATCGATGACCAGCACCCGCAGCAAGCCCGGGGACGGAAATGCCCCGCTGTCGGCGGGTGCATGCGCACCCGCGGCTGTTGCCTGATTCACTTGACGCCGCTCCCTTGTCGCCTCTGTGGGCGTTCGGGGCCGCGTCGATACCGATCAGCCTGCCGGGAGACGCACGGCAGAGTGCCGGCGCACCAGGCGCGGCTCCCCTCAGATCTGGACCATTTCGAAGTCTTCCTTGCGGGCGCCGCACTCGGGGCAGGTCCAGTTCATGGGCACATCGGCCCAGGCGGTGCCAGGGGCGATACCATGTTCAGGAGCGCCGGCGGCTTCGTCGTAAATCCACCCGCAGATCAGACACATCCAGGTTTTTGCTTCAGTCACAGCTTAAAGGTGCTCCATCGAGAATGCAACGATTGTATCGATCTCTACCACGACCGAACCCGAATGGAGCACATCCGTGATCGAGGGAGGACGAACCGCATGACCATTGTTTCCAACGATCCCGCAGGCCGCGATGATCCGGCGAAAGACCCGCACGAAAACGCGGCCGAGGACGCGCCGGAATCCGCACAGGCCAGCGACGAGGGTGACGCCGGCCCGCCCTGCATCATGAGCTTCAACGCGGTCGATCCCAGCGGCGCTGCTGGACTTGCAGCGGATGGGGTGACCATGGCCGCGGTGGGCGGGCACACGCTGCCGGTGGTCACCGGCGCGTACGCGCGCGACACCGCCGAGGTCTTCGATCATTTTCCTTTTGACGAGGACCATGTGGCCGAGCAGGCCCGCACCATCCTCGAGGATGTGCCGGTGCAGGTGATCAAGGTGGGCTTCGTCGGCAGCCCCGAGAACGTCAGCGCGATTGCAGAAATCGCGGCCGATTACGCCGAGGTCCCGCTGGTCGCCTACATGCCCAACCTGTCCTGGTGGGACGAGTCGCAGATCGACACCTACCTCGACGCCTTCCGCGAGCTGATGCTGCCGCAGACCACGGTGCTGGTGGGCAACCACAGCACGCTCTGGCGCTGGCTGCTGCCCGACTGGAGCGGCGACCGCAGCCCCACGGCACGCGACATCGCGCGCGCCGCCGGCGAGGCCGGCGTGCCCTACACGCTGGTCACTGGCATTCCCCTGCCCGACCAGTTCATCGACAACGTGCTGGCCTCGCCACAGGCCACGCTGCACAGCCGCCGCTTCGAGCGCTTCGAGGCGGTGTTCTCGGGCGCGGGCGAGACGGTGTCGGCGGCGCTGGCGGCGCTGGTGGCCACCGGCACCGACCTGGCGGCGGCCACCGAGGAGGCGCTGGACTTCCTGGACCAGGCGCTGGATGCGGGCTTCCGCCCCGGCATGGGCCATGTGGTCCCGGACCGCATGTTCTGGGCCCAGCCGGACACGGCAGAATCAGGGCCTGCCACGGACGAGCAAGCCCAGGCCCTGCAGGTGCTGGACATGCCCGCGCCGGACACCCGGCACTAGCCCGGCCCGATCGCGCGCCGACTTTCCTCGCCTGCATTCATTTCCAAGAAGTAGCCGCCCGACGGCGCCCCGCATGACCCAAGACCGCAACACCGAACTATTCGAACGCGCCAAGGCGCTGATCCCCGGCGGGGTGAACTCGCCGGTGCGCGCCTTCCGCGCCGTCGGCGGCACGCCGCGCTTCGTGCAGCGGGCGCAGGGCGCGTATTTCTGGGACGCCAACGGCAAGCGCCACATCGACTACATCGGCTCCTGGGGCCCGATGATCCTGGGCCACGGCCACCCCGCTGTGCTTGAGGCGGTGCAGAAGGCGGCGCTGGAGGGCTTCTCCTTCGGCGCGCCGACCGAGCGCGAGGTGGAACTGGCCGAGGCCATCGTGAAGCTGGTGCCGTCCATCGAGATGGTGCGCCTGGTCAGCTCCGGCACCGAGGCCGCGATGAGCACGCTGCGCCTGGCGCGCGGCGCCACCGGCCGCAAGAAGATCATCAAGTTCGAGGGCTGCTACCACGGCCATGCCGACGCGCTGCTGGTCAAGGCCGGCTCGGGCCTTGCCACCTTCGGCAACCCCACGAGCGCCGGCGTGCCCGAGGAAGTGGCGCAGCACACCATCGTCCTCGAGTACAACAACCTCGCGCAGCTGGAAGAGGCCTTCGCCCTGCACGGCAAGGAGCTGGCCTGCCTGATGATCGAGGCGATCGCCGGCAACATGAACTTCGTGCGCGCGAGCGTGCCCTTCATGAAACGCTGCCGCGAGCTGTGCACCCAGTACGGCGCGCTGCTGGTGTTCGACGAGGTAATGACCGGCTTCCGTGTCGGCCTGGGCAGCGCGCAGGGCGTGTACGCCAAGCTGATCCCCGGCTTCAAACCCGATGTGACGGTGATGGGCAAGGTGATCGGCGGCGGCATGCCGCTGGCGGCCTTCGGCGGCCCGCGCGCGGTGATGGAGCAGCTGGCGCCGCTGGGCCCGGTCTACCAGGCCGGCACGCTCTCGGGCAACCCGGTGGCCACCGCCTGCGGCCTGGAGACGCTGCGGCAGATCAGCCAGCCCGGCTTCTTTGAGGCCCTGGGCGCCAAGACCCGGATGCTGGTCGATGGCCTGAGCGCCGCGGCCAAGGCCGAGGGCGTGCCTTTCAGCGCCGACTGCGAAGGCGGCATGTTCGGCTTCTTCCTGCTGCCCGAGCTGCCGCAGAACTACCAGACCGTGATGACCAGCGACGGCAAGAAGTTCAACACCCTCTTCCACGGGCTGCTGGATCGCGGCGTGTACATCGCGCCGGCGCTGTACGAAGCGGGCTTTGTCAGCGCGGCACACACGCAGGCCGACATTGAGGAGACGGTCGCGGCGGCGCGCGAGGTGTTCAAGCAATTGGCGGGCTGATCGTCCCGCAACAAAAAGAAAGGCCCGGGAGTCCCGGGCCTTTTCATTTCCGCTGACGGATGGCTCAGTGGCGGAAATGGCGGACACCGGAGAAGACCATGACAACGCCGCGCTCGTTCGCGGCGTCGATCACCTCCTGGTCACGCATCGAGCCGCCCGGCTGGATGACGCAGCTCGCGCCGGCGTCCACCACCACGTCGAGGCCGTCGCGGAAGGGGAAGAAGGCGTCGCTGGCCACCGCGGTGTCGGTGAGGGTGAGGTTGGCGTGCTGCGCCTTGATGCTGGCGATGCGGGCCGAATCCAGCCGCGACATCTGGCCGGCGCCCACGCCCATGGTCATGCCGTCCTTGCAGAAGACGATGGCGTTGGACTTGACGTACTTGGCCACCTTCCATGCGAACAGCAGGTCCTGCAGCTGCTGCGGGGTCGGCTGCTTGGCGGTCACGACCTTGAGGTCGGACAGCTGCAGCTCGTGGTTGTCGGCAGTCTGCATCAGCAGGCCCGAACCGATGCGCTTGATGTCCATCAGGTTCTGGCCCTTGTCCCAGGGCGTGTTGCCACCCTGGGGCAGCGCGATCTTCATCAGGCGCACGTTGACCTTGGACTTGAACACCTCC
>JACCDX010616738.1_pt1 | contig 14273 bp, 13 predicted proteins | sample 7449681 | NCBI WGS metagenome assembly JACCDX01 (sample SAMN15323450, study PRJNA562643) | freshwater metagenome | isolation source: river surface water | place: USA:Blue River Watershed | collected 2017-08-18
ATAATAAATTGAGTGGCAACAGTCATTTATTGTTAAACGTCGAATTGAGAATGCCTGTTAAGTCCTTAATGTCTGTTGAGTCTTCTTCTTTTTTGAATTCCCTACAATTGGTCGGATTTACGGATGTAGGAACCGCCTGGACGGGCTCCAGTCCTTTTGAAAAATCAAATGGATTCAATACCAATGTGTATGGCGGGAATACGAACCCCTTCCAAGCGACCGTCACAGATTTTCGTAATCCTTTTTTAATGGGCTACGGAATGGGGGCACGGGCGAATGTGTTTGGGTACTTTGTGAAGTTTGATTATGCGTTTGGTCTAGAAAATAAGGAAGTGAAATCTCCAGTGACCTATTTAACTCTGGGATACGACTTTTAAATGAAAAAATGCCTATTCTTTTTTTGGCTGCTGTTGCCTGCTCTTTTAGTAGGCCAAAGTCTCAGCGTCTCTAACCTGCCCATTCTTCGCATCAACACAAATTCTAGGGTTATTCAGGATGAACCTAAGATTCCAGTGGTGATGGAAATTTTTGATAAAGGGGTTGGGCAATTAAATCAAGTTTCTTCGACGCCTACCCTTACTACGATTGCCGGAATTGAGTTTAGGGGTTCGACTTCTCAAGCTGATTTTATTTTCCTACCTGGTTATGTTAAAAAGCCGTATGGGATTGAAATTTGGACGGATACATCAGGGGTGAATGCTAAAAAAATGTCCCTTGTTCAGATGCCGGAGGAGACGGATTGGGTGTTAAATGCCTCCTATAATGACCGTTCCTTTATGCGCGATTTTTTAGCACAAATGATCGCAGGTCGTCTTGGCGTATTAAATAGCAAAACGAAATTTGTTGAATTAATCATTAATGACGAATACCGAGGTGTATACGTCCTGATGGAGAAAATTAAACAGGGAAAAAATCGCGTACCTATCTCTGATCTATACCCGACAGAAAATTCGGGAGATGATGTGACAGGTGGGTATTTATTGAAAATAGATAAGTCGAGTGGTTCGCCTTCTACCTCTTGGAAAAGTAATTATACCTCTGGTATTACCGCTACTCAGAAATGTGAGTTTCAGATTGAATACCCTAAATACGGGATTATCACTCAGCAGCAATTGATTTACATACGGGATTACATCAATACCTGGGAACGTAAACTCATGACAGAGGACATGAATGATCCGAAAGCGAGTTTTAGAGATATGATGGACATGCCCTCCTTCGTGAATTTTTTCATCTTGAATGAAGTTACGCGTAACGTGGATGGCTTTCGCTTAAGTACCTATTTATATAAAGACAAAGAGTCTTTAGGGGGTAAAATTAAAATGGGACCGGCTTGGGATTTTAATATTGCTTTTGGGAATGCAGATTACTTAAATGGTTGGATGACGAATGGCTTTGTGTACAAGGCGATGGAGAATGATGGGGGTAAAAATGATTATTGGCAAGTGCCTTTTTGGTGGAATAAATTGATTCAAGATGCTAATTTTAGGAAAGCGTTGGCGACGCGTTGGAAAGAAGTAAGATCCTCTTTTCTAAATACAAATACCTTAAATTCGACGATCGATTCAGCTCAGGTGGTTCTAAAAGAGCCTTTAACGCGAAATTTCCAAAAATACCAATTGATGGGTCGTAAAATCTGGCCTAATTATTATGTTGGATCAAGCTTGACGGATGAGGTGAATTGGTTGAAAAATTGGATACAAGGACGATTAACTTGGTTAGATGCCCAAATGGCTCTTTTTGATAGTCCCATACTGGGCAATGAACAGGTTGAATTGCCTTCTCTGGTGTATCCTAATCCGTCCAAAGGACTTTTTACTTGGCGATTTACTCTTTCCAAATCAGCCGAAGTCAATTACCAGGTACTTGATCTGCAAGGACGTGTGTTAATTAGCTCAAAAAGCCTTAATTTTGGGTCAGGGGAGCAGATTTATACATTAGATTTCTCCAGCCTACCTGCCGGATCTTATCTGTTTCAATGGAATGCAACAGAAGAATCAAGTCAAAAATTAAGGTTAACCATTTCGAATTAATATGTCTACGATTATTGCTCAATTTCAACGTACCCGTTCAGCTGCGGCCTCTTTAGCGATGGCTAGTGGGGAGACTAGGAATGCGATTCTTCGTCATATTGCCCTATTAATTCAGGAAAAGTCGGTAGACATCTTGCAGGAAAATCAAAAGGACTTAGATCAAATGTCGGTAGATCATCCCATGCTTGATCGACTGAAGTTAACGCCAGAAAGATTAGTCGATTTAGTGGAAAGTGTGATTTCGGTGACTCAATTGCCAGATCCTGCAGGCCATATTTTATCACAAAAAACGCTTCCTAATGGATTGGAATTAACAAAAATAACGGTGCCCCTAGGAGTGGTTGGCGTTATTTTTGAATCTAGACCTAATGTGACCATTGACGTGGCTGCGCTATGTATCCGTTCCGGAAATGCGGCGGTTTTACGAGGTGGTTCAGATGCCTTTCATACGAATACCATTTTAGTGGATATCGTTCATCAAGCCTTAACGCAGCAAGGGATTTCAACGGATGTGGTCTACTTGATGCCGACTGACCGTGAATTAGTCTCTACTTTATTAACGGCGGTTAAATACATTGATGTAATTATTCCTCGTGGCTCTGAAGCCTTGATTCAGCGCGTGAGAAAAGAATCTTTAGTTCCTACCATTGAAACGGGTGCTGGGGTTTGTCATACCTATGTGGCCGGATCTGCAGATTTGAAGATGGCAGTGGAGGTAGTGGTGAATGCCAAAGTCTCCCGGCCTTCTGTCTGTAATTCATTGGATACCATTGTATTACACCGTTCCATTGCGTCGGAATTCTTAGCTCAAGTGAGGGAGCCGTTTACAGCACACGCGGTTAAAGTATATGCGGATGAATCGTCCTATGCGATTTTGGAGTCGGTAGGTTACCCTTTACTGGAGAAGGCAGCAGAGGCTGATTTTGGTCGCGAATTCTTGGATTTTGCTTGCTCCATCAAGGTAGTAGATGATTTCTCTGAAGCGCTCGCCCATATTGCTACTTATTCTTCGCGACATTCCGAAGCAATTATCACATCGGATGAATCGGAAGCTAACTATTTCCTTTCGGCTGTAGATGCTGCGGCAGTGTATTGGAACGCGTCTACCCGATTTACGGATGGGGGACAATTTGGTCTTGGAGCTGAAATCGGTATTTCTACCCAAAAATTGCACGCCCGCGGTCCCTTTGCATTGGAGAAATTAGTGACAGAAAAATGGATTGGTAAAGGCCAGGGCCAAATCCGTTAAAATTCGTGATCCAATCCCATTCTCTGCTTCATTTCCACTAAAATCGGGTGCTTTTGGGATAAGAATTCGTATTTATCCGATTGTGTATAAATCAGCTTTTTATCGGACACGTCACCTTCAATGAGATCTAAGCTCAAATCAATCGAGTCATTTTTCAATTTCTCTCTTAATTGAGTTAATAATTCCAGCTTCAAGGAGTCATTAAATTGTTGAATCTGTACTTCGCCCTCCACCTTCATGTGAATCACTGAATCGACTAGACTAATCTCTCGATTCATCATCACATACTTGTTGATGAAATTGCCCTGCTTAAATCCTTGGGCGATTTGGGTCCAAACAAAATTCAGCTCCTCAAAAGTAAAAGGCTCATGCTGCGCCTTTCCTTGAACACTGGCTTCATCCGCACTTTCAGATTGATTCGCAGTCACCACTTTCTTCGCACTACGCAATCCATGGCTGCTCGGTCTAGGAGCTGGAATTTCTGGAGTCGCCGAAATGGGTGCTGGTGCAATAGGGGCTGCGGGAGTAGGAGCAACCACTGCCTCTACTGGTGCAATGGTAGGTGATGTTGCTTCGACCACCGGAGCAGAGGTTGTAGGGGCCACGGAAACCGCAGCCGGAGCTATCGGTTTACTCTCAGACTTTTTTCCGGCGCCACCCTCCACCGCAGGTTGTGCTGCAGGCTGGTAGACCGACGGCAAATAATTGATCTTAAGTAAGGTAAGCTCTACGTGAAGACGGGCATTTTTCGCCGCTTTGTAATGAATCTCGCATTGAGAACAAAGATTCATAGCTGAAAGTAGGAAGGAAGCAGACGTCTTAGCGCATTGAGCCTGGAATTTTGCCCGATTTTCCTCGCTTAACTCCATGAGGGCAAGCGTCTTCGGATCTTTGGCAAATAATAAATTCCGGAAATGCTCAGAAAGTCCCGCGATGAATTGCTGTCCATCGAAACCTTTGCGCATAATTTCGTCTAATAAAATAAGAGCGTCCGTATGTTGCTGGTTAACAAAGAAATCTGTTAACTTAAAATAATAGTCACTATCTAAAATGTGCAGGTTCTCCAGAACATCCGCGTGTTTTAGCGAATTGTCTGTCGAGAAGGTGACATTTAAGTCAAACATGGACAACGCGTCACGAAGTCCCCCATCTGCCTTAATCGAAATCAATTCCAAGGCAGCAGGCTCTGCATTAATACCCTCTTTGCTGGCGATAGACGCCAGGTGAGAAGCCATGTCTTTCCACTGGATGCGGTTGAAATCAAAGATTTGGCAACGAGATAAAATCGTAGGCAAAATCTTATGCTTTTCCGTCGTCGCTAAAATAAAAATAGCATAAGAAGGGGGTTCTTCTAAGGTTTTTAAAAAGGCGTTAAAGGCAGCAGCCGATAACATGTGAACCTCATCGATGATGTAGATCTTGTATTTTCCGTTTTGAGGAGGATAGCGAACTTGATCAATCAGGTTACGAATATCTTCAACAGAGTTATTCGAAGCGGCATCAAGCTCGTGAATCGTTAATGAGGTATTTTCTTGAAATGAATGACAAGACGAACATTTTCCGCAGGCTTCACCATCCGCTCCTAGATCTTGGCAATTAATCGTCTTCGCAAGAATACGCGCACAAGTCGTTTTTCCCACACCTCTCGGACCACAAAACAAAAAAGCTTGTGCTAGATGATTCGATTTAATCGCATTCTTGAGGGTGGTGGTAATATGACTTTGGCCTACCACAGAATCAAATAGGGTAGGGCGGTATTTACGCGCTGAAACGATGAAATTTTCCATAATCAAATTTACCTTTTTAAGCCTTAATTCCCAAATGCCTTACGGGATTCTAATCACCGCGCTCACCGGGAAATGATCTGTCGGATATTTGTTTTCCCAAGTCTCGCTGTGTGTCGTATGTTGCAATACAACAGGCCCATTTTTTACAAATAGATAGTCAATGTGTTTGCCTTCTTGTTCCTTCGTGAAGCCATTAAATGAGCTGTATGGTCCATAGTGACCATTTTGGCTAATCTTTTCTGTATCAATCACTCGGGCTGGATTTTTGGGGTCTACTAGAATTTGAATCGGTTCGTCGTCAGGTGTGGCATTGAAGTCCCCTGTTAAGATGACTGGAGATTTACCTGCGATTTCGGTTATCTTTCTCAAAACAAGCTTTGCACTTTCTCTACGTGCCACTTTGCCTAAATGATCGAAATGGGTATTAAATACGAAGAATTTCTTCCCCGTTTTTATTTCTTGAAATTGGCCCCAGGTCACAACACGGCGACAAGCCGCATCCCAGCCAAAGCCTACTTTGTCGCAGGAATCGGAAAGCCAAAAAGTGCTTTCTTTGATCAACTTAAACTTTGATTTGCGGTACATCAAAGCAGAGAATTCTCCTTCCGCTTTGCCATCATCGCGGCCTTTGCCGAACCAGCCAAAACCAGGTAATTCTTTTTCTAAATCTGTTATTTGATGTAAAAATGCCTCTTGTAAACCGATGATATCTGCCTGGTGGTAACGGATAAGTTCGCCGCAGTGTTTGCTCCGGTATTTCCATTGGTTTAGGCCATCAGATTCCGTATCAAGGCGCACATTAAAAGTCGTCGCTTTTAATTGTGCGGATGCAGATGGGCCCACTAATAGCAATAGAAAGCAGGTAAAGGCTTTTAAAATCTGCATCACCTGTGGAAAAACTTGATCATTTTTCCCGTTTTGAATCACGAAATCAGCGCCCCATAAATAGTTTTTGGGCTTCGGTTGCAGGTCAATTATTTGCATCGTTTCCATATAACTCATATTACTTCTTTTTTGAATGTTTTGAATTCGTTCGCTCAAAGGGGCATCCACCGTGATGATTTGTGATATAGGCTCGGGTTTCTTTTGCGGTGTGATTAGGGCCGATTCGTACAAGCAGAAGGGGGCATCTGGAGTAGCTGCAAACCACTCTGTTGCTTTTTGTCGAACCGCTGGATGAATGATGGCATTTAGGTGGGCCACATCGCCTGGGTATTTTTGGAGTAATCCCTTCATCCAAGCACGATTATAGCTTCCATCCGGGAGGTAGGCTTTAGGCCCAAACTCCGCAATAATCGCTTCTTTTACGGCCGTATCTTGTTCACAAATTTCACGAGCTGCTTTGTCAGCCTCGAAAACAGGAATGCCTAAACACGAAAAAATCCGGCAAATAGTTGATTTGCCGGATCCGATTCCGCCTGTAATTCCGATGAATGGTTTCAGGCCTGTAGTCATATCGATTACTCTTCTAAACGAGACGATGCATCTTTCGAGATCGCTGTTTTTTCAAATACCATGCGAACACCTTTGCTAGAATCTACTTCTACAACGATGGTTTTTTCGCGAATCGTTACTACTGTGCCATGTGCACCACCGATAGTAACTACTTTATCACCTGTCTTTAATTCTTCAATGAATTTTTTCGCTTCTTTCGCTTTTTGTTGCTGTGGACGAATCATGAAGAAATAAAATACCACGAAAATTCCTCCAAAAAGGATGATTTGCATGTAGGCAGGACTCTGAGCTTGTAATAATAACATGTTTTTATTTTTTAGGTAAGACTTCTACTTTAAATGCCATTCTGTTCTCCGCTGGAAGCGTATTACAGTAGGCGGTAATGGATTTTTGCAATTTCCCTTCTTTCCCTTTTGAATCAAATTTCACGCGAATAAAACCTTTTTTCCCAGGGTGAATAATCTCTGTCGTCCATTTAGGCGTTGTGCACCCGCAGGAGGCATTTACGGAGATAATTTTCAAAGGCAAATTGCCGGTATTCTTAAAATTGAAGGTGTGAAAAACACTATCTCCTTCGGTGATTCTGCCTAGTGAAACGTAGGGTTTATCTACTTTCAGAATGGGCTGTTTTTCTGCACTTGGTTTTAATGCGGCTGGAATGGCATTTTCCGTCGCATTATTCGCCTCTTTTTGCTGATTCGTGCAGGAGAGCATCCCACCTAAACAGAATAAAAGGAGAGTCTTGCGCATTTTATTTAGCCTTGATTTGGGTCATCATTTTTTCCACGTCCTCAAGCAATTTTTCTGCCTTGATTTTCGCGTCTTGCACGACTTTTTTACCTTCTGATTTTGCGGTAGTTTCGATCACCTCTTTACCATCCACGATATCATTAATCAATTGCTTTAACTGATCACGGTATTTATTTAATTGATAATACAATTTGTTACGTGTATTTTCCCCTTTATCTGGGGCGTATAAAATACCGACAACCGCACCTGCAGCAGCACCTACTACGAAGGCCCAAAAAGATCTAGATGATTTGCTCATTTTATTTGTTAGCTATGTCGATTAATCCTCGACCTGATTTATTAATCACTTTTTCGTGAACTAGGCGGTTCGAAACCACGTCTAATATACCGTTGATAAACTGGCCAGACTTCGGTGTCGAATAGTTTTTAGCTAGTTCGATGTACTCGTTAATACTTACTTTCACTGGGATGCTTGAGAATTTTACCATCTCCGCTAGCGCCATTTTTAGGATAATAAAATCCGCAACCGCTAAGCGATCTGACTCCCAGTTTTTCGTTTGGTCACCGATCCATGCACTTAATTGCTTGTCTTCTGTAACGCTGTAATCGAATAATTCTTCAAAGAATAATTTATCGTCCTCCCATTGGATCGCGAGTGGTTGTAAACTTAAGTCTTCCAAAGCCTCTATTTTAAAGGTTTTAGTCGCTAAACTTTTCACCACATCCTTATTCAAAGACCAATTTAAATCTTTTTCCTCAAAATACTCCGTCATCGACTCGTGTTTTAAAAGGAAATTTTTCAGCACATATTTGACGAATTCTAAATCATCTTCGAACTTTTTACCTGCTGTAGGAAGGTAAGTTAAGAAGGTTTCATCGGTCAAGATGTTCTCGATAAATAATTTCTTGATTAAATTTTCTTCATCCTCCGACCAGCCGATGTGATTTTTCTCGAAGGCACGTTGTAGATCTCCCCATTTGGACAAAATATACAAGACCTTGTTCTTAGCAAGCAAGGATGTCTTCGTGTTGTTTTCCAAAAGTCGTCTATTTTCATCCCAAAGGGCAATTATAGGCAACTGCTGTAAGTAATAAAGGATTTTTAAGTACTGCTTGTTAATCGACTCAACCTCTACCACCATGTCTTGCTTCAGGCGTTTCGCGATTTGTTTCACGTTCGCTTGGTACAATTTATAGACAGATTGAGCCGCTTCTTGCGCTTCTGCGGGAATGCTTTCTTCGGAAGTGATTTCTTGGAAATACTCTTTTAATTGAATCTCGGCTAGTTGTCTCAGGCCCTCTAAACGAGGCATTTGGTCCTCTTTTGAGACCATAAGGGATAAATCAGGCTGAAAAATGGTCGCTAAACCATCAAAAGCTAATTGATATTGGGCACGTTCTTGGGTGTAAAAAGCATACAATTGTTGAAATGCTTTGACCCGTAGTAATCTCCTGTTAACCATCCGAAAAAAAAGAGCGTCTTGTTTGAATTCCAAAATTAAGAATTTTAATTGAGAAAGGTCCTATCTTTGTGGGCAATTAATCAATATATGGGCGCGCTAAGTCATATCAATCAGTATTTCTGGAAATATAAGTCGCTACTCATTTTGGGGATTTTGTTTACCCTACTATCGAATTTCTTCGGTGTTTTTCCTGCTCAATTAGTGCGATATGCACTCGATTTAGTGACTGAAACCATCGCCATTTATTTTCTTTTCAGTCAGTTTACTTTACAAAAGGCCTTCTACGAAATTTTTGGTTTTACCCTGTTTTTTTATGGTGGCTTGATCATTTTGATGGCCATTTTGAAAGGTGTTTTCCTGTTTTTAGTTCGTCAAACACTGATTGTGATGTCCCGTCACATCGAATTCGAATTAAAAAATGAGATTTATACGCAGTACCAAAAACTGCCTTTGTCCTTCTACAGACAACAAAATACGGGAGATTTAATGGCTCGTATCTCCGAAGACGTGGGAAAAGTGCGGATGTATGTAGGTCCCAGCATCATGTATGGCCTTAATTTGATCACGGTATTTATCTTGGTGATTTATTCCATGTGGCAGGTGAATCAAAAATTGATGTGGTACGTTTTGATGCCCTTGCCCATTTTGTCCTTGAGTATCTACTATGTTAATTCGGTCATCATCCGAAAGTCTGAGGAAATTCAAGGTGCTCTATCTCAAATTTCCACCTTTGCACAAGAAGCGTTTTCAGGAATTCGGGTGTTGAAGTCCTTTGTCAGAGAGCGAAAATCAGTGAATTCATTTGCCGAAGCCTCTAATGCCTACCGCTCTAAATCGCTTGGTTTAGTGAAGGTGGATTCGTTATTTACTCCCTTGATTGCTTTGCTTGTTGGATTTTCTACCATTCTTGTCGTTTATATTGGTTCTCAAGAGGTGATTGCCGGTCGGATGACGGTGGGTAATATCACCGAGTTCATCATGTATGTGTTCATGTTGACCTGGCCAGTGACGGCTTTGGGTTGGACTAGTTCTCAAATTCAAAGAGCTGCCGCTTCACAGAAGCGAATTAATGAGTTTTTAGAAGCAAAATCAGAATTAACGCCTGGGAAGCAGATACGTCAAGATATTGAGGGAATTGGGAATTTAAGGACGTAAGCTTTGTTTATCCAGGTTCTGATCGCCCTGTTTTAGAGAAGATTAATTTGAGCATTAAAGCTGGAGAATCCGTGACTTTATTAGGCCAAACCGGTTCCGGTAAATCTACTGTGGCCCTTTTAATGGCTCGTTTTTATGACCCAAGTTCCGGGGAGATTTTACTCGATGGGATCCCGTTAAAAGATTGGGATATCGCCTGGGTGAGGTCTTTTGTAGGTTTTGTTCCGCAGGATGTCTTTTTGTTTTCAACAAGTATCTCGGATAATATTCGTTTTGGAAATGATCAGCTAGATCAAGAAGCCATTGAAACGGCAGCGAAGCAGGCAGATGTGTATGCTAATATTATGGAGTTTCCAGATGGTTTCGAGACTATCTTAGGAGAACGCGGAATAACCCTTTCTGGTGGCCAAAAACAACGGGTGTCCATTGCCCGAGCTTTGGCAAAAAATCCGAAGATGCTCATCTTAGATGATTGTCTTTCTGCGGTTGACACACATACAGAGCACACTATTCTGGAGAATTTAAAGCAAGTGACGAAAGGGAAATCATCTCTGATTATTTCTCACCGTGTTTCCTCCGCTCGATTAGCGAATCGAATCTTTGTTTTAGCGGAAGGTAGAATCGTTGAAAGCGGAACGCATGACGAATTAATGAAAGACCAAACGCTGTATTTTGAGCTTTACCAGCAACAGTTGAACGAGGAATTACAACAAGTTTCCGCTCAATCGAATTAATTCAATTTCAGCCGATTTAGCTGCAAATTTTGCCTCAATCAATCGCGTCTCTGCCGCTACCGCATTTCGTTGTACCTCACGTAATTCATAGGAAGTGGCAATACCCACTTTAAAGCGATCGAAAGCGATGTCAATGTTTTGTTTCGCAATCGCATAGTTTTCCGTCTCTAACTGAATCAAATTCAAAGAGTTCTCGTAGGTCACATAGGTTCTTTCTAAGGCTGATAACAAGGCATTCTTTAAATCCTCAATTTGCATAGAAGCAATCTCTGCATTGATTTTCGCGTTTTGAATTCTACGTTTCTGATTATATCCATCAAAAATATTGATAGTTGCACGTAAGCCATAGTTGAAAACATCACTACTACCTTTCTCAACGCCAAAACCAGCCCCATTCGCCACACTATTTAAGTTGTAACCAGCTACTAGATCGATTTGTGGTTTCTGCTGACTCTGAATATTTTTCGTCTCTAAATCGCTAATTTTTTTCGATAAAATAGCCCCGATTAGCGCTGGATTTTGAGATAAGGCACTCATTTTTAATTCGCTAAGCGTCAACTTAGGTAACAAGTCAATGGTATTGTTGATGCTAAAGTCAGCTTTGTACTCTTTTATGAGTAAAGTGTTGAAACCAATCTTTGTATTGGTGAAAGCTTGCTCTTGGGCGATTAATAAGGCTTTATCTTCATTGTAATCTACTTGTGCGGAGTAATAATCCACCTTCGATCCTTGTCCCACCTCGTAGCGATCTTTGGCTAATTTTAAGCGGTCGTTAGAGATTTCTAGTCCTTTTTTGAAGTTGTTTACGCGAAGACTTTGGCGTATAATATCATAATAAGTGCTTGAAATTAAGGCGATTAGGTTCTCAATGTTACTCTCAGTTTGCTTCGCACCTAAGTTTTGTAATTCCTTAAATCGATCACGCAGGATAAACATCCCTTTTCCATCATACAGCGTCCAAGCCATCGCCACACCCGCATTCCCCGAGTTTGAATTAACACCAGACTGTACTAATGGGGGACGTAAGCCTCCAAAAAATGACTGATTCAATCCTGAAACCGTATAGTTTTTATTAGCTGATCCAGTAATTGTAGGTAAAAAACCCGCATTACCTAGACTATTCTCATTTGCTGCAATTCGCTCTCTTTGTCTCGAAATTTGAATCGAATATTGCTTCGTGATACCTTGTTGGATCGCTTCTTCTAAGGTCAATGTTTGTTGCGCTTGCGCTAGGGCAGGACACAATAAAGCGATAAAATAAAGGCGGATATGTTTCATAGATGTAGGTTGCGTATTTACAAGGTAACAAACTTAGGAAAATCTGTGCACATTAGGAAGACGAAAGCCTATAAGTACCCATAAGGCATTTTTCACAGAAAAGAGTACTTTTGTCTCATGATTTCGCATCTCTACATTTATCCCATTAAATCATTAGGAGCCATCTCTTTGCAAAAAGTAGTGATGGAAAAAGAAGGCCTACGGGGTGATCGTCGATTTATGTTGGTAGATGCGCAGGGCAAATTTATCACCCAACGAACCAGACCAGAATTAACGCGTTTTGTACTATCTGAAACAGTTGGAGGCTTTTTAGTAAAGGACGTCGTTTCAGGATTAGCGAAGGAATTACCTTGGTTTCCTGTGTTAGGGTCTCACCTGCAGGTGGAGATTTGGGAGGATCATTTACCTGCGCGGGAAGTGCTGGACGGTTGGTCTGATTGGTTTTCCAAAGCGCTTGCTGAATCGGTAAGTTTAGTTCAACTTACTGATGATAGTCCCCGGGAGATGAAGGCGAAGTACCAAACTGATTTAGCTAAAAATACCTCCTTTGCTGATTCCTTGCCGCTTTTAGTAGTAGGTTCAGCTTCTTATCACGCCTTAGAAGATCGGATGGAGCAAGAAGTAGATCGTTTGCGTTTCCGACCTAACATCATTGTCTCCTCTTTAACGCCATTTATCGAAGATTCTTGGGCCGAAATTCAGGTAGGGGAGCTTCGTCTATCGGGTGCTAAGCCTTGTGCTAGATGCCCCTTAGTGAATGTGGATCCCTATTCTGGAGAATCAGATAAAAAGACATTAAAGACGCTGGCTTCGTTTCGAACCTTGAATAACAAGGTCTATTTTGGTCAACAATTTGTTCCGATTTCGCTAGGAGAAATCCAGGTGGGTGACGAGGTTCAGGTAATCCGGACGCAAGATGCGGTTTATTAAGTTTTCTTCTCTTGAAGTCGTCATTGGGGCTGTTTTATACCAATTTTTTCTTTCAGCATTCTATTTACATGCTTTCCCATCCCTTCAAGAGGGGGGTATTTTAGCCTTAGTGGTTTGGTTTATTTATTTACTCGACCGGCAAGTCGATAACATTTTTTTGCCTTTAAGAGATCAAAGGCATCAATTCCATGTAGAATATCAGCGCGTGTTGCGTTCGCTGATGGGGGTGATTTTAGCTGCTATTTTATGTTTATTGCCCTTTGTTAGCTCTGCGGTTTTACGGGCAGGAGTGATGCTTGCCATGGCTGTCGTTTTGTATGGGTATTTCACACACAAAGGCTGGCTTCAACAAGAAAAAGAATTGTGTACAGCCGTTTTATATGCTGTAGGGGTGGGTTTAGTGGTGTGGGTTAGAGAGCCTCGCGCTTTTTTAGGGGTGCTTGCTTTAGCTGCATTGGCGTATCAAAATCTCTGTTATTTCGCGCTTTTAGAGGGTCAAAGTGTATTTTATGCGTCGCGTTTACGAAAGTCTGAGTGGGTAATCATGGGCCTGCTGAGTGGAATGTATGCGAGTGGCCAGGATCTTTTCTTGGTATTACCTTTTTTGGTTACATTTGGGATAACGTTCCTTTTGTCCCGAATGTCCCTGTCTGAGGATCGGCGAATTTGGGCTGATCTGGCGTTTTGGAGTCCACTTATTTATCTACTACATGGGATTTTTTCAACATAAAGACGCGTACAAAGCTTTGCAATTTCCGGAATTTAGGGCTTATGTTACTGGAAATACCCTTTTTACGATAGCCTTGTTGATTCAAGAAGTCGTACTTGCCTACGAGATTTATAAGATTACGCACAATCCGCTTGCTTTAGGCTTGATTGGATTGGCTGAGGCAGTTCCTTTTATTTCTTTGGTGTTGTTTGGGGGGCATTTTGCGGATAACCGGGATAAGAAAAAAATCATGCAAGTGACGCTTTCCTTGATCATTGCGTCTTCCGTATTTCTCTTGTACTCGAGCACGCAACTGCAGTCAGCGGATCAGGATTTCCATATCTATTCGATCTACGCGGTCATTTTTATTATTGGTCTTTCCAAAGGTTTTTTCAGCCCCGCCGCTTCCTCTCTCAATCCCTTTTTAGTGCCTAAAGAGGTGTTTGCGAATGCAGCTACCTGGAATAGTTCGTTCTGGCAGTTAGGATCCATTTTAGGTCCGGGGGTGGCTGGATTTTTATACGCCTATGCAGGATTATCGGGTTCTTTGATGACGGTAATCGCCTTATTGCTAGGTGTTATGATATGTATTTTCCAAATTGATAACCGGCCTGTTCCTGTGAAAACTGTGCATCACGAATCGATTTGGTATAGTTTGCGCGAAGGGATTGCCTATGTTTTTAAGACGAAGATCATCCTATATTCGATTTCCTTGGATTTGTTTTCGGTG
>JACCDX010943409.1_pt1 | contig 14273 bp, 14 predicted proteins | sample 7449681 | NCBI WGS metagenome assembly JACCDX01 (sample SAMN15323450, study PRJNA562643) | freshwater metagenome | isolation source: river surface water | place: USA:Blue River Watershed | collected 2017-08-18
ACAAGCAGTAACTCTCGTAATACACCCTCGATGGAAGGAAACACATGAAAGCACTGAACCGTCGCAAGCTGATTACAGCTTCAGCGGTACTGGCCATTGTCGGATTAGCCTCAACAGCTATTCCTGCACAAGCGGCTGAAGTTGGAGTGAGCTCAACACAGATCAAACTGGGTATGACTCTTCCAATGACAGGTACAGCATCACTTGGTTACAACAAGATTCCAGGTGCAGCAAAGGCGTACTTTGATTACCTCAATGCAAATGGTGGAATCAATGGTCGCAAGGTAACCCTCGTTGTTAAGGATGATCGTTACGTCCCAACTGAAGCGGTTGCAAAGACAAATGAACTAATCCTCAAGGATAAGGTCATGGCACTTCTCGCACCTCTAGGAACTGCGAATGTTAAGGCGGTTGCATCATCTGTTAACCCTGCCCGTCGCGGTGTTCCAGTGTTGTTTGTTAACACAGGATTTAGCGGATTCGCAGATGTAAAGAAGTACCCAACTACTTACACAGTTTTGCCTTCATACATCATGGAAGCAAAGATCATGGGCGAGTACATCAAGGAAAACTTCGCTGGAAAGAAGATCGGTCTTCTCTACCAGGATGATGACTTCGGTACAGATGCTCTTGCAGGATTTAAGGCAGCCGGAACTAACTTCGCAATTAAGGTTCCTTACGCATCAGGCTCACAGAACGCAGCTGCAGCAGCGGGCTGGATCACTAAGTTCAAGGCAGCAGAAGTTGATGTTGTTATCTTGTTCGGTGTTTCAAGCGCGACATCTGCAATGCTCGGAGTTGCCGCACAGCTCAAGTACGCACCACAGTGGATGCTGGGCTCAGTCGGTGGAGATGCAACAACAATTAAGGCAACGGGAGTCCCAGCTGGCGTGCTTTACAACGCTATTGGTTTCTCACCAGTTCCAGCAACAACAGATATGAAGGATGAGTACGTAAAGTTCTTCTCAGATATCTACGCAAAGGCGGTACCTGGATCAGCATTTGATCTCAATGTATTGCTTGGAATGAACACAGCATTTATGACAGCTCAGGCTCTCAAGGCAGCTGGTGCAAACCCAACTCGCAAATCTCTTTTAGCAGCGATCGATAGCAAGGGTGCAACATTTGCAAACTCTGCATTGGTACCAGCTGGATACTCAAAGACTAGCCACGTTGGACTAACCGGTTACTGGGTTGGAAAGTACTCACCAACTGGAGATCTTTCTCCAATCGGTGGAACTTATGTTACATACACAACCGATTCAGGATCTGGTCCAGTTGTTAAGTCAACATACAAGCGTCCTGCAATGCCAGCGAAGGGATTACCTAACTAATGAAGAAAGTAAGAATTCTCTCGCTTCTTTCAGTTACAGCACTTGTAACAACAGTCCTAGTCACAGCACCAACAGTTGCTAATGCAGCACCTGCGTGTGATGGCAAGAGTCCGATTCAGACATGTGTTGGCGCAACATCAGATGGTGCTCCATATGCAATGCAGGTTCCAGCAAACTTCAACGGAACAGTTGCTTTGTACTCACATGGATACCGCTACAACGTAGATATCCCTGCAGCAATTCCTCTTATTGGTGGATACAAGATCACCAATACACCGGAGCCAGTTCCTGGTGGAAATGCGGATGTTGCTAAGTACTTCTTTAGTCAGGGTGTTGCGATCGTAGGTTCAGGCTTTGCTCGCCAAGGTTGGAACCCAGATTCAGCGATCAAGACAAATGTTGAGCTCATCGACACATTCAAGAAGCAGTTCCCAAAGACAACAAAGGTTGTTGCATGGGGATCATCTCTTGGTGGCGTAATTACTCAGGGTCTTGCTGAAAAGCATCCAGAGCTAGTTTCTGCAGTTGCACCAATGTGTATGGCAGACAACATTGGACCACAGCTAACAATGGCTGGAGATTTCCTATGGGGAGTAAAGGTTCTCTTTGATCCAACGATCAAGGGCGGAAACTACTCAGCAGGAGCTGCTGGTGTTGCAGAGTCATACGCTGACTTAGGTAAGGTCTTTACAGTTATGGGCAAGTTGCAAGCAGCGCTAGCAACTGGTGCATGGCCAGATACATCATCTGCAACTGGCAAGGCTTTAGCTGCTGCTGGTGTTCCATCACGTAGCGCATTGTTGTTACTTGGTTTAATGGCAGGACTTCCAACACAATCTGCACACTTTGACTCAATCTCAGGTCCAGATGGTGCTTTGAAGTTGACCTTCCCATTGGCTCTTAGCCCAGCACTTGCAATCCTAGAAAATGGAACAAATGCTGCAGCACTTGCTGTTCTTGCAACACAAGATGTTGAGAACCAAGTTGGCGGAGCAATCTTTGATAACACAAAGACTGATTACGCAGCTCGCATCGATGGAGAGCGTGTTATTTACAACGCTGCTCTTTCAGGTAACACAGTGATCGATGCTCTTCTTGGAGCACTTTCACCTGCTAACCCAGGTGCACCACGTTCAACTGCAAATGCAGCAGCTGTTGCCAAGATGAAGACACTTCATGTCAACACTGGAAAGATCAATGTTCCAACCATTCTGATGGTGGGAACTGCAGATCCAATTACTCCAGCTGGTGCATCACAGCGTCTAGTTGATCTATATGCAGAGCAGTACGCAGCTGAAAAGGCTGCTGCAGTTAAGGCGTACCAATCAACTCGCGATTACAAGACTCCTGCAAATAAGCTTTCAATGCTCTGGAGCGTAACTCCAAGTAGCTACACAAAGTTTAATGCGGCAGGGTCACCAATCACATCTGTTCCAGCAGCACCAGGAACAAATCACTGTAACTTCACTTCATCTCAGCTTCTGCTTGTTGCCAAGTCATTGGTAACAGCATCAAGCACTGGAAAGCTACCTTCAGGTGGATCGTTCTACACAGCTGTTCGTAAGGCTGGTGGACTTTCAATCGATAAGGGAATTCGCGCTCCATGGTTGAAGTCTTACGGCGATAACTAATACATCGCCTTCTGTAAATCGAGGGTAGTAAAAAGCGGGGCCAGAGAAATCTGGCCCCGCTTTTCTTTTCAACTGTGCAATTATTTATTGAGCGGTCCAACCACCATCTACGGGAATTGCAGCACCTGTGATGTTGTGAGCTGCAGGTGAACATAAGAAAACCGCGATAGCACCAATCTCTTCAGGTGTTGACATGCGGCGAGATGGTTGCTTTTCAGATAATAAATCGGCAATACCTTTAGCGCGATCTCCATTATGAAGATCAACCTTTGCCTGAATCTGAGGTTCAATCAATGCGGTCTCAACCCATCCAGGACAAATGGCATTGACTGTAACTCCACCAGTTTCGCGATTTCCAACCGCTGCATACTCAAGAGCTGCAACTTTTGTTAAACCAATGACTCCATGTTTTGCTGATACATATGGAGCCTTTGCAGCTGATGCAACTAATCCATGGACTGATGCGGTGTTTATAACACGCCCATATCCACGCTCCTTCATGTGGGGGAGTAATAAACGCATAGTGTCAAAAAATGAGGTTAAATTAATTGCGATGATGTCATTCCACTTTTCACGTGGCATTTCTTCAATCGTTGCAGTGTGCTGAATTCCTGCGTTGTTGCACAAAATATCTACTGGACCATTTGCCAGAATCTTTGCGATCAGCGCTTCAGTTGCAGCAACATCTCGAAGATCTGAGACATAACTTTCAACTTTTGCAGCCCCCGCATCCATAACCGCTTTTTCAGCCTTTGCGATGGTGGCCTCATCTGCTAAACCGTGAAGAACGATTGCTGCACCTTCTGCAGCCAGTGAAGTTGCAATCCCTAAGCCAATTCCTTGGAATGATCCTGTGATCAGTGCGCGCTTTCCAGATAGGGTCATTACTTTTCTCCGTAAATTATGTGGGCAACCTTTTCGGCACCAGTTGCTTCAAGGAACATGTCATAGTGGTTGCAATCTGCCAAGAACTCCAGTTGGAGCATTGGGTAAGAGGGCAAAACCATATCCAGCACAACCATTGGATAGAGGCCACCCTCTTCATTTTGTAGACCACGTTCTGCCTTAATGAAGATTGACTTCTTTTTGAGACCTTGGAGAGATTTAACGATCAGATCATCTCCAAACAGATCCCGTGAATCCTCCTCTACCGCTTGAGGATTAGTAGCTGCCTTTGTTCCACGAAGATCGTAATCAACATACTCATCAAGTACTGGTGACCAACCCTTAACAAAAGCTGGTTGTGGCTTCCAGTAATTTCGATACGCCTCTTTGTTTTCAAACTCCATCGCAAGGCGAGTCATTGCAGGTCCAAGAACAAATGGCATGATTTGTTCAACGGTCATTCCAGGTGGCATCGGAAGTGGAACACCTCCATCTGCAAAGACGACTTCTCCAACTTTCTCAGCGTATAAACCAGCTACAGCTGCGGCAACAAATGCGCCCATGGAATGTCCAATGACATCTGGTTTGTTCCAACCGAAGTGATCAATGACGGCAGCCATATCTTCTGCATGCTGTTTCATTCCAAATGGAGCTGGCAGAGAATTTGAATCACCACGACCTCGAAGATCAACGGCAAAGGGAGCCTTACCTCGCGCGATGAGTGCATCAGCAAATAATTGGAAGGCGCGGTTAGAGGAGGTAACTCCATGAATTAGCAGAACTGGGTCGCCGGAACCATCTCCGTATTGGAAGACCGCCAAATCGCCACCGCGAACAGGAACCAAAATGCGTTGTGTTGGTAATGACATGGAGCAAGTGTGCCTGTGACTCCCCTGAAAACCAACCTACGAATGGGGGTTGCCACTAGAAATTGGCGAATACCGGAAAACGTAATCAAATCGAAACCTTCAGAACTTCCTAGTAACCCACCCCACCCTCTAGATTTGCGCACAAGATGGTCCGACGATCGCGGACCTAACAACTCGATGAGGAGAACAATTGATGAGCAAGCGCTCACTAACCCGTTTGGGTGTAGCAGTACTGTCACTTGCAGTATTAGCTCCAAGCATGGCACCAGCACAAGCAGCTGGTGAAATCAAGATTGGTGTAATCACATCAACATCTGGACCACTTGCATCCTATGGAATTGCATATAACGAAGGTCTTACATGGGGATTGAACTACTACACCGGTGGAAAGATGGCTATCAATGGCCAGAAGCTTGTAGTTACATCAAAGGATGATGGAGCAGATCCAGCATCAGCAACAGCCACCTTTAAAGAGATGGTCGGAAATGGAACCAAGGTAATTGTTGGAACCGCTTCTTCAGGTGTTGCACTAACACTTGCTCCTCTTGCACAGCAGAACAAGGTTCTGTACATCTCAGGTCCTGCCAAGAACGACCTCGTTACATCAGCAGCGAACAAGTATGTTTTCCGCTCAGGTAACTCATCAACACAGGATCTAGCTCCACTTGCAGGCATCAAGCCAATTTCAGGCAAGAAGGTTGTTTTGTTTGTTGAAGACAACGCATTTGGTGCAGGAAACATCGCTGCTGCAAAGGCTCTTATGGGTCCAAAGGGTGCAAAGTTTGAAGAGATCAAGGTTCCAACATCTACTTCAGATTTCACACCATTTGCTAAAAAGGCTGCAGATGCTGCAGGTTCATACATCTTCATCGCGTGGTCAAACGCTCTAACAGCTGGAGCGATGTTGACATCGCTCAAGGTGCAGGGTGCATTTGTTAAGCAGCGTCCAATCACAGGTCTAGCTGGAGCTGCGACTTACAACATCTACGGAACACTATTTGAGGGAACAAATGCGATCCTTACAAACAGCTACTTCGCAGGTGCTTCAAAGTCAGCAGCAGCTGGTGATCTAGCAACTTGGTATGCAGCCAACAAGAAGACTCAGGATCTATTCACCTCAACTGGTGCAGATGCTGCAAAGATGATTGTTATGGCTCTTACAAAGAACCCAACACAAAACGTTGACACAATGATCAAGAATCTAGAAGGTAAGTCATGGGTCGGTGTAAAGGGATTGATGACAATCGATTCAACCTCACACCTATTGATTCAGCCAATGTTCTTGGTATCTCTTAACAAGTCAGGTTCAGGATATGTTCCTAGCCTACTTAAGACGATTGCCAGCGTCGGTAAGTAATACAAAACATACATATTAGAGAGCCCCAGTGTAGAAATGCACTGGGGTTCTTTATATTCTTTGCCATCAGCAACATTGGGGTTGCTAACTTAAGGAGCCGAGTAAGTGGATTCAGCGTTAAGCGTTAGGGATCTCTCCCTAAACATCGGTGGAGCGAAGATCCTCGATGGGATTACCCTCGAAGTCGCCCATAATGAGACTCTTGGAATCATCGGGCCAAATGGAGCCGGTAAAACCTCTTTCTTTAATCTATTGAGCGGAATCCGCAAACCATCACGTGGTCAGATTTTTGTAGGCGATACAGATGTAACAGATTTGCCACCCCATGAGCGAGCACTTTCGGGAATTGCTAGAACATTTCAAACCTCTAGTGTTTTTATCAACTTAACCTGTCTTGAAAATGTCCGCATCGCAGCGCAAGCTGCCAATGGCAAGTCGATGAATTTAACTAAGAACGCTTATAAGTTTCCTGAGGTTGTTGCACTTGCCCACGAATGCTTGGCAAAAGTTGGATTATCAGCGCGTGCACTACAACGCGCAGGTTCACTGTCACATGGAGACAAGCGGCGTTTAGAGATCGCAATTGTTCTCGCCTCTAAATCTGAGATTGTTTTATTGGATGAACCAATGGCAGGAATGAGCGTTGAAAACGTTCCTGAGCTTGTCGAAATTATTCGTGCACTTGCTACAGAACACAAGAAAACAGTTTTGATTGTTGAACACCATATGGAAGTCATATTGGGGCTTGCTGATCGAATCGCAGTTCTAAACTATGGCGAACTATTGGTGTGCGATACACCGCAAAATGTTATTAACAACCCAGTTGTTCAATCCGCATACATCGGAGAATCATTATGAACGCACTGTCGGTCAAAGATCTTCATGTAAAGATCAATGAGTCTCATATCTTGCATGGCGTAACCTTTGAGGTGCCAACCAATAAGGTGACTGCGCTACTCGGTCGAAATGGCGTTGGAAAGTCCACAACCCTGCGAACCATTATGGGTTTTTATGAAGGTACAGGCTCAGTTGAGCTCAATGGCAAGCAGATCTTAGGAATGCAAACCCACAAGATTGTTCAATCCGGCGTTGCCTTTGTCCCTGAGGATCGCGAAGTCTTTGCATCGCTAACGGTTAAAGAAAATCTTTCGCTGGCAGCGCGTAGTAAGGACAACGCTGATGCATACAAGTTTGTGTATGACTTATTTCCTGAATTAGACACACGTGCTGCGCAACAGGCAGGCTCGTTATCAGGTGGTCAGCAGCAGATGGTGGCTATTGCTCGAGCGCTTTTAAACAAAAATGAAATTTTGCTAGTCGATGAGCCAACAAAAGGTTTGGCTCCAAAGCTAGTTACAGAAGTGGCAGAAGCTTTAACAAAGGTTGCTCAGCACTCAACTATGTTGCTGGTGGAACAAAACCTTGCTTTGGTAAAGCGTGTTGCACAACATGTCATTGTTATGGATCAAGGACGAGTTGTGTATCAGGGTGGCCCAGAAAATCTCAATGATGATTCTTGGGTTCATCAGATGCTAGGTGTGAGCGGAGGTCATAAGTAAATGGATACATTTATTCTGATTGGTATCACCGGTATCGGATTAGGTGCTCTGTACTTCCTGGTTGCATCAGGTCTTTCGCTTATTTATGGACTCATGGGTGTTCTTAACTTTGCTCACGGAAGTTTCTTAAGCGTCGGAGCATTTGTTGGATATTGGGTGGCAACACAACTTGGCCCCGATGTAAACATGCCTGATTTCATTTTGGCGATGATTGTTGGCGGTCTTGCGGCCGGTGGATTTGCCTTATTGATTGAGCAGCTTCTCATTACACGTCTTTATGATCGTCATATCGATCAAGCCTTGGTTACCGTCGGAGTTTCATTAGTAGTTGGTGCTGTACTCGGTGGCTGGTTCGGAAATGATTTGATCATGTTCCCAACCCCATTGTGGTTCTTAACCGCTATAAATGTTGGCGGAGCGATGATTCCTGCAGATCGAATTGTTTATATCGCCACTGCGGTACTTCTTTTGATCGCTAACTGGGCGCTACTTAAATTCACTCGAATTGGATTGATTATTAGAGCAGGTGTTGAAAACCGCAACATGGTCAACGCTCTTGGAATCAACGTTCGACGTGCTTTCAGCACCGTGTTCTTTCTTGGTGGCTTTGCTGCGGGTGTGGGTGGTGTATTGGTTTCTGTGTACTCCAATGGTGTTTCACCATTGATCGCTGGTTCTTATCTGATTTATGGATTTATCGTGGTTGTAATTGGTGGCATGGGGTCTGTCCCAGGAAGCTTCTTGGCTGCGATGTTGATCGGCGTTATTCGCCAATTCGCTAATTACTACGTAACTGGTCTTGGCGACTTTGTTGTAGTGATCTTGTTGGCAGGAGTTCTGCTGATCCGACCACAAGGACTACTCGGAAAGGTGCGTGCATAATGTTACGTTGGAAATATTCACGCCCACTTCTAGGAGCTCTGCTTGTAGTTCTTGCAATCGCTCCTATGTTTACATCATTGCCCCTTGGCGCACCAGGTTTACAACAAACACTTGCTGTGGCATTTATCTGGGGAGCACTTGCCCTTACTTATGACCTGCTCTTTGGTTTTACTGGTTTGCTTTCATTTGGTCATGCTTTGTACTTTGCAACCGGTGTCTATGTCTCATGTATTTTGATTAATCATGAGGTTGTCTCTTGGTGGCTTGCAGCCATAATTGCAATAGTTGCTAGTGGCGTCTTGGCTGCTCTAGTAGGTGCTGCTTCATTGCGCACAACAGGCATTACCTTTGCAATGGTTACTTTGGCCTTTGGTGAGGCTGGACATGTCATTGTTGGGCGTAACTTTTTTGGTCTAACCGGTGGAGAAAATGGCATCGCATTAAACGCTGAATTTGTCCCGCAGTTCTGGATTGGTGTTGTAAACACCAAGTACATCTACTGGACAGCGCTCTTGGCATTGATCATCACCTACCTTGTCATTTGGTGGGTTACAGAGAGCTCAGCAGGTCGAGTATTTGCCGCTCTTCGCGACAATGAGCAACGTGTTCAGGTTCTCGGTCTAGACACCCAGCGATTCAAGCTCTTGTCCTTTGTAATCAGTGGAACCCTGGCTGGAATGTTGGGCTTTGTCATGCTTATCGCTGCAGGAAGTGCGGCACCACGTTTTGCAGAGTCATCGGTAACTATCGCGCTATTGCTCATGGTTGTTATCGGTGGAGCAGTTACTCGTTGGGGCGCAGTACTGGGCGGAATTTTCTACTCATTTGCCTCAACTCGTATGCAGGATTTAACCCAACAAGAATCATTCAAATCAATTCCTGAATGGATTGGTGGGCCAATTGCAGAGCCTGCACTATTGCTGGGTTTGATCTTTATCTTTATCGTGATGTTTGCACCTGGCGGTTTGTCTGGTGCTTACTACCGCCTACGCATGAAGGCGCTTGCTCGCAAACACTCATGATCCAAAAACTCTGGGAACCAACTTTGAATGGCGATACCGCCATAGAAAAGTTGCAGACTGAAAAAGGTTTTGACACTTATGCAGCTTTACATCGATGGAGTGTCAAAAATCCTGGCGAATTTTGGTCTCGTGCCTGGGATGACAACCATGTAATTGGAGTAAAAGGTACAACGCCTTATGTTCAAGGTGCAGATTTCATCTCTTCACGTTTCTTTCCAGAGGCACGATTAAATGTTGCAGAAAACTTATTGGCACATGGTGATGCTGATCAGGTCGCAATAGTTTCGATTCTTGAAACTGGAGTGCGTACAGAAATTACTTGGGCAGAGCTTCGAATTAAGGTCGCAGCAACGGCAGCTGCAATGCGTGCCGAAGGTGTTGTTGCAGGCGATCGCGTTGTTGCTTGGGTCCCAAATGTTACCGAGACAATAATTTATTGCCTGGGAGCATTAAGTATTGGTGCGGTTGTCTCAACAGCCTCACCAGATTTTGCACCCCACGCTGTTGAAGATCGTTTTGGTCAGGTAGAGCCAAAGCTTCTATTAGTGGCAGATGGGTATCACTACAACGGCAAGTACTTTGATTGCACAGATAAATCTCGTGAAATTGAAAAACTTCTACCAACTCTGAAGAAAACAGTTCGTGTAAGCCAATTTGAGGCGTGGATTTCACCATTCATCGGAGCTGAAGCTGTATTTGAGCAGCTGCCCTTTGATCATCCTGGTTTTGTACTTTTTTCATCAGGAACAACCGGCAAGCCAAAGTGCATTACGCACAGCGGTGCGGGGGTAATGCTTAAAGCTCAATCAGAGCTGTTGTATCAATTCAATATCAGCAAAGGGCAGAAGGTATTTTTCTTTACTACCTGCGGCTGGATGATGTGGAACTGGTTAACGATGGCACTAGGTCGTGGAGCCACAATAGTTTTATTTGATGGCGCACCAATGGCTCCAACTCCATCACGTTTATTTGATATTGCTCAGGATGAAAAGTTAGATTTCTTTGGAGTATCGGCCAAGTTCATAGATTCAGCCCACAAAGAAGGTTTGGTTCCAGCAAAGAGCCATGACCTTTCATCGGTGAAGACAATTGGATCTACGGGATCGGTACTTTCGCCAGAAAGCTTTGATTATGTGTACTCATCTGTTAAATCTGATGTGCACCTTGCATCAATGTCTGGCGGAACAGATATTTGCGGTTGTTTCTTAGCCGGCGTTCCTACTCAACCGGTTTATCGCGGAGAGTTACAGGGGCCATGTTTGGGAATGGCAACCGATGTCTTTAATAGCAATGGTGAAAGCGCAGCCTTTGATGAGAAGGGCGAACTCGTTTGTACAACCCCATTTCCATCAAAGCCAATTGGATTCTGGGCCGATGTCGATAACGCAAAGTACAAAGCCGCTTACTTTGAAGGTTTTCCAGGTGTGTGGACACACGGAGATTTTGCATCAAAATCGGCAACGGGTGGATTCACTTTGTTTGGTCGAAGTGATGCAACGCTAAATTCAAAGGGCGTTCGCATTGGAACCGCCGAGATTTACCGAGTTGTCGAAACCTTTCCGCAGGTGCAGGAGGCAATGGCTGTATCTCAAGATTGGGAGAGTGACACACGAGTAATCTTGTTTGTAGTTGTTAAAGCAGGTCAAGAATTCAATGAAAATGTTGAAAAGGAAATCAAGACCGCGTTACGCACCCAAGCATCTCCACGCCATGTTCCAGATTTGATAGTTGTTGCTCCAGAGCTTCCTCGGACCAAATCCAATAAATTAGTTGAATTAGCGGTAACCGATGTAATCAATGGTCGCGAGGTTAGAAATCGCGATGCGCTAGCTAATCCAGATTCATTGGATTGGTTCAAAGGGTTGGTGCCTTAGGCTTAGTCAGTGATCACAATCGCTACGCCAGAGGCTATGCATCAACTTGGTATACAGCTTTCAGCTCATCTGCGTGCTGGTGATCTTCTTCTAGTAAATGGCCCACTGGGTGCAGGTAAGACAGTTCTGGCCCAAGGGGTTGGTGCAGGTCTTGGAGTTACAGGGATAACATCTCCAACCTTTGTTATCTCACGTGTTCACAAAGCAGCAATCCCATTTATCCATGTTGATGCCTATCGCTTAGTTGACTCTGAAAATCCAAACCTTTATTTGGATGATCTAGATCTTGATATCGCAAACTCAATCACCTTGATTGAATGGGGTGGAGCAGAGTCAGCTCGTTTAAGTGAGGATCGGCTAGAGATCACGATTGATCGCAGTAGTGATGAACGCACAGTTGAAATCAAAGCGGTTGGGCCACGTTGGGCAGGGTTTTCGCTATGAGCAAAGTGTTAGCGATTGATACATCAACGTCACGTAGCTGTGTTGCGATCATTGAAGGAGCAAATGTTTTATACAGCGGCTTCAGAGATGGTGCGACTGCGCACGGTCCATCCTTACCAGTATTAGTTCAAGAAGCACTTGCCGTTAGCGATGTCGATGAAGTTGTTGTTGGAATGGGCCCTGGACCCTTTACGGGCTTACGAGTTGGAATCGCCTTTGCGCACAGCTTTGCTTTAGCTCGCGAAATTCCTGTTCGTGGCGTGTGTTCATTAGATGCCATTGCCGCTCAAGTGACTGACAAAGATTTCATCATCACAGTTGATGCCCGTCGTAAAGAGGTTTATTGGGCTCGGTACACACATGGGGTACGAGTTGGCGAACCTGCCGTTAACTTTCCTGCAGATGTAAGTGGCGCAACGATTTATGCAGATCTTTTCCCGGACATGGTTGCTTTAGCAAATCTGCCTGGCACCGTAACCGAACCAATTTATCTGCGTAGACCAGACGCGGTAGCAACGGCGGACAGATGATTAATTACCGTGTAGCAACCGCGTTTGATCTTCCAGTTTTTGTTTCTCTAGACAAAGAGTTGTTTCCATACTCGCCATGGTCTGCATCCCAATACAAAGAAGAGTTTTCTGCACCGACTCGTCACTTTGTAGTGGCCCTTGATGATCAGCAAAGCATTATCGGTTATGCGGGGGTCTTCGCACCAGGTGCGGCAGAGGCTGATGTGCTCACCGTGGGGGTTGTACCAAGCCATCGCGGCAAAGGGATTGCGCGCCAGTTAATGGCGTTGATAACTGATTGGGCACACAAGCAGGGATCTACCGCCATGATGCTTGAAGTAAAGGTAGATAACGCTGAAGCGATTGGTTTATATGAATCACTGGGGTATTCAAAGTTAAACACTCGTAAGGATTACTTTGGGCCAGGAGTTGATGCACTGGTTATGCGATTGGAGCTCTCATGAGTGAACCAATTGTTTTAGGTATTGAAACATCATGCGATGAAACCGCTGTCGGAATCGTTCGTGGTCGTACCTTGCTTGCAAATGTCATTGCATCTAGCGTGGAAGAGCATGCACGTTTTGGGGGAGTAGTTCCTGAAATTGCAAGCCGTGCACACCTTGAGGCGATGATTCCAACCTTGCATCAGGCACTTAAAGATTCAAAGATTTTCTTAAAAGATATTGATGCGGTTGCAGTGACTGGCGGACCTGGTTTAGTTGGAGCGCTGCTTGTTGGTGTTGGTTCTGCAGCAGGACTTGCCTTGGGATTAAACAAACCAATTTATGCGGTCAACCATTTAGCTGCACATGTCAGTGTTGACTACTTAACTCATGACAATCCTTTGGATCCAACGATCGCACTTTTGGTAAGTGGCGGTCACTCCTCACTATTGCAGGTTGATGACATCACCGGATCAATTACAAAGCTTGGCGAAACTATGGATGATGCTGCTGGAGAAGCCTTTGACAAGATCGCCCGTGTGATGAAGTTAGGTTTTCCTGGTGGCCCAGCCATCGATACATTAGCTAAAGATGGAAGTGCGAGCGCAATTGATTTTCCACGGGGATTAACAACTTCAAATGATTGGCAAACTCGACCATTTGATTTTTCATTCTCTGGATTAAAAACCGCGGTAGCCAGATACCTTGAGGCAACACCTGACTACGCGAAGGCAGATGTTGCTGCTTCCTTCCAGGAAGCGATCGTCGATGTGCTGTTACTAAAGGCGTTGGCGGCCTGCAAACAATCTGGAATTGATTCACTGGTGATCGCCGGTGGGGTAGCGGCTAATTCAAGGCTTCGAGCCGTGGCCCAAGAACGATGCGATAAGGCGGGCATCCAGCTGCGGGTTCCAAGCCCTGGGCTGTGCACCGATAACGGGGCGATGGTTGCAGCGTTGGGCTCGCTGATGGTTTCCGCGGGCCGTAGCCCCAGCCCAGTGGCCTTTGACGCTGATTCCAGCCTGCCAGTCACCACGCTAAAACTTTAATTTTGGATTTGGCACTCTAAATCTGGATTTGCCCACCGGGAATAGCCCGCCTAGAGTTTGCGTTAGCACTCACGGCCCGAGTCTGCTAATTCGGACCGCACGAGGAATCAATAGCTTCAAAAACTAGAAGGAGTTAGACCATGGCAGTAAAGCCACTAGAAGATCGCATCGTTATCAAGACAAATGAGGCTGAGACAACAACAGCATCAGGTCTTGTGATCCCAGATACAGCAAAAGAGAAGCCACAGGAAGGCACTGTTATCGCAGTAGGCCCAGGTCGCTTTGATGATGGCGTACGCGTTCCTATGGATGTCAAGGTTGGCGATGTAGTTCTTTACAGCAAGTACGGCGGAACTGAAATCAAGCACGGTGGAGAAGATCTACTTGTTCTTTCAGCTCGCGACATTCTCGCTGT
>JACCDX010755957.1_pt1 | contig 14270 bp, 14 predicted proteins | sample 7449681 | NCBI WGS metagenome assembly JACCDX01 (sample SAMN15323450, study PRJNA562643) | freshwater metagenome | isolation source: river surface water | place: USA:Blue River Watershed | collected 2017-08-18
AATAATTATTATATAGTTGAAAGTGCGTATCGTGGCGATAGTGTAGCAATAAAATTCCCTATACCTATTGCATTAACAAGTTTTAAAATTTTTATTAGAAGTGATGTAGCAGATAGACGCCCCAAGAATTTTAAAATATACGCTTCTAATACAGGGGCATCAGGTAGTTGGATTAATCTTTTAACAATAACAAATGCTTCATATACATCAGGGGTTTATACAAATACAAGTTTATCAGCAAATACAACTCCATATTTATATTATTGTTTAGCAGTTAATGCCTTACAAGGTGGGACAACATCAACAATTTTAAATTTTGCAGAGTGGGAAATTTACGGAAAACAAATTTTATTAAATACTCCTTTAAGTGGTGGTTCAGGTGGTGGTGGTGGTTCTTATTTAAGTCAAGCAGGGGCAAATGCTGGTACGCCTTTTAATGCTACTTTTAGTAAATTAAATAATGGTTTTTCAGGAAATGGGACAACATCAGGGGCAGGAGGTTCAGCAACTTCATTTTTAGGAATTCCAAGTAGATATATCGAGCCAATAACAGGAACTAATATAGAAGTAGGCAAAGGAGGAGATGGCGAATTAATATCAGGAACACCAACAACGAAAACTAATTACGGAGATGGCGGAGATGGTAATGGCGGTTTAGGTTATCAAGGTATTATACTAATTAAATTCCCTTATTCATCTGAAAAAACTTATTTTACTGGTCTATTAGATTATACTAAAATTGAGAATATACCGCCTCAATCAAATTCGAAATGGTTTTTAACTGATAATAATATTTATAATACTAATTTAGGTAATGTAGGCATTGGAACAACTAACCCAAATTATAAATTAGATGTTATAGGAGATATAGAATTTACAAATAATTTATATTATAATGGTTCTTTAACTCTTCCTAATTCTATTACTGGAACAGCTACAAATTTAACAGGTAACCCCAGTATATCAGTAAGTGCCATTAATTTAAATTCAACAGGAAATATAACAGGAGCAAACCAAATAACAGCAACTAATTTTTACGGTTATTTAAATGGTAGTTGTAGTGGAACATCAACAGGTTTAAGTGCAAACCCTAGTATATCCGTAAGTAGTATTAATTTAAATTCAGGTAATTTAACAAATGGGGGAACAATAACCGCAAGTTCTTTTTCTGGTCCTATATCTGGTAATGCCACATCAGCAACTACTTCATATCGTCTTAATCCTTATGTGAATGAATGGCACATTAGCACTGATAGCAAAAATAGGTTTTATTTTGGTAATAATAGTAGAACTTATTTCGGTAGTCAAGATGGCTATGAATGGAGAAGCTCAACTGATGGCAATATAATGAGTTTAGATAATTCAGGAAATTTAACTGCTTCTTCTTTTAATGGAACTTTAAATGGAACTATTGGAGGAAATAGAACAATAGCAGGAACTATAACATTTTCTAAAACTATTTATTGTAATGGAAACGATACAATAGGGACGAATTATACAGCAGGAACAGGGGGCTTAATATCAGGTACTGATTATCCACAACAAGCCGACTTAGTGGGGTTTGTTTATTGGGGCGCTGGTTTAAATTCGACAGCAGTGGCTAAAAATATAAGCGGTACAAGTCATTTAATTTCATTTAAAGGTGATTATGCATTAATGGGCAAAGGTCTAATTTCTTATAGTGATAGAAGAATAAAAACAAATGAAAAAGAATTTTTAGCTTTACCACTTATTTATCATTTAAAACCTAAAAATTATGATTATAAAGAAAATAAATCAAATTCATTCGGTTTTATCGCTCAAGATGTTGATGAAATATTACCCCAGTTAGTAATTACAGGTAAAGGAACTATTATAGATGATGAAGGAATTAAAGAAGAAGTAGAAAATTTTAAAAGTATTGATTATAACCAACTTATCGCAATTAATACACAAGGAATTAAGGAATTAATGGAATTAATAAAAAAATTAAATAATAAAGTTGAATTATTAGAAGAAGAAGTGAGAAAATGCCGGAACCATTAAATAAAGAGTTATATGAAAAGATTAAAAAAGAAATTTTTTATAAATACCCTAAAAATTCCGCTTATCGTTCTGGCTTATTAGTAAAGAAATATAAAGAAGCTGGTGGAACTTATAGCGGTAATAAACAAACATCAAATTTAAAAAGATGGTTTAATGAAAAATGGACTAACCAAAGAGGAGAAATAGGGTATAAATATAAAAATGATGTTTATAGACCTAATATTAGAATTAGTGATAAAACACCCAAGACATTTAATGAATTATCAAAAAAAGAAATAGAAAAAGCTAAAAAAGAAAAAAAAATAATAGGAAGGGTTAAAAGGTTTTAATAAGCAACTAAAAATAAAATCTCATCTTCTAATTAGAACTAAAAATGAATGACGTTAGCTCCGGTTTTCCAACTGCTTTAAGTTATAAAATTAAAACACTTGAAGGAAATATGAGCCGTGTAGGTTGTAAAATGACACCAGACCGAACATCTGGAATTTTACCCTCAGACACAATCACAATAAAATTACCTAATAATGCCCTTGTAGATTTACAAACATTTAATTTATTTTTTAAAATTACAACTTCAGGAGCAGTAGGGACTTTTATTCTCCCTCGTTATACTTCATCATTAATTGAACGCGTTTCAGTTAGTGTTAATGGGCAGATAATTGATATGATACAAAATTATAATATTCTTTATAATCTTTTAATGGACCTTGAGGGCTCAGACGTAAGCCAATTTAATAAACGAAACATCACTGAATGGTTCGACCCTTCTTTAAATTTTTCTGATGCTACCTTATCAGGTTCAGAAGAAGTAGCAATAACTGCTTCTAAATTTATTCAAAACGGAGCAACAGCACCAACTAATTATGACGGTTCAATTTGCAACTGGCTAGGGTTCCTCGGCTCAACTTCAACGAAAATAATTGACACTTCTTCATTAGGTGATGTTTTCATAACTATTCAATTTGCCACTGGTTTTGTGCTTCCTTCTACTATTAATAGCACCTTACAGTCTCTTTCAGGTGCTTCATTTACTTTATCTGATGTTTATGCCACTTGTGATTGTATATCTTTTAGTGATAATACTTATTATGAAATTTTAGCTTCTAAATTAGCTAATGGAGCTTTAAATATTGGTTTTAATTCTTATTTAAATGCTCGTTTTCCTAAAGCTGGTAAAGGAACACCGATAGAAGTAGTGTGGAATATTTCCGGAAATTCTACAGACCAATTAATAGCCACTATGCTTAAAAGTAATTATAGTTCTATTTTATACCCTATGATAGTATATGGACAAACTCAAAACGGAGGTTCTGCGAATACCTTTACTATGTCACAAATTGCAGCCAATCCACTTGCATATGTTAATAATGATAATTCAGGAACTCCAATCCGCACCGCTCTTACTACTCCAGTGGGTTATCCTAATTTGGGCGATGGTTTTATGAACTCTTATTATTTCATTCGAGGAGGTCAAGGAATTAAAGGCAGTCGATTTAGTATTAATAACCGCCCTTTAAATTATGATTTTTTAAGTCCTAAAGAGATTTTTCTTGAGACTATGAAAAGTCTAGGGTATAATCATCTTGACATCTCTTCCGCTGGTCTTAATATGTGTATTTTTTCAATTCAACATTTCTTAAAATACTATTTCGCACATATTCACGATTTAACAATTCAGGACACTTCGCGCGATTTCTGGCTAAGTGGTCTAAATTCTCTAGGTTCTACAATGAGTGTTGGCTGGTCTTGTACTTTTAATTCAGGAAGTTCAATGGAAGTAATACCAGTTTTATATGCTAGACAATCTAAAATTTTATCAATTGCTAGCGGTCGCAATATAACAGTTATTTAAAAATTATCTTAGTTAATAATTAGAATGAAGAATATAAGACTTACTTATTTTGAACCAATTATTTATAATAAAACTTTAAATTCAATTGCGAACACTTATGCACCGACTAATGATTTAGACAAATCAATAATTAGAAGTACTAATTATGCAAGAATAGGACAAGCAAAATATGCGGACCCTTTCCCAATTAAACAAAGATTATTAAATTGGAATTGGGAAAATCGAAAATTAGATTTATTAAATTCTTTAAATTATTATAAAAATAAGGATTTACCGGATGTTATAACAATAAACCCCCTAAAAATAGTAGATTATTATTAAAAAATTTTTTTTCTATCTTCTATAAATAAAGAAGGATTAATGGAAGTTTCAGAAGAAGTTAAACAACCAAAATTAAGTCGTGCGGAATTATTAGCAAAAGCAAGAAAAGCAAAAGCAGAAAAAGCAAGAATAAGAAAGGAAACAAAGGAATTAGAAATAGAAGAATCAATTAAATCAACTTTAGAAGAAAAGAAAAAAGAAAAAGAACCGGAATTAGTAGAAGAGGTAGTAAGGATTCCGGCAAATAGAAAAAAAAAAATAGTAAAAAAGATTATTGAGATTGAAGAAAGCGAAACAGACGAAGAAATAGTAGAAGAAATTAAGATAATACCAAAAACAATTAAAAAAGAAGTTAAAATTAGTCGTGAAGAAATGAAAAATAAATTAATAGAACAAAATAAAAAAAGGTTTATGAATGAATTATTTTAAATTTCTTAGTGTTTATTAATAGATAATTAATGATAATTGAAAAAAAAGTTGAAGGTGTTAATGATATTCAGATTAATGTTAAAAAAAAGTCAGTGCCACAATCAACAAACGAAAATTTACCGCTATTATTTAATACTCAGTTATATATAGGTTCAAAGGGTACAGGTAAATCATACAAATTAACCCAATTATTAAAATTATATGAAAAATCAAAAATTAAAGATGTTGAGGGTGTTGAATATGAGATGCGAACAATTTTAATATGTCCGACGGCTCACAGTGGGGCGAATGAAGTTTATAAATCATTAAAATCATTAGATTTAGATAATGATGTTTATTTAGATTATAGCGATGATTTAATTAATGAGATTTTAGAAAATATAAAAATTAAACAAGAAGAATATGACGAATATTTAGAAATAAAAAAAATTTTTGATAAATATAATCGTTCTAAAAATTTAGATAAATTAACAACTCAAGAATTAGAGATTTTAGAGAAAAACGAATTTATAGCACCTGAACCAATAAAACCACAATTAAATTTTTTAATTTTTGATGATTTAATTGGCTTAGGAGTTTTTAATAAAAAAGCTAAATCAATAATCGCTAATTTAACTATAAAGCATAGACATTTAAAAACAAATTTAATATTTACAACTCAATCATATAAATATATACCCCCAATTATTAGAAATAATATAGATATCTTTTGTATCTTTAAGTCAGCAAGTTATAAAGAGATTTTAGAAAAGATTTATCAAGATATAAGCGGATATATAAATATAAATGATTTTTTCGAATTATACGAACACGCAACACAAGAAAAGAATGACTGCTTAACGATTATTAATAATTCTATGAGTAAAAAAGGCGTAAAATTTTTTAAAAATTGGGATATAGAACTAGTGAAAAAATAGAAAAAATTTTTTTCTATTGTCTATAATAAGAAATAACGATAAATGAAAAATTCGCAAGAATATAAAAAGCCTGTATATCCTACAGACTTTACTGAAGAAGATAAATTAAATTATGATAAGTATAAGGCAGAAGCTAAAATTATTCACCCTAATACCCCTGATTTTATAACTCATATTTCTATTATTAGTTATATAAGATTACAGAAAGGAGAGGGCGAACCATTCACAAATGAAGAATTAGAAGAATTAAAAGAAAGTTATAAAATAAAACAAACTGAATTTTCGTTTGATTCGTCTAATTATCCTGATTTATATGACAAAACAAAGAACCCTATTTATTTTAATGAAGAAAAACTAGACGAATATTTTAAGATGGAGCGATTATTAAATTCTAATATTATATTAGAAAAAACTATAAATGAATCAAACGCCGTATAATATCCAAGATAAAAACACTTATAATAATTATCTAGGTTTAAAACCTTCTTATCAATATAAAAAAACACGCATTATCTGGCTTAATTCTGCTTTTGCTTCTTCTGTTGTTAATTCTGGTACTACTTATTACGAGTTAAGTTGGGATGTGCCTTGTTTTGAATTATATAATCAAACTAAATTAAGTGTTGTTTCTTTTACTTCTAATGAAAGTAACGCAAAACCTATTATAATTAAAATAAAAGATATAAAATTTGATAATAATAGTACTTATTCAAGCGATAAAGACGGTAACCCTATTATTTTTATAGCTCATACAGGAGTTTCAGGAATGCTAAATAATAATAAATTTTCATTAACATTATTACCCCAGAATATAAGTAATATAAGTTTAACTTTAAATAATTCATTTACACAAAGAAACCAAGGTTTCACAATTAGTGGGGCAAATCTTGCAGGCTCATTTATTATTGGTCTTTTATTTGAAGATGATGAATTAATGATTGATAATGCTGTTAGTGAATATTATTAATAAATTCTTTTTTATAATTAAGATGGTAAAAAAATTCTTAATTTGGCTTAATAGTTCTTATTCAGATGAAATTATTAAAATAGGAACAATAACTGAATATATATTTAATATTAGACCTATTGAATTAAATAAAAATTTTGTTATAACTCCTATTAGTTTTATTAATGAAAGTAATGAAAATAATTTTAAAATAATTAAAATTAAGGATGTTAAATTTGATTATTCTATTGAAAATAACCAAACTTTAATAATCTTAAATTCTGGAGTTGATGGAAATTTAAATAATAATACATTTTCATTATCTTTATTACCTCAAAATTTAAATAAAATTAATTTAATTACTGAAAATATAATAAAAAATAATACTTATTATTCTTATTCTCCATTTCGCCAATATCCTTCAAAAACTTATAATTCATTTACTACTCCTATTTCTACTACTTTTAATAATAGACCATCTTTTAGGCAAACAATTTTTTTAAATAATTCAGGTATAACTTATGGCGATGGAACATATAATATTTGGGTTTCTTCTACTTATGGTTTTAATGGTCTTAATGAGGCTAATCTTTTATTTAATTTAACTACTCCTAATTCTAATAATGAATGTCACTGGGCGACAAATCAATATTCAACAACTTATTTAGGCACTAATTATTTATCAGAAATTAATTATAAGGGCGATTGGGTAGTTATTCAACCCCCTAAACCATTTATATTAACTTTTTATGAGATTTATAGAAGGACAACTTTTCCAAATCGCGCACCCAAGAATTTTAAAATTTATGGTAGTTATGATAGTATTAATTGGGATGTTTTAGACACTAAAACCAATATTACTTATACTAGCGATATTTATTCAAATTCTCTATTTAATAAGAACGCTTATAATTATTATGGTATGGTTGTTTCTTCTTTAATGGGTGCTGAAACTATAATGAATTTTAATGAATGGTCTTTAGATGGTTATGAATTATTACCATTACAATTAAATAATTTAGAGCCTGATAATTGGTTTGAATTTGAGATGATAAATGATTTAGGGCGAAATACTGGTATAGATAAAACAACTACCGGCACATTATCATTATCATCAATTACTCAAACTAACGGATATAAAAATGATTATGCTATTTCTCTAAATGGCACCTCATCATTTTTAACAGATAGCACATATAAATCTATGACTAATCAAAGTTTCACCTTCTCTTGTTGGTCTTATAGGAGTTCGCAAAATACCGACGATTTTTTATTTTCATTTGGAAGTGGAACAACTGCAAATACTGCATTTGTAGGTGGTTATTTAGCATCAGGACAATTAAGATTAACGAATTTTTCATTAACATTAACAACTACTAATAATTATTTAGATGCTAATAAGTGGGTTTTTCTTTCATTTACTTATGATAATAATAATAAAATAGGGCGTATTTATTATAATGGCGATTTAATAGCTGAGGCTATATTATCAAGTATAACACCTGATAATGTTTTTTATATTGGTAGATTTTCGACAACTTATTATCACGGAACATTGGCGGATATTAGAATTTACTATAAAGCTTTAGCACCTTCTGAAATAAGTTATTTATATTATCAAACAAATCAAAACCAATACCCAATAAAAAACCCTCAAACATTTAATATCGAAAATAATGAAGTTTCAACTATATTTGACGGTCGAAATTGTTATAAATCATCATTTATATTAGATAATCAAATATATGAAATTTGGTATTCGTCTATTGCTTATTTAGAAACAACACAAAACCGCAGTCCTTTATATTTATTTGATAAATCGTCAGTTGTGGGAAAAACTCCGAATTTTGCTTTTAATAATTATGACGCTAATGGTAATTTTATAAATAATTCTTTTTTTCCTACAACAAATTTTTTTAATGATTATCAGGGAGACTGGCTAATTATTAAATACCCTTTTAAATTTATATTAAAGTCTTATAATTTTATACCTTCTGCAAGTCCTGCAAGAAGTCCAAAAGACTACCGTATTTATGGCTCTAATAATGGTAATAATTGGGAATTAATAATAGATGAAATAAATGTACCAGCCACAGAATATACAACTAATAACAATTATTTTAAATCAGTTTATTATAATAATAATGAATATAACTTTTATTTATTAGTAGTTAATAAATTACAAGTTGGCGGTACTTCTTTAGCCTTTTTAGAATTCATATTAAGAGGTGAAAAATTAGAAAATAATTTTATAATAGGTTTAGAATTAAAAGAACAAAAAATGATTAAATATAATTCTATCTCCCCTTATAAATAAGAAGAATGGGTATAATTGATTTTTATTATTGTAGCGAATTTAAAAAAGATAATGAAAGTTATTATAATTTTAATGTTCCTATCGATGTTAATATTGATCTTAAACAAAATGAAAAAATAAAATTTAAATTAATTGATTTTTCTATTATTAATTCTATGCTGACTATTTCAAACGCACATAAAAATAATTCATTCAGGGTTATTTATAATTCTTATGAAATACAATTTTTAATTTCTGATGGTTCTTATACTGCTATTTCTTTAAAAGATTATATAAATCAGATGTTTAATGAAGAAGAACTACCGATTAATCTTAATTATGATAAGAAAACTAATAAATATTATTTTGTAATAACTGGAAATATGGAATTTTACCCAGATAATATTAAAAAATTATTAGGTTTTCAAAAAAATATGTATTCTTTTATTAATAATAATTCTTATTATGCTGAAAATTTTGCAAATATGTTGCCTTATTCTAAAATAATAATTAGTTCTGATTTAGCCTTTAATAATATGACTGTAAATAATTTTATTTCTAAATATTCTAGTTATTCAGGTATTAGCGATATAATAACTTGGGTTAATCGTGATTGCCCTTTATTCTCAACAATTAATTATAATAATAATCAAAATTTAGAAATTGAATTATCAAATAAGAATTTAACAAATATAAATTTTTATTTGATGAATGAATATAAAGAATTTATAGAAGACGCCCCACCGTGTTCTCTTCATTTCCAATTAATTATTTATGATAATATTAATTGGTATAAAAGATTTTATAAATTATTAAATGAAATTTATTATTCTATTCTTTCATTTTATTTTCGTCGTTATAAGTAGAACTTAAAAAATGGAGTCTTTAGTTAGTGAAGTTTTAAATAAAGCTTATGAAGTTTATGGAGATTATGCAAGAGGTAGAGAAATGAGACTTGGAAATAATAGACCTGTTTTAAAAAAATTAGGAAATGTTAATAGAACTGTTAAACGATTAGGCAAATATTAAATCTCCGTCTAATTGTAATGAGTTTGGCAATGTTTTTGTTTTTCCATATTTATCAATTATTTTTTTTTTATAAGATGACATATAACCAAAATTATTATCATTTTGTAAATTGTCATATTCATTAATAATATCATCAATTATTTTATCTGTTATCTCAGATGAATTATTAATTGTTGTTTCTATTTTATGGCTTAATTTTTGATATTTATTATAAAGATTTTTATAAGTTGTTAAACGGTCATTTAATTTATAATTAGTAGTCAAAGCAATTATTAAAGTATTCAAACCATTAATACTAATATTTATATATTTCATAATGCTTTCTTCTATTGATGAACTATTAAGGACTGTTAGAACTGATGAACCAATAATTAAAGGAAACATAGAAATATAATTAATCTTATTATAAAATTGATAATGATAATCGCATAAAATAGCACTTATAAACGATTTATCTAAATAGCTATTAAGAGTTATTATTTTTTTATCCATCTTAATTAATAACATTAAAATAATTATTTATTTCTTTTATTATTGGTTCAAAATTAATATCTGGGTTACAACAATATAAATCAATAGCTATATAATTTTCTTCTGGGTATGTATGAGCGCTTAAATGACTTTCAGAAAGTAAATAAATAATTGTTGCCCCTATTGGCTCAAATTGATGTTTTAAAACTCCTAAAGTATTTAAATTACCTATTCTAATAATAGATTTCATTATTGGTTCTATATCTTCAAGTTTATTAATTTGATTATTGGTTTTAATATCCATTAACAAATGTTTTCCCCTCATTCTTATTTAAGTAAATTTAATTTTTCTTTTAAAATCTGATAAAACATTTACATTATAATTATTAGTAAATTTAAAAATTGCTTTGTTTCCTCCTGCTGTTAAATCAAATTCAATTTCATCGCCTTTGTATAATTCCATATATAACTGAAAAGGGTTTTTATTTAATTCTTCGCATTTATGGGCTATAGCTTCACTATTAACCCCCTTTAGTCTAATATGATAATCGTTTATAACCGTACCATCTTCTTTAACTCCTTCTAACTTATCGATATAGCATTTTTTACCTAATATTATTAAACCTTTAGAAACTACATCACCATTAAAACCCTTAATGTTAAAATCGCTATGAAATTGTCCCAGGTCTTTTCCTATTAATTCCCTTTTATATTTATCTTTAAAAATCTTTTCTAAAATCTTAATATTTTTGTCTTCTATGTGTATGCTGTCGGTATCTTGATAATAGATTTTTAAATTATTGTCTTCTGCTGTTGTCATAACTTCGTTCATAATTCTTTTACTCATTGATAAAATCATAACGCCAATATGACAAGCGTTATAATGATTGCCGAGTGGTTTTAAAATTTCTATTCTCCATTTATTATTATCATAATTAATAACAGAATTAATAATATTATAATTTTTAGATATATAACTATTTTTGTCATCTTCATTATTAAAAAATTTTGTTTCTTTGTCTATATCCTTCTGTAGTGTTTTTCCATAGCCTGAATTCATCATAAGTTTATAAATTAATTCTGCTGGGTTTTTATCTTTCTTTAATTGTTTTCTTTTATTAAATAAATGGGTTATAGTTTCATTTATTTGATTATTAAAACCATCATTAAAATAATAACCCCTTATAATCTCAAATTCAATTTTTTGAAATTCTATTAAATCTTCTAATGTGTATTTATCAACATAAATAATTTTTTCTTCCATTTCATTAATCCACTGTTTTACTCCATTTTCATCTTTATATGACATTAAAGAGAAATCACGTTTAATACCTACTTTTTTTATTAGAATTTGTAAAAAATAACCGTCATAATTTTTAATAGAATTATAATTAAGGTCTCTTATTACTTTCGGTGTTCCTTTTAAGAAACCGTCCATTCTTGCCATTGCTGACGGATATAAAGAAACAGCGTCGAAATCATTAATAATTTTATCGTCAATAAACCATTTTTTATTATTAGAAGGCATAACACGCCCACCATTTAAACAATTCATTATAAATTCTTTTACATTCAAACCCATTTTATAACATCCATTATAACATCCCATTTTTTTAAAATAAGCATCAACAAAAGCGCAAATAGTAATGTAATTTAAAATATCCATATTAAAATCTTTTAAACACCATTCGCGAAATTTATTATAACAAGTTTTTAAAATTCTTACGTCCATTTCACAGTACATTCTAGAATAACGGATAATATCAATTTTATAATCAAAAATACAAGCCCATTTTTTAGCGTTATTAATCATTTCATTAAAATCATCATCAGATAAGAATTTTTTAATTTCTTCTAAAGGAATATTAACACGATTAATAGTATCTTTATTATATAATTTATATGGCATAATCTCTTTTTTAATTTCTTTCTGTTCTTCTTTTGTCATAAAGCATTCTGGAAATTCGCTTAATTTTTTAGGGATAAATAAATAACTATCACGAACAACAATTTTAATTTTATAAAAAAGCCCTTTTAATTCTTTAAAAGAACCATTATTTTTAATTTCGCTCTGAATTGATGTAAAATATGACATTAAAAAAGATATATCAAATTTAGTATTATGAGCTATTAATAATGAATTCTTTTTTAAGGCTTTTAAAAATTGAAGACCGCAATTATCACCGTAAAAAGTTTTTATTTTATCCCCAAATGAGGCAGAAACCATATAAGGGCAAAATTTATTATTTTCGTCTTCATAGGCTTCAAAATCAAAATAAATTAAATCATAATCATCATATAAATTTTTTTCTCCTTTATATTCGATTTTTTTTGTTGCTTCTTTTTCTTCAAAATCTAAATCAATTGAATATTTAATTTTTGGTAATTTTTCACATTCTGAAATCATTAATTTTTCATAGGTAATAGAAGTTAAATAATCATCTTTATTTTTTACTAAATATTTAATTAGTTGAAATGAATTTTTATTATTAAAAATAGGTTCTTTAAATTCTTCTAATTTGAAATAATGATTTTCAATTAATCCAATATTATAAATTTCTTTTGCTTCTTTATTATATTTAGTTATTATTTTTTCATTTTCTCTATCTTTTCTCGGTTCGTGTAAAATAATACAAATTTTTAAATTTTCGGCTACTTGTTTAATTGCTGTTTTTCTAAAATATTGAGTTTTAATTAAGTTTTTAATTATTTCTAGTTTATTTTCTTTTAATCCTTGAATTTTTAAAGCAAAAATAAAACAATTATCGTTAAAATTTCTTGATATTTGATTTTCCTTGTAAATTTGATAATTTGATAAATCTAAATCAATATTTGAATTTAAAAAATAAGGAAAAAATGCACCCTCAGCATTATTATAATTATTTGTTTTATAGTAAATACCAAAATTAATAAATTCTAAATTTTCAATTAAATTAATTTTATAAATAATATCTGCTTCAGCGTCGCTTTTCGAATAATCTTTTTTAATTTGGTTTAATGTTAATTCATCATTATTAATAGCATCAATTAAATTATTATATCTTTCTAAATTTAGCGGTCTTTCTTCTCCTTCTTTTACCGAGAACATAACATATTTATTAGTATTATTAATTTGATAATTAGAAAATTTATTAATTAATCTTAATAATATTTCTTGGTATTCTTCACGACTTCTATTAAATTTTAATAATTTTTTAATACTAAATCTATTAATAGTTTCTATAGGTCTATTTAAATATTCGTTCTTAATTTTTTCGAAATCTCTTAACGGTTTTTGTTTCATATAATTTCTTAAAAATTGGTTAAATTCTCTTTGGGTTCTTATATTGTTTTCATCTTTAAATTTTTTGTAGGCTTTGGTTCTTTTATCAGTTGGAATATTTCCAAAACCGTATTTTTTTTTAAATTCTCTAATATCTTTAGGTAACGTCATTAATAATACTAAAGAATTTATTTTATTCTACCCTATTATATCGTTTATTCTTTATATCCTTTTTAATGGGTATAATTTAACCAAAAATAAAAATAAAAAAATTAATAATCCTCAAAATAATTATCGACTGATAATTGTAATTGGTAATCTTCGTCAATATAATTTGGTTCTTCATCTTCTGTATCTGCGTCGCTTAAATCTTGATAAAAATTAAATAATCTATTAATAAAATTATTAATTTTTTCTTGATGTTTTTGAAACCATACAGCATTATTTATTTTATCATTTAATAAGTTTTCGAAACAATTTTTAGAAGTTTTAATAATAATAAAATTAATTAAATTATTAATTTCTTCTTGGTATTCTTCTTCATCAATTAAAGGAATTGGGACAGGGCAAATAATAGTCATTTTAATCTACCCTATTATATCGTTTATTCTTTATATCCTTTTTAATGGGTATAATTTAACCAAAAACCCCAAAAATTTATAAAATTTCTGGTCTTATTTTAAAAAAATTTTATAAAAAAACTTATGAGAAAATTAAAAAAT
>JACCDX010133783.1_pt1 | contig 14269 bp, 16 predicted proteins | sample 7449681 | NCBI WGS metagenome assembly JACCDX01 (sample SAMN15323450, study PRJNA562643) | freshwater metagenome | isolation source: river surface water | place: USA:Blue River Watershed | collected 2017-08-18
ATCTCTACCTACACCAACATTGCGATATGATGAACTAGTAGATGGATTTGCTGGTGCAGGTTTTTTGGGACTAGATGCAGGACCACTAACATTTCCAATAGAAGGTCTTACAGGTCCATCTCTACCTACACCAACATTGCGATATGATGAACTAGTAGATGGATTTGCTGGTGCAGGTTTTTTGGGACTAGATGCAGGACCACTAACATTTCCAATAGAAGGTCTTACAGGTCCTTTATTACCACTATTAGAACGTGCATTAAAATCAATATCCATTTGACCTGCAGAAGTTTTAGGTGTTTCTGGACCTGCTGGAAATTTTTTTGTTCCCTTTACTGGATCAGTTGCAACAAAAGGTGTTCTTCCACCAGTAAAGTTTTGTGGTCCTCCACTTCTTGTAAAAAATGAACCTTGTCTTGCTTCTCCAGCATTTCTGAATTGTGACCCAGGAACTTTTGTAGTTTTTGGTTCTGGAATTTCTAATTGGCCAGGAGAAGGTTTGGGTGCTTCTGGTGTTGCGGCAGAAAGTCTTCTAGATGCTGGTGTTGGTGTTGGATCTGAAGCAAATTCTCTTGATCCAGATGGTTTATTTAATTTATAAGGAGTTTTATCATCACGCTTCATCAATCTAAGTTGTCTTGCTTCTTCTTCACTCAAATATGACTCTTGTAAAAACTGACTAAAAGACTTCATTGCTATCTGCTACTTTTTTAAATTATTTATAAAAAAAAAGAGGGTCATGACAACCCTCATCTAAGTATTTAATTAAATTATTATTCTGCAGTATTTTTTACACATTCGTCAAGAATACTCTGTCTCCACTCTTCACTCATATTTGCCATGATTTGAAGTGCTGTCTCTTCAGTATCAGCATAACCTTCATGAATAAGATGTCGCATCACAACGTCAAATGGATCAAAACTTGCTAATTGAGTACTCACAACATTTTGTCCTGCTTGACGCATTTGAGATGCCTTTCCCATTTTCTGAAGTTCTAGTCTTTGTTGTGCAAGAGAAGGTCTTTGTGTTGCAGCAGTTTGATATCCCTGAACTGGACTTCCAGTTGATTGTGGAATTGTTGTAGTTGTTCCTGTTCTAGGTGCTGCAGCAACTGCACCAGGTCTCATTGAATAAGATTGTGCAACTGAAGGTTGAGTTGATGGTACTCCTTTTGGTGCCCCTACAACTGGTCTTGCTGGCGCAGTAGAGGGTCTTGCAGGAGCAGCAGTAAGTCTAGCAACAGGTCTTGCAGGAGCAGCAGGAGCAGGTCTTGTGGGAGCAGTAGGGGTAGTAGCGGGAATGTTAGAAACTCTACCTGCAACTCTTTCACCTGCGGCCGGTGCGCTTAATGCAGTACTCCTATAATTTGCGGGAAGACTTCCAATTTGAGGTCTTGATACTACTGTTCCTCTTCCAGTTTGCTGTGGAACGCCAGCATTCATTGGGCGAGCAAATCTTGACTGATAGGGAGCATTAGAAATAGGTGCTGTTCTCTGCCCCGTGGTTGCTCTTTGTCCCATTTCAGTTAGATAATGCTCATACATATCTTCCCAAGTATACTCACTTAGATCATGACCTTCTTCTACAAGTGAATTTACCCAGTTTTCAAAATCCTCTTGAATTTGCTCCTCAGTAAGTTCTACTTCATTTTCTTGCTGAGCATAAACTGCATTATATGCTTCTTTTAATTCTAAAGCACCAGTACCAGTAAGTCTATCCATTTGTTTTTTTCTTTTTATAATTTTATTTATAAAAAAAGAGGGTCTTAAGACCCTCATTTTACATCATCATTTGTTTTACCTAACCATTCTTTAGAATAATCATAATCTCCAAACAAGAAGTCATCATACTCTGCTGCTTCTTTATAAGCATTCAAAATTTCTTGCTCACACCAATCATCATAATTGGAATCTTCTTTAATAATTTTGGGATTCATTTTTTAAAAATCTGCCATTAGAATCTCTAGGAAGTTTTTTTCTTTTACCCTCCGCCCATACTTTTTTCATAGATTTTCTTTTTCTTTCAATTTCTTCTTGAGTTTGTTTTCCAGGTCTTCCTTTTCTATGAGCAGATTTAGAATATTTTTCTTTTATTTCTTGCGTTCTTTCATAAGGTTTATATGTATGCTTATATTGTTTGGGAGGTCTATCCCTACCGTCAGTTTTATTTTCCAATATTCCAGTTCCATTATTTAACCTACCCCACTGAGAAATTAATTTAATTTCTTCATTTAGTGCAGTTTCTTCGTCAATATTTTTTAAATGAAAAATTACTCTTTCAATTAGAGGAACTTCTACACTATGAGATTTTTGTTTCCATCGATTATCTTTCCCCTTACCAACATAGTAAGGGGTTCCATCTTCTCTCAAATAAACATAAACATAATAATTCATAGTTGAAATCCAGCAAAAGTATCTTTATTTACATCTTGCTTAATACCACCAACTACATAACTCTCAACTTCCGTTTCCTGGGGTGCTACTTGCAATCCTTTAGATTCGATCCAGTGAGAAGTCCAAGGAAGTGGATTATTCTTTGCTGGAATGTCATAAAGTGGTTTAAGTCCAATTGCTTTCATTCTACGGTTCGCAATCCATTCGACATACTGCTGTAATAGTTTATCATTAAGACCAATCATAGAACCATCCTTAAACAGATACTCTGCCCAAAGTTTTTCTTGATTGACGGCATTCTCAAAAGTCTTATAGACCCACTGCTCCTCTTCTTTGGCAATCTTTGCCATCTCTGGGTCATCACCTTCTTTCCACTTATTCAGAATGTTTTGAGTGATGACTAAGTGCTGATTTTCATCTCTTGCGATTAGAGAGATGATTTTTGCACTTCCTTCCATAAGTTTGAGTTCGCCAAATGCAAAACTGCAAGCGAAACTGACATAAAAGCGAATACCTTCAAGAATATTAACGTTTGCAACTGCTCGGAACAGTTTGCGTTTGAGTTCATATCTTTCTCCTAGTGCATGTGGAACTTGTTCTTGGGCATATTTCCAAAGTTCAGAAGTTCCATAATGATGGGCACTATTAATGAAGTCATTATATGCCTCAGTTACACTGACAGCACGTTCCATAATACGATCCTCACGGAGAATCGTATCAAAGACTTCAGAAGGGTCTGAATAGACATTCTTGATAATGTAGGTATAAGAGCGACTATGAATCATCTCCATAAACTCCCAGACCTTCATACACGCTTCCAGTTCAGGAAGAGAACAGTATGGAGCAAATGCCATACCAGGACCACGACCCTGAACGGAATCGAGCATAACCTGATACTTCAGGTTGCTTGTGAAGATGTGCTTCTGCTCTGGGCGAAGCGTTTGATAGTCTGCCCTATCTTTTTGTAAAGAGACCTCTTCAGGTCTCCAAAAATATCCTAGTTGTTGAGTTGTAAGTTTATCAAAAATTGGATACTTGTAAGAATCATATCTTTGTATTCCTAATGGAGCGCCAAAAAACATTGGTTGCTTTTTAGTGTCTACTTCCTGAGAATTGAAAACGGTCATTGATTCGACCATATTTTTTTCCTCTAAACCTGTTTTAAATCTTACAAGACTCACAATCTTCTTCCTCCGTGTTTAAAATGTCATTAACCAAATCAGTAAGAGATGGTTTGGATTCTTCCACTTCATCTGTTTTGGCATCATATGTATTTTGATAATAACTGGTTTTCCAACCGTACTTATATGTAGTCAATAGATCTTGTGCCATTACTGAAGTAGGAACTTCATTATCGGGATAATTTTCTGGATTATATGACCAGTTTCCAGAAATCGCTTGATCGAAGAATTTTTGCATAACTGCAACAATATGAATATAACCACGATTGCTAGGCATATCCCACAGAAGCGTATAATTGTTCTTAAGAGTTTGGTACTGGGGTACAATCTGCTTAAGAGGTCCCTTCTTTGACTTCTTAATGGACAAGTATCCGCGAGGTGGTTCGATTCCATTTGTGGCGTTTGACACAACGGAACTGCTCTCCGATGGCATCTGTGCGGACAGTGTTGAGTTCCTAACACCGTACTGCATAACTTCTGATCTAAGACTCTCCCAATCATATTTTAGGTTATTTGGAACGATTTCATCAACATCTTTTTTATATGTGTCGATTGGCAGAATGCCATTTCCATACTTGGTGCGATGAGAATATTCACAGGCACCTTTTTCTTTGGCAAGATTAACGGTTGCTTTAATCAGGTAATACTGAAATGCCTCAGTCAAATCATGAACCAATTCCCATGCTTTCTGGTCCTCATATTTTACACCATTCTTTGCAAGATAATGTGCAAGACCAATGTACCCTACTCCAAGAGAACGACGTGCCTTTGTGGCAATTTCTGCTGCCTTTACAGGATATCCCTGAAAGTCAATCAGTTCATCAAGAGAACGAACTGAAAGATCACATAGTTCTTCAAGATCATCAAAGTGTTTAAGTTTTCCTACGTTAATTGCAGAAAGAATACAAAGAGCAATTTCACCATCAGGATCATCAATATGTTGAATTGGTTTAGTAGGTAGAGTAATTTCTTGACACAAATTACTCATCTCAACCTTATCCATAAAGGATGAATGTGAATTGCAATGGTCGATATTCATAATGTAGATACGACCAGTTTCTGCACGTTCTTTTAAAAGATCCAGAAAGAGTTCTTGAGCTCCGATAGTTTTTCTTGGAATAGACTCATCTCGTTCATAACGAACATATAAGTCGTCAAATCCATCAGTGCCAAAAGCGTCATACAGACCAGGAACGGAGTGAGGAGAGAAGAGTGAGATTTCTTCGTTGCGGATGAATCGTTCATAGAACAGTTTGCTGATTTGGATACTGTAGTCTAACTTACGAACACGATTATCTTCGGTTCCTTTATTATTCTTTAATACCAGGATATCCTCTATCTCTTGGTGCCAGATAGGAAAGTGAACTGTAGCAGAACCACCTCTGATGCCGTTTTGAGTGCAGCATCGGACAGTTGACTCAAACTTCTTAAGGAAGGGTACAACGCCTGTGTGCTGTACCTCTCCACCTCTGATTTTACTATTGATGCCACGGATGCGACCTGCGTTGATGCCGATTCCAGCCCTTTGTGCAACGTATTTACCAATAGCCATATCACTGCTAAAGATACTATCGAGGGTGTCATCAATATCAACGAGAACACAAGATGCATATTGACGAAGGGGTGTTCTGACCCCTGCCATGATTGGTGTGGGGATGTTGATTTTGTGCTTTGAGATTGCGTCATAGTATTTTTTAACGTAATCTAAACGTGTTTCCTTAGGATACTTAGAAAAAATAGTAGCGGCAATTAAAATATACATGAACTGTGGAGTTTCATAAAGTTCTCCAGTGCTACGATCTTGTACCAAATATTTGTCTACAACTTGGCGCAGACCTGCATATGTAAATAGATAATCTCTATCATGATAAATGAAAGAATCAAGTCTTTCAAATTCTTCATCAGAATAAAGATTTAAAATTTCTGGATCATAAACTCCACGTTCTACACATCGAAGAACATGCTCTTTTAGATTTGGGCGGTCATACATGCGCCCAAAAAGTTGTTTACGAAGAGCAAACAAAAGTAAACGGGCTGCGACAAATTGATAATTTGGATGGTCAAGATCAATTAAATCAGATGCAGAACGAATTAAAATTTCCTGAATCTCTGCCGTAGTGATACCATCATAAAATTGAATACCCGATTGCATTTCAACTTGAGAAGCAGATACTCCAGCAAGATCTTTACATGCCTCTTCGACCATAATATGAAGTTTGTTTAATTCTAGACCTTCTACAGATCCATTTCTTTTTATTACTTTTGTTCCGTTGCTCATACTTTTTTCCAATTGTTAAACTTAATTTTTGCTTCTAGACCAGAGTATGTATTTGATTTTAACACATCCATAACATTAAGTCCAGCAAGAATGCAATCATTAATGTCTTTATGATGAACTGTTGATGGCCAAATAACCACTTTATCACCTCTGTCTATTGTTTTAGATATTCTACTAACAATTTCTCGATTGCGTGGTTCATTATCAAAAACCCAAACATAATTGTTCCAACCAAACGATCTAATATCAACATCAGAACCACACATAGCAACTGAGTTTTCAACAAACGTTGAATCAAAAGGTCCTTCAACAATGTATATTGGTTTTGTTATATCAACTTGTTCAAGACCATAAAGTTTGGGTGAATCATCAGAAATCATGACAGTGATATATTTATTTGGAGATGGATTAATTGCTCTCCCCTGAAATCCTATAAGATTATTTTCAGTGTCGTATAATGGTATAATGATACGACTTTCATCCATGTCAATAGATTTAAAAGTATATTTTTGCGTGTTTGTCCATTCTTTAAATTTGTGAGCAAAATAAAACTTTTCCGGATCTAGTTTTCTCTTCTCCAAATATTTTCTAGCAATGAGAATTTCTGATGCTTTAGGTAGATTTGGTTTCTTCTTAAAAACTGGTTGTTTAAATTCTAGTTTTGGTTCCTCAACTACAAAATTTTTACCAGTAAATCCTTCTTTAAATTTTTCAAGTGTGTATTGTTTATGTAATGTTGGATCTAATTCCTTTAGAAAATTATTAAATGATAAACTGGCACCGCAATTATGACACTTAAAGTTTGTGTTATTTTTGACTAAGTAAATATATCCTCTTGCCTTATTTTTATTTTTCTGAGAATCGCCACAAATAGGGCAACGGAAATTGTAGAGATTGGATTTAACTCTTTTAAATTTTTGTAGGCGTGACGAAACTAATCCAACGTACTTGGAGTCAATCAGGTCCATTATAATGGAATATTACTTTTGGGTCTCTATTCTAACAGGTTGTTGGTCTGGTGTCAAGAAATCCACAACCATATGAGATTGAGAAAATGCAAAAGAAACAACTGCAAAAACTCCAACAATAATCCAACGATATTTTACAAATTCTTCTAACTTATTTTCTACTTTTTCAATTCTTTTTGATACTTCTTCATGCTGATCTTTATTTTCCAATCTCAATTCATCAATTACTCTAGTAATATAATCATCTGCCTTATTACATTGTTCGATTCTTTCATCATGAACGGCAAGCATTTTGCTAATATTTTGACTGGTCTTTCCCATTATTTGAATTGCTTCATCTATTTTTTTAAGAAGCACTTCATATGAAGAAAGTCTTTCTTCCAGTACAGCAATTTTAGTATCGGTGGATATGTTTTGATTAAACATCTTTTTGTTAAATATTAATATTATTTCCCACCCCAAGAAAAAAATATCACAAAATAGTCTTAATATTATTTATTATTTTTATTTCATCCACCTTTTACGCGAACCTAATCCCAAATAAATATTGCGTTTATTTTTCTTAAAAACTGGTGGAGAATCTGGAGGAAGACCTGCAACTGATATTGGTTGCCCAGGTTTATTAGTGGAATTAGTTGATCCAGAAGTTATCATTCCTTCTTCACGAAGATCATGAATTATTTGAATTATTCTGTCTATTTTATTCATAAACTAAATTGAATGAAGATGGGATAAGCAGTTAGTATCAAGAGAAATATCATTTATTTGAGTTTTTGGATACTCTGGTATTCTATCCAAAAACACTAAAAAACTTTTAATTGAAGGCCATAAATCTTGATCAAGATTATAAAACAATAAAGGAACAGCAGCTTCATCAAATACATTAAAAAGAACTGTTAAATGATTCAATATCAGGTGTGTTTTTAACACACCTGTATTTTTATATTTTTTCAACAATCTTTTAATATACTTAATTCTTTTCAAGTCATCTTCAAAATCTTCTCTGGTTACAGCCTGTGGATTATTATAAAATTTTATAGCAAATAACAAATAATTATCTTCATTCAATTCATCAAATCTCATAAGTTATTATCATGCATCTAAGAAAAATCTATCATCTGGTGCATCTGTAGTCGTATCGATTCCACCAGCAACCAATACTTCACTCTTAACTCTCAGATTTCCATGAGTGTCAATATAAGTCATGATTCCAACCCATCCACTGTGAGCAACAGCATATTTAGTAGTGGCAGCAACACCAACTTCAATTTGATCTACACCAAAAACATCTCTAAAATACCCATCTGTCCTTCTTCTAAATTGAACAGTATCTCCAGTAGAAATACCAGCAGAAATTGTTGAAGCAAGACTTACTGTGGTTGCACCAATCGTTGAAATGATAAGATTGCTTCCATCATTTACAATTGCATCTCCTACAATTACATCTTTAGTTCCAACAACAACTGGAATAATATTAGTACCAATACCAGCAGTAGTAGTGGCGGTTCCAGTTACTCCCAAATTAGTAAATGATGAAGCAACATCATTTTTATTATTAAAAGTACTATCGTATAGAGTATAAATTGGTTGCTGATTGATGTAATAAGGTACTGATGGAATAGTTGCAATTCCAGAAATAAAACTACCAGTATCTGCAATAGAAATAGTTGAACTTGTGTATGCGGTTATAACTGCTTGACCATAAGTTCCACCAGTTCCAACAGTTATAATATCACCAGTTTTAATACCAGCAGTAGTAAATGTAGTACCAGTGCCATTTACTGTTTTAGTTCCAAAATTTACTGAAACAGTTCCATCTGAATAAACTAAATCTTTATTGCCCCAAAGAGCCATGTGTCTTACCTTTAATTCTTTTTCTATTGATATTTATAAAAAAAAGAGACCTTAGTTTGGTCTCCTTAATTCCTATTTAATTAAAATCTCAGGGAGTTAAATCTTTTGCCCCCTTGTCCTTCAGTCTAGACTGAAGTTGAAGGAGAACAAATGAGAGAATACCGTTTGATTTAAATTTTGGATTAGCACCAAGAGCTTCTGAAACTGCAAACAAAACTGTTGCAATTAGAGCTTCATTTGCTTTTGCCCAAGCAAGTAATGCTGCTAGAGACATGATGACCTCCGTATAGAGAGTATCCTGTATTATTTATTATTTTATCTCAAATTTGGATTTCTTTCTCTTGCACTTAACGATGGATGATCTCGATCATCATTATCACTATCTTCTCTTGGTCCTGGAAAAATTGGTTTCATTTTTCCTTTTTTTTGTTTTTGAGTTCTACCGAAAGGCCCACCTCTATGTGTAAAAGTGGTTGTACCTTCAGGATGTTTTCCTCTTGCTTTTTTTGGCATTTCTTCATCAATAAGATCACCATCTGGTTCATAAGACATCTTTAAACCCATCGATCTAAATTTATTTTTCACTAAATTCATTTTTGTAGGAATAGATCTCGGATCATCTTCTTTTGCAGATTTTTCGGATGATTTTTCATCACAACCACAATCGGTCCCTTCTTTCATTGCTTGTTTACGAATTGTGGCAAAATAAACTTGTTCACCCTTTTTTTCACCATATTGCTGTTTCATTGATGCCTTCATTCCAGAAGGATCATACTTTGCTTTTAGTTTCTTTTCCTTTTTCTTTTTAGCTTTGGTCATTTTCTTCTCTTGAAGCATTCCAAGAAATTTCGAATAACCTGTTTCAGAAATAACTTCCCCCTCAAGTTCAGTATGAGACAAAATAGAATTTGTTGGATTTACAACAACTTTATTTTTTACTTTTGGTGGAAGAATATCAATTTGATTTTGATTTGTATCAGGATTAATCAATTGGGGTGAATCAGTTTGAGGCAAATTTGCGGTTGCCGAAATTTCTCCTAAAAAATAACTTTCTCTTACACTTGAAGTATCTTTACCATCAGGAACTCCTCCCCTCTTTCGCTGAATAGCATTATGAACTGCACCACGATATTCTTTAGCACCAGATTCTATTTTGCCATCACCATCATAATCTCTTTTTGCTTTTTTACCCAATACTTCGGAAGTTTTCTCACCCTTTGTTCTTTCACCTTCATATGGTTCACCATACTCAGTCATTTCAACTTCAAGACCTCTTGCTCTAAGTTGATTGATTTTTTCACGAGTTGCATATCTTACATAAGTGACTTTAGTATCTTTATCAGTTACTCTTACCTTATACTTTTTAGATGCAGATGTTTCATTCACTGCTTCTTCTAGTCCACCCTTAAGATGATCAATATCAACTTCTTCAATTTTCTTTTCTACAAATACTTTATAAAGTGCTTTTGCCATTGAATCTGAAGCAGATCTTTTTATATCAATTTCAAAATTTTCTGCTTGCACCCCACCACCTTTACCAAATAATTTATTTCTAACTTCCGTTTTCTCCATTTCACTCATTGAACTATTTTGCATAAACTGAGAGTATGCAGTTCGTAATGGAAGATTTTCTCTTCTTGCACGATAACGAATATCATATACTGCTTGTCTTATTCTTTGTTCTGGAGTTTTTTCTCCTCCCTTATCACCATCTCTACCAGAATCTTTACTTTCTGGTTTTTTATTCTGAGAAGATAATTGTGCTTGTGGGTGACTTCTTGCAGGAAGATCTTCAGCAATATGCTTTTTCATATGAAAAAAATTTAATGTTTTACTTTTTCCTATGTTTATTTATTAAATTTAAACCATAAGGTTTTCCACCAACCTGAAGATTTTCAGCACCAGTTCCTATTGCACCAGGAGTCATCATCGCAACATATTTAAAAAAACCAGTAGTTCCAACTAAGGTATTTGGTTTTCCAGGCAATCTCATCATTTTTGACATTACCTTTTCAGAATAGGATTCTTTAACATCTTTAATCCAAGACTTAAACATCATCCCATTTTCCGTTACACAAATTAAATAATTTGTACCTCTACGAATAATACGACCAACTAATCCAGTATTAAGATTTTCTACAAATTGACCAACATTAAAAATATTTTCATCAATATAATTTTCTCTTAAAGATTGCTGATCAAATTTTGGAGCAATCTCCCAAGTATTGTATCCCTCTTGTTGAATTTCTTGAATTCCCATTCCCTGTCTAACTAAATCAAACAGTTCAAGTGCTTGTTTATTTTTAATTCCTTTAGGTAGACCAGAACGAAATGTCATAAAATCTCCTTCTGCAGCTGCAAGTCTCAATCTTGACGCAGAAACTCCTTCTATACCTTTATTACTATCTGGATCTCTGTCACCAGAAGAAATCACATCAATTATATCAAATTGATAAAGTTGTCCATTATATTCATTCGACAATCTTTCAAATTCTTTAACTCGATCTGCTCCACCAACAATTCTAACATTACTATATCCATCATTATGTGCCTTTTTAAGGACATCAAAAATTGTTCTATAATTTGGATCATTAACAATTCTTTCACTATGATCAGGAAACATCTTTCTCATATATGAAATTTTGGTGTCAGGATCTAAAGGATTTTTCTTTTTGTCCTGAGTACGAGAAGGAACAATTATGTAATCTCCACCATCCTCCATTGCAGACATTGCAGCGGTATCCATTAATTGCTGGTGTCCAATTGTTGGAGGATTAAATCTACCAAAAGCAATTGTCAAAGTACCTAAAGTTTTTGGAACAGGTGGAGCAGTAAATGCCAATTGATCTTGAGAAACAGGTTCTTGTGGTACAGTTTGTTGATCCACTGGCATCTGTTGTGGAGATGCTGCTTGAATTGGTGATGAGGATCCAAGAGGAATATTTTTTTCAAATTCGCTCTGCTTAGGATCTTTCCCACCAACAACTTGCCTTTTATTATAATACTTAAGTTGTCCAGTCACGGTTTTTGCCTCAAATTCTCCAGTGGCCCTATTATACCACCCTCCATGACCGTCGCCAACCAGTCCAAGACGTTTTGCTTGGACTGAAGCGGAAGTTGCTTCTGATATAAATTGAGAAAAATTTTTCATCCTTACTTATTACTTTTTAAGCAATAATACGCAATAATTATATTTATTTGTAAAATAAATAAAAGATTATTTTATCTAATAGGCATTAAATCAAATAGTTCTCGATGAAGTTGCCCATACTTTCTGAGTAGTTCACCTGCTTTAGCATTTGCTTGATTTTCAGTTGGACTTCCAGCATGAGAACTCTTATGGTCTAAACCTTTCTCCATATGCTGTTTATAATGGACAAATTCGTGAGCAAGTGTTCTCAAAATATCCATAGGATGACGATTAATAACACTCAAATGAATAACATTATCCTTTGATATTTCTCCAAACGCTGCGATTCTTTTTGCGAAGTCAGCATCATCTATAAGAATAACTGGAATATCATAAGTAAGTTTAAGTTCTCTTTTAAGGAAGACCAAAAATCTTTTGAGTATTAATTCAAATTGAACTCTAGTTGTTGGTCTTCCTTTTCTTTTTCCAATTAAGGACATTTTTTTAAATATTTATTGTTCGCCTACTACTGAACCAATCTTATCATCAAGTTCTTGAATTACTGCACGAATATCATTAATTCGTTCAGAAGGAAATTGATAACTATGACCCTTCTGATGATCAAACAAAACTTGACGAATCGCTGCAGCAGAGCGAATATCTATTTTAATTGTTACTTGTTTTTCTTTAGTCATCGGTCGTCAGTAGCACGGTTTTCGGAGAAATAAACATCAAAAGCACCTTCAGGATAACGTTTGAGAAGTTTTTGAACATTTCGAGCAACTACATCATCAAGAGTTACATTTAGTGCCATACATGCTTGGGCAACATACCACATAATATCACCCAATTCAATAATCAGATGTTCGCGGTTATCTTCGTTATATGGTTTACCTTGAAATACCATTTTCTTGACGATTTCCATAAACTCACCACCTTCTGCATTAATACCAACAGAAGCAGTCAGAAGTCGCTCAATATTTGCACCCTTTTCATCTAGAGCAACTAGACGATCAGAGAGAGCAAGAAAGTCTTTAGATGCATCAGAAGTAACAGCATCTACAAACTCAGCATACTTATCAAAATTAACGTGTTTTGCAGTTTCCATTAAAATTTAAATCCCTCAAATGATTTTTTAGGTTTTTTGTTTTCGTAATCATTATACTCGTCTTCTTGTCCAGAGTCAAGTATGTCTTTTTGAGCGGTTTGTTCACAATCATACAGTCTCATCTTAGCACGATCAATACCAACAATGAAACGTTTATAGACTGTAGGATCATTATATCGATTTTTCAATTGTTTTACCATAATCTGCCCCAACTGTTCAAGTTCTTCTGTACTAATAAGGGCAAACATAAAATCAGCAGTAGCAGGGAGACCAAAGGACTCAGAAGTATCAGTAAGTTCAACATCGCTACTACCATAACCACTGCGAGTGGTTTGAGTAGCAGATACGATTGGTACGTTGAACTCAACCGCAAGTCCTCTAAGTTCTTCTGCAATTGCTTTAATATAACTATAAGAATTGACAGAGAAATTCGACTTATACCTAGAGGAAGCACAAATATTAAGGTAATCAATAAAAATAATATCAGGTCTAAATGACTTCTTAAGTGAAAGTTCATTAAGAAGTGCTTTAAAATGTCCACTATGTGCAGATGCAGTTGGGTATTCCTTAATTATAAGAGTTCCTTGAGTTTTCTTTGATAAATTTGTTACCTTATTCTCAAACATCTGGCGAGGAAGTTCCACCAATTGTTGAATCGGGACATTAAGTAGATTGGCATCAATTCTTTCAGCAATTCGTTCTTCTGCCATCTCAAGAGTGATGTAGAGAACATTCCTACCCTGCAACAAAACTGAACTAGCAACGTGACACATAAAAAGACTTTTTCCAACACCAGTTCCAGCAAGAGCAATATTGAGAGTCTTATTAGGTAAACCACCCTTTGTGATTTTATTGAAATATTCTAAATCAAATTCAATCTTATCTTCTTTGCGATGATAAAACTCATATCTTTCTTCATAATTCTGAAGATAATCGTGACCAATATTATTATCAAAAGATACTGCTAGGGCATCAGAAAGAATACTTGGAATTGCATCACGATTCTTTTTTTCATTATTACCATCAGCAATGTGAATTGACTCCATCAACGCCAAATAAATGGCACGATCACGACACCACTTTTCGGTCGTATCAAGCAACCATTGACGTTCTGCAGGAAAATCATTAAATTCTTCAATTAAATTACGTATATCCTTAATTTCATTTTCATTAAGATCTGTACGATTTTCTACTTCGATTTTAAGTGCTTCGGTTGTAATCGCTGAACCGTATTTAACAATGAACTTAACAATTTCTTCAAATACGACTTTCTCCGTGCGTTGTTCAAAATAATCTGGTTGTATGAAAGGTATGACCTTGCGTGAATAATCTTCATTGAAAACTAAATTGCGTAAAA
>JACCDX011130394.1_pt1 | contig 14269 bp, 3 predicted proteins | sample 7449681 | NCBI WGS metagenome assembly JACCDX01 (sample SAMN15323450, study PRJNA562643) | freshwater metagenome | isolation source: river surface water | place: USA:Blue River Watershed | collected 2017-08-18
ATCCTCCAGCGCCGCGCTCGTCACCGCGCGGGGAGGCTCCACGGCGGCGACGGCTTCGATGGCGACGTTGGTGAAGTGCACGGGCGCGCGTGTATGCCGGCGGGAGGAGCCGCACCACGCGCGCGGGCAGGTCACTTCGCGACGACCTTCCAGGTGTACGGGGGGCTCGTACAGGTGACGTCGGCCGGGAAGGTCCAGGTCTGCACCGCGGCCTCCGCGCAGGCGCCAAGCGTCTCGGAGCCGGTGGTGTTGGCCGTGACGCGCACGTCCTCCACGACGCCGCTCGTGATGTTCCAGACGAGGGTGATCTCGCCCGCCAGCGCGGGGTTGGCGTTCAGGGCGGCCCGGAGGCAACGCTTGACCTCGCCCGTGCGGCGCTTCGCGACGTCGACACCACAGGTGCCGGCCTCCGTTGGTGCCACCTCTGGCGCAGCGACCGCAGGCGCGGAGGTAATGCCCCGACGCTGCACCACCTCCATCCGGCGCGACAGCCGGTTCCAGCGCTTGACCTCGTCAGGCTGCAGCGGCGTCGGCGACGCCGCAGCCGCGCCGAGGAAGGCGTCGATGCCCTGCTTGGCCTTCGTCGCGGTGTCCGGGGCGTCGGCAAGCTGGACGCGCGCGACGGCCAGCTCTCGGAGAGCGTCCACGGAGGTCTGCACATTGATGGCGCGCTCCAGAACGTCGACGGCTTCGGTACCCCGTGCGTCGGCGTGTACATCGTCGTGGTGCCGCCGGTCGTTGGCGGCCTCCGTCAGCAGCGCCGCGCCGAGATGGAGGAGCGCGTCAGCGTCCTGCGGCGCGGCCTCGACCCACTTTCGCGCGAGGAGCAGCGCTGTGGCGTCGTCATGGGCGCGGAAGGCGCCCACGGTGCGACCACGCAGCGCCTCGAGGTTCGCGCCATCGCGCGCGAGCGCGCGGTCGAACGCGGCGTTCGCGCCCTCGAGGTCGGCGGCTGCCGCGGCGATGGATGCCTGGGTCAGGTGCACGTCTGCGCCGTCCCCCCGGAGCTGCGCGGCGACCAGCCGTGCGCGGTGCAGCTTTCCGTCCGTCAGGGCCGCCATCGCGTGCTCGGCGAGCGCGGCGTTGGTGGGGGACCCGCCCAAAGCGGGGAGGGTGGCCGGCACGATGGGCGCCGGGATTGCCTCGGCGGCGCAGGGGCCCGCCCCGCAGTACGGCGTGTGCCACGTCTCCTGGACGCCACGCCTCTCGGTAGCGAGCAGCGAGACAGCGCGCTCGGCCCACAGCTCCCAGGTGTGGTTCGCCGCGGCGTGGTCGACCACCCGCTCCAGGATGTCTGTCGCACGGTCACGTGCCTCGTTCGCGCTTGTGACCTGCTCCGGAGATCGCTTGAGGCGGGGGAGCGCCTTGAAGGCCTCGGGGTCCTCGTCCACCAGCAGCCGGGTCCAGAGGTCGAAGCCGTCCGTGCCGGGCGCGAAGTCCTCCCCCAGGGTGGTGACCGGGAATGCCGTGGTGTCGCCGTTGCTCTCGCCCACGTCCACGATGTCGAGGAGCGCCGCGTGGCGAAGCCAGACCTGACCGAGGATCGTTCCAGCGGCCTGCTGGCTCGCGGGGTTGCTCGATGCCACGATTCGCGCCGCAACGTCGACCACGGGTGCGACATCCTGGCCATCCAGCACGGCGATAAGGTTGGTCAGAAGCGCCTTCTTCTCCGTTGGCCAGGGGCGTCCCGGCCCCGGCGCGTTGAACGCCGCCTCGAGCGCCGCAATGTCGCCGGCCGCGATGGCACGATGGGTCTCGCGGGTGAAGGCCTCACCCTTCTTCAGTGCCGCGTCGTAGCCCTCGCGCGCCGAGGTCTGCGCGCGGGTGGCGGCGCGGGCGTCGCCCTTGGCTTCGGCCAGCTTCGCCTGCGCGAGGTAGGCCTGCACCACGTGGTCGGCATCCGGCTCGGCGAAGTCCCGCGTCAGGTAGTTCTTCAGGGCGCGGGCGTGCTCACGCGGGCCGACCTGCGCCCAGAACGTCGTCGCGTGCCAGTAGGCCTGCTCGTCCGTCGGCGCGCCGTTGGCCTCCGCCATGGTGTGCGGCGCGACGTCCCTGGCGTACGCCAGCCATGCCTCCGCCGCGGCGCGCGGATCGCCTTCGGCCTCGGCGAGCGCCGCAAGGAACCAACGCGCGTGGGTCGCCGAGGTGGCCTGGGCCTCCAGTTTGGCCAGCGCGCCCGCGTGGTCGGAGGTCTTGGCGAGGCGCTTGTGTACGTCGATGACGGCCTCGAACGCAGTGCGCGCCGCGGCGAGGTCCAGCATGCGCAGGGACTGCGTCGCGACGTACCACTGCGCGAGGAGCGCCTCCGGCGCGTTGGTGTACGCCGCAGCGTAGGCGCCAGCGGCCGTGCGCGCCTCGTCGGCGTGTCCTGCGCGCGCGAGCAGGTGGATACCGCGACCCTTCGCGACGCGTCCCGCGTCGGTGTCGGCATGGGCGTTCGCGAAATCGAGGTAGCGCTGTGCCGTGCTCACGAGGGTGGCATCGTCGGCCGTGCGGCTCACGTTCGGCCCGTACACGGGGTCGAGAGCCTCGACGGCGCGGAACTCCGCCACCATGCCCACGGCGGCGTAGTCGCTCGCACCGGAGCCACGCACCTTCGTCGCGAAGTCCGCCGCGGCCGTGGCCATGCCGGCGTCGTCCCCCTCGTCGCGAAGGCTCATCAGGACGAGGTTCGCGGCCGCCGTTGCGGTGTCGCCTGCGGGCGCCCGGGCGATGAGCGCGTGCGCGCGTGCGCGGGCATCCTGAAACTGCCCATGCGCGTAGAGGATCTGCGCCGACTGGAGCTCGAGGCCGCTGCGCGCGTCGTCCCTCCAGCCACGGATCGTGGGGTCGGAGATCGTCGCGGCCAGAAGGGCGTCCGTGGCCCGCAGGTAGTCCGCGTGCGCAGGGGAGAGGGCGTAGCGCGGGATGGCCCGTCCTGCCGTCGTCGTGACCGTGCGCTCCACGGCGGGCGTTCCGTTCAGCGTCGGACGAGGGGACGCGTCCCCGACCAGCGTGTACCCGGGTGACGTGGCGAGGTCGCCACCGCCCTGCGTGACGAGCGCTTCGCGGCGGGTGCGCCACCCCAGCTGGAGCGCGCTCTCCGCGCAGGTGGGGGTGCGGGCGTCCTCGTCCGCGAGGCACGTGCCGGAGCGTGCGTCGACGATGGCGTCGAGCTCGCGGAGCGCGGCGGCACTGTCCCCGGCCCACAGTCTTGCGCGGGCGACCTCGAAACGCGTGTGCTCGGTCGCTAGACGAGGCGTGGTGGCGAACACGTCGGTCGCCGTTGCGATGAACGCGGCCGCTGCGGCCGTGCGCTCGGCCTCCGTGGTCGGGCTTGGCGCCGCGACCCACGCGTTGAACGCCGTCGCGGCGCCCGCGGCCGACGTCCCGTAGACGTCTCCCGAAAGCACCTCGACGAGGTCACGTGCGCGTCGGAGGGCGTCCGGCTTGGATGCGTTGGCCGTGGCCCACGTCGAGGCCTCCTGCGCGTCACGCGCGAGAGCGCGGTAGGCATCGAGGGCCTCGCTCCACACGCGTCTCGCCGCAGACGGCAGCAGCGTGACCGCTCGGAACGATCTGTCCTGCGTTGGCGCGAGCACGTAGGTGCCTCCGCGAGCACGTTGGAATCGGTTGAACTGCGCGAGCGTCGCGTCCGGGTGGGTCGGGTACCGCTCGAGGAACATCGCCCACAGCGCCTCAGTGGCACCCCAAGCGCCGTCGACCGCGAACTGCGCGGCGACCGACAGCGTCGCGTCAGGTGCCCAGCTCTGGCTGGAGTTGTGCTCGAGATGCGCGCGCGCGACCGTGGCGAGGTCGGCGCCTTGTCCCAAGGTCGCCTTCTCCGCATACACGCCCGCCAAGCGCTCGAACACCTCCTCGCGCGTCGCGCTGTTGGAGGTGGTGGCGAGGATCCGCTCTGCCAAGCTCAAGGCTGCGTCCGCCTGCTGGTCGCGTCGGTAGGCGTCCACGAGTCGGACACCGGCCTGCTCCATGAACGGTCCCGTGGTGGACAGCGCCTTGAGGTGCGCGATCGCGGTCGCCACGTACAGCTTGACCTCCGCTGCCGTGGCCAGGGCACCCGTGTCGTTGGTCTCGCGAAAAAGAGCGTGTTCGGAGAGCCACATGCGCGCGTAGGCGGCGAGCTCCGACTCCGGGGCGCGTTCCACGACGCGCGCGTACATTCGGGCCGCGCCGACAAGGTCGGTACCCTGGGCACGAGGCGCATCTCGTGCGCTGAGGACGCCGTAGGAAAGGCATGTGGCCAACCCGTACATCGCGCGCACCTCCTGCTCCGGGGAGGGCTTCTGGGCCAGGACGCCCTTGTACACCCCGATGGCGCGCGCGAGGGAGACCGGCGCGGCGTCCTCCCTCGCGCCGCGTGCCTCGGACGGGAGTTCCGCCTCGCGCACGAACAACCCGGCGAGGTCCATCGCGTCCTCCAGGGTCGTGGTGCGTGTGTCGGCGTTGACCGTGGCGCCGCACGCGCTCGCCGGGAGCATGCGCGGCCAATCGCGACAGACACCCGCCGTCAGGGTCGCCTGCTGGTCGGGAGATGCGCGCGTGAGGCTCTGTCCCTGACGCGGGTCGAACGGCGCGATCTGCGTAGGCCTCTGGATGGCTACGACCTCGACGATGGGTGGGATGCCCGAGGGTGCGCCGTTCGTCGGGCCCGCCTTCGTCGGCTTCGCCTCCGCGTCGGGCGCCATGAGCGCGAGGAGGACGAGGACGGGGAGGGACCGGGCCGGAGCGTGCATGCGCATGAGGATCTTCTCCACGGGGAAGGACGTCGTCAGCTGCTCGTTACGGACAGCGGCCGGAACGCTCGGTTCATGGGTTTTCGACGTTCACGTCATCCGGGCCGCTGGGGAAAGAGCGGCATGGGCGCAAGCGAGCCGCTTCGCAGCGCCTCGGCTGGGGTTGACAACGTCCGCACGCGCCCACGAAGCGCCTCCAGACCCGTGCCGGCCTCCGACCGAGGCAGCCACACGGGCACGCCGATCCTCAGCGCTTCGCGTACGGCGTGCATCGTGCCGCCGTCGGGCCCGCTGTACACGGCGACGAGCGCGTCGCACGCTGCCACGAGCTGCCGATCCCGCGCGACGAACCTCCACGCTGCAGGAGGGGTTCCGGCCGGCCACGCGCTGACGATCGCGCCGCCGGCGGCGACGATCCTGCGCGCGAGCTCGAGGTGCTCCGGTGGGTACACGCCGTCGAGCCGGTGGCTGTCCACACCGTGGGCCAGCACGGCGACGGTGCGACCGCCCCCGGCGAGCGCGCCCTCATGGGCCGCGGCGTCCACACCGCGCGCCAGTCCGCTCCACACACAGGCGCCGAGTGCCACCAGGGCCGAAGCCGTCGTGTGCGCCCACAGCAGCGCCTCCGGAGGCGCCTCGCGCGAACCTACGATGCCGATGCTTGGCGTACGTCGCAGGGCTTCATCGTCGCCATGCACGAACGTCAGCCGGGCCAGGCTCACCCTGGCTGCTCGGGGACACCACGCGTCAGCGCGTTGAGCAGCGCGAACCAGTTCTGGAGCGCGCCTCGTGGGGGGCGCTCCGCGCGCTGCGCGAGCTCCGGGGACCAGTTCTGGATCGCCCGGGCTATGGCCGGGCCCGGCTGGAGAACGTCCCCGTCCGCGAGCGCCTCCGGCACGCCGAGCGCGTCGATGGCCTCGGCCACCACGCGGCGCCGCTCCGCGTAGGGCAAGGCGGCGAGGTCCTCCGGAAGGAGGGGGCTCCCGACGTGGTGCGTCTGCAGCCCGGGGGGCACCTCGTGACGCGTTCCTGAGCCGCTGGCGCCGCCTCGGAAGGCTACCGGGATGATGGGCAGTCCGCGCTCGAGGGCGAGGTCCATCCACGTGGAGGAGACCTGGGCGATCCGCTGTGCGGGCTCGGTCTGACGGGTGCCCTCGACATGGACGAGCAGTGGCCGATCCATCGCGCGACGCGCGAGTCCCGGCAGGGACGCGCCGTCGGCGGGGTCGAACCACGCGACGCGCTCGACGTAGCGTGCACCGGGGTAGTTGGACGCGAGCCGCGCGAGCATGCCGAGCCACCGCTCGCGGTGGGCGGTTTTGGCCACGGCGCGCAGCGGCAGGCCCATGACGGGTGACATTAGCGCCGTGAAGAGCGCGCCCTCGAGGTAGTTCTGGTGGTTCGCCAGCAGGAGCGCCGGGCGGCCACGGATGACGGCGAGACCGTCGACGTCGTGCAGGACGAGATCCCCGACGAAGCCGCGGAGCAGCGCGTGAACGAGACTCTCGTGCCAAGGGTCGTCCAGACCGAGGCGCGTGCGCCACCACGCGAGCACGTACGCATCGTCGATCCGTGGCGACCCCGGCGCGTCGGTCAGCACCACGCGGAGCGGGCGCTCGACGCTCCAGGCACGGTGGCCCTGCGCGACGACCCGGTCGGGCGCGCAGCCGAGTCGCTGCGCCAGGGCGTCACGTGTCGCTTCCTCGAGCGGGTCGCAGGGGCCGAAGGGCCACTCCTGCCCGGCAGGCGTGGGGTCGGGGAGCAGCACGGTGACGGTCCCGCTCGTGGGGTCGCCCTGGCCACCGCCGGCGAGGGTGACATCGGCATCGTCGTGGGCGTCGTCCCTGCGCACCTGCGCGTGCGTGAGCTCCTGTGCGCCGGCGCGCACGGGCAGCGGTGCGAAGTCGACGCGTTCCACTCGGGACGTCCCGGGCGCCTCGGCGCCGCCAGCCTCGAACGGGGACGCGACCGTCGGTGGGACGACCTCCGCCGGGGCGTGTGTCGACACATGCGCCTGTGGTTCGACCTCCACGATGCGCTCTCCGACGACGCGCGTGCTGATCCCGCGGGCCTCGTAGATCCGAAGGCCGTCGACCCAGAGGCTCCCGTCCGCGATCCAGGTCTCGCCCTCCGCGTCGGAATCGACGCGTGAGACCTCAACGAGCAGCTGGACCAGCGTGTTCTCGGGGCGAACCTGCCCGCGGTAGCGCCACGCGTGCGGCGCGGACGTGATCGGCGCGAAGCGCGGGTCACGACGTCGCTCGCCGATGCCGGTGTCCGCCATGGCGACCTGCAGCAGCTGCACCAGCGCCTCGAGGCCGAGGCTGCCCGGCTGGACCGGATCCTGGAAGAAGTGGGCGCGGAACGACCAGGCCGCCGGATCGACGTCGAGCTCGCCTCGGTAGCGCCCCAGCGCGTGGGCGCCGCCCTCGGGGCTGAACTCGACCACCCGGTCCAGCATGCAGAGGCGGGTGGGCGGAAGCGCCAGGCCCTTGTGGCAGGCGCGCCCGCGCACCGCGAACCGCGTCGTTGGCGTGGCCGCGATGACGGCGCGCTGCTCCGGCGTGCTCCCGACCCCCGCCTGGTTCACGAAGGCCGCGGGAGGGAAGAACCCGAATCCGGTCTGGAGCGTGTAGACGCGCGTGTCGCCCTGGGTCACCTCCACCTCGAAGGTGACGAGGGTCATGCCGCCGGCGCGGTTGAGGCCCGTCATGCGTGCGCGTGTGCGAAGGGGCTCGCCGGCGTGGACCTCGGCGTGGACGACGCCCTCTCCGTCGAGGTTGCGGAACAGGACGGGCCCGTCTGCGTGGAGGACACATCCGACATGGCTCGCCAGCCACCCGCAGGGCTGCAGCGCCGCTTCGAGCAGGTAGGACCACGGCATGGTCTGGCCCGTCGACGAGGCTCGCCACGGCGCCGTCTCCGGAAGGTCGAGCTCGGTGAGAACCTCGGCGCCGGCGCGCATGGAACCTTCGGCGCCTTGGGTCACCTCGAGGATGCGTGAGACACACAGGTAGGGCGGTCCAGGGAGCCGCGGCACGGCGCGTCCGTCGTCGAGCACGCGCGCCATGGGCCCGAAGGCGTCTGACGGCCTGCCGAGCGCAGCGGCGAGGACGCGGGGCTCCGTCAGCGCCGTGACACATGTGTCAAGCTGCATGGGCCAATCGGGCACCAGCTCGACCGTAAGCGGGTCCGCGTGGAAGCACTTCAGGCCGTCGACGGTGCAGAGCACCTGCGCGCGCACGCGAGGGCGGATTCCGCGCGAGGGGTCTCCGGCGAAGGTCTCCTGCACGAACAGCTCGTAGATGAGCTCGCGGCTAGAGGGCACGACCTGACCACGGCACCGCAGGTGGAAGGTCTCGTCCTTCGAGGGTTCGAAGCGCCAGCCGTCGGCCTCGAGCGTGAAGCCGAGCGCCGCCATGTACACGGCCATCGCCTGCAGGCACCCATCGAACATGAGCGTGCCCGGCATGCACGGGTCGCCATGGAAGTGCCCGCGGAAGAACGCGTCGTCGGGCGAGATGTCGAGCGCGGCGCGCAGGTAGCCTCGCTCCCATGGGCCGCCCTTCGGGTCGAGCACCTCGACGCGGTGCAGCAGGAGCTGGTCTCCGCCGGGGATGGACGGGCTTCGTGTGTGCGTGCAGGCGCGCGCGTGGCCGGCCCCGAAGGCGGCGCGAAGGTCACGCCGCGCGAAGTCCTCCAGCGCGACGCGCCCCAGCGAACGTGGCACATGGTTCACGCGCGGGGCCTCGCACACGCCGAGCTCGACCTCGGCGGTGTCCGCGTCCCAAAGGATACCACCGCTGGTGGCGAGCTCTTCTTCGGTGAAGAACCCCGCCTGACCGTTGCGGACGTCGAGTCGGACGGCATCGCCCACGCGGCAGTCGTAGTGGAAGAAGAACATCCGGATGTCGCCGAGCCGTGCGTGGCCGTCCACATGGATGTCGTAGCGGAGCGTCTCGCCGATCGCGGGCAGCGATCCCCGGTAGGTCAGGTCGCAGCCGAGCAGGCGATACACGCGTTCGCCTGCGTTGTGGTGGACGTCGATGCCCTGCCAGCTCGCGATGAGCAGGTCGGCCTGGCCGGCCTCGATGAAAACGCCGCCACGCATGTGCCCGTCGTGGAGGTACCACGCGGGCGTTCCCTCCGGGGTGCCCGGCATGCGGTGGTCGGGTGAGCCGACGTCGGTCTCGGTCCAGGTGCTGCCGCGACCGAGCACGAGCGGCGGCCCGTCGATGCCGAGCACGCGGTCGCACAGCAGGAGCGGTGGGGCCGGCATGCGCACCACGCGGGCGTGAGCATCCTGGGGGCGGAACGCCTCGCCGAAGTGGGTGGAGATGGGTCCGGTGGCGATGTCCTCGAGGGCGGCACGATCGAGGGAGGGGCCCACCCTGCGAGGCGTGGACGTATCGGCGATCCGGTCCGTCCCACGGGGAACCGGCGCAGGCGCAGGCGTGGGTGTCGGGCGGGAGGCCACCGACGGGGAAGCCGTCACCGCGGGCGGCGCTGCGAAGGGCGCCGTCACAGGCGCGTACACGTCACGGGGCGGACCCGCATCGGTCAGGGCACGTCGCGTCGCGGCCATCGCTGTAGGGACCGGCCCCAGCGTGGCGAGCACGGCGGCCTGCGCGCGCGTCATCGCCTCGAGGTAGGCGCTGTGGGCAGAGGCCACGGCAGCGCGTTGACGCAGCAAGGCGAGGACGAGCTCGGCGCGGACGCCGTCCGGTCGTGCGACGGAGGTCCCGTTCAACGTGGTCGGGGTGGCCGTTGCACGAGGTGACACAGGACTCGTTTGTGTCGCCTGTGTCGCCTGTGTCGCCTGTATCACCGGAGGGACCGCCACGTTGGACCGACGCGGTGCGTCCGTCGTCGCGGGCAGGGACGGGGCCGTGGACATCGTCACGGTCAGGGTGTCCATCTCCGGGCGGCCCTTGAGCACCAGGCCCGTCGACGTGGACCGCCGCTCCGGCAAACCGGCCAGCGTTTCCGGGACGTTCAGTTCGACGGTGGCGCGCTGTCCGAGCGAGCTGTGCAGCTTCAGCCGCCGGCGTTGGCCAGGGGTGGCGAGCGCCTCGACCAGCTGGGCGAGCCCCTCGGCGGCGCTGCGCCGCGCATCGCCAGCGCCGTTGGCGGAGGTGTCCAGCTCCATCGACGTGATCGTTGCGAGGACGTTCAGGCCCGCCGACGTCGCGCGCTCCAGCGTCGTCACGGCGAGGCAGACGCATGCATCGTCGTCCTGAACCTTCAGGCTGTGCGCCTGTTGGATGGCGTCATGGCGTACGTCCCCGCCGACATGGACCGCCGCGACGAGGGCGACGTCGATGCGCCTGGCCTCCAGGGCGTCGCGCGCGAGGGCGAGGGCGTGGACGCCCGAGAGCTCCTCGCTCGCCACGGTGAACCCGGCGGCGCCTGCGTCGAGCTGCACGTTGACCCGGTTCGCGGGGATGTTGGGCATCGTGCCGAGGACGTGCTCGGCGCGGAGCCGCGGCGCCACGCGGTCGGACAGCGCCGGGAACTGCGTGGCGCTCCCGCCGAGCCGCGTTGCCAGCCGCCAGCGAAGACCCCACGCCGTGATGCGCGGGTCGCACTCCATGCCCACGAACACAGCGGCGCGCGCCGGGTCGACCTCACCGACACATGTCCATGTGTCACGCGCGGCCTGCAGGACGAGGGGCTGCTGCGGGAGCGCCAGCCGAAGGTCGTTCGGCGGGGTGCGGAGTCCGTCGAGCCCGAGCCTCACTTCGCGCGTGGGCCCGCGGGTGAGGGGCTGCCCGGCGCGAACCTCGGCATCGCCGGCGCGCCCGGACACGGCCACGATCGCCAGAGGCGTGTGCGTTGCGGTCGGTCGCGCGCTGGCGCGCGCGCGACCCTTCGGCGGCGGCGGCGCCTCTTCGACCACGACGTGCGCGTTGTTCCCGCCGAAGCCGAAGGCGTTGATGCCGGCGGTGCGACGGCCGTTCCGCCCCGGTCGCCAGTCGCGCGCCTCGTGGAGCAGCGTGAACCCCTGCGTCGCCTCGATGGGTCGGTCGGCGTGCAGGGTCGGCGGCATGCAGGCGCGCTCGAAGCCCGCGAGGACCTTGAGGATGCCCGCGGCGCCGGCCGTCGTGATCAGGTGCCCGAGCTGCGACTTCAAGGAGCCGATGGCGGGTCGCGGGACGTCCCCCCACATCGTGGCGAGCGTCGTCAACTCGGCCAGGTCCCCTGTGGGCGTGCCGGTAGCGTGGCACTCCACGAGCTGGAGGTCGCCGGCCTGGACCTCGGCCTGCGCCCAGGCGGCTCGCAGCGCGCGCACCTGACCCGCAGAGCTGGGCGCGAGCAGGCTCCGGGCGCGTCCGTCGTTGCTGGTGCCCACCCCGCGGATCACGCCCAGCACGCGCTGACGGTCACGTTGGGCGTCTTCGAGGCGCCGCAGGGCGAGGACGACACAGCCCTCCGCGGGAACCAGGCCGTCGGCCTGGGCGTCGAAGGGTCGGCTGCGACCGGTGGGACTCATCGCTCCGAGGGCGGTGAATCCGACATGCAGGAACAGGCTGTCGGAGCGCTGGACCGCGCCCGTGAGCACCAGGTCGGTGCGTCCCGAGCGCAGCGCGTCGCAGGCGGCCTGAACGGCGTACAGGGCGCTGGCGCAGGCGGCGTCCAGCGCGAACGCCGCGCCGCCGAGTCCCAGCGCGTGGGCCATCTCCGCGATGGGTGCGCCAAAGCTGCGCGCGTCGCGCGTGTCCACGTGCCGGCCCCCGGAGACGATCCCGTGCAGAACGACGTCCTCGCCGTAGCGCGCGAGCGACTCGCTGGGAAAGCCGAGGTTGCCCAGGATGGCGCTCGCCTGAAGGAGGCGCGGGTCCTGGGGCGCGTAGCCGGCCTCGAGGAGCGCGGCACGGCCGGCGTGGCAGAGCCACTGGAGCATCGGATCGCGGCGCGAAAGCTCGTCGGCGGCGACGCGGAGCCCCGTGAGATCGAGGGTGGCCTCGTCGACATAGCCTCCCGCGAGGGACACCGCGCGGTCGGCGCCCTGCCCGAGCACCTGCGCGTTCGGGAGTCCGAACCTGCCTTCGGGTGGCGCCGCTCGGACGAGGTCTTCTCCCGCGAAGACGCGCTCCGCGAAGCGCTCGGGCGTCGTGGCTCCCGGAAGCACGCAGCCGCGGCCCACGATGGCGATGGGCGCGTTGCTCATCGCGTGAGGTTTCCGGGGTACTCGCCCGAGGGCAGGACGTGCATCTCCAGACCCAGAAGCTCCACCAGCACGGCCCCGTCGGTGCCGAGGACGCGCACGTCGGTCACGGTACGTCCGCTCGCCTCGCGCACGGGCACGAGCACGGCCTCGGCGACCTGCGTCGTCACCGGTGCGTGTACGCGTAGCTCGAGGAGGCCCGTCGGAAGGGCCGCGGCGCCCATACGGTGGCGCGTCCACAGCGCGGCGAGCTGGACGGCGCCGTCGAGCGCGGGAACATCGAGGACGGCGTCCGAAGGGGGCGACCAGCCGCGGGACGCTCCCGTGGCCAGCCTCCCGCGCATGCCGCCCGGCCCCACGCGCACCTCGGACAGGGACTGGAACGCGGGCCCATGGAACAGCTCCCGCACGTAGAGATCGCGTGTCGGCCACGTCGACAAGGCACCCGGATCCTCCGTCAAGGGCGCCGCGTAGGCGTCCTGTCGGACGCGGGCGCGGTAGCACACACGGCCGGCGCTGCTTCGGAGCGCCACGGTGACGACGCTGTCGACGGCTTCCGCGCCGATCTCGAGCAGCTCGCCATCGTCCTCGAAGTCCGCGATGGCGACACCCTTCAGCACGCGCACGTCGACGAGGCCGCGCGCGTCCGCGCGGAAGGCCCTCGCGAGCGCGAGCATGCGATCCATGGCGAGCACGGCCGGCACGACGACGTTGCCGCCGAGCGCGTGGTCGCGAAGCTGCGGGAGGGTCCGCGCGCTGGGGCGCCATCCGCGGACACGCTCGCGCAAAGGCGCAAGCTCACCGCCGATGACACACTCGGTGGGGCCGTCGTTGGAGAGCTCCCGCACGAAGGCGCGTGCTCCAGCGCGCACCTCGAGCAGGGGCACGCCCTGCGCCGTGAACTGGCGCGCGAGCGCGGCGGTGACCATTCCACCGGCCCAGGGACCCCACCCGATGCTGCGCACCGTGCACCCGGGGCGTCGACGTGCCTCGCTGGCGGCGATCCGGTTGAGCGCCTCGTTGGCGAGCGCATAGTCGGCCTGTCCGACGTTGCCGGCGCGCGCGGCCACGCTGGAGAACAGCGCGATCACCCGGAGCGGGTCGTGCTGAGTGGCGTCGAGCAGCGCGAGGAGCCCCCCGAGCTTGGTGTCGACGACGCTGTCGAACTGGGAGAGCGTCTTGTCGCGGAGGCGCTTGTCCGCGAGGACGCCGGCGCCGTGCACCAGCGCCGAGAACGGGCCCCAGGCCTCGCGGACGGCGTCGAGGGTCGCCGCGAGCGTCGGGGCCTGGCTTACGTCGACGGCCTCGTAGCGGACCTCGCAGCCGAGGGCGCGTAGGGCGTCGCAGGTCGCGCGGGCCTCACGCGCGGAGAGGATCGCCGCGGCGCGACGACCGAGCTCCGCGGGGCCCAGCGAGGGATCGGCGGTGAACAGCGCGCGCTTGAGGGCGGCCTCGTCGTTGGCCTCGTGAAGGTGCGCCGGCTCCTGCGCCTCGAGGATGCTCCGTCCGAGGAGCACGAAGCGGCTGCGGCTGGCCGCCGCGAGCTCGAGGATGCACGCTGCCGTGACGCCGCGCGCTCCGCCGCTGACGAGCACGACGTCATCGGGGCCGAGCGGCAGCGAACCTTGCCCCGCCACCGTGCTCGGGTCGCTGACCAGGGCGTTGCGTCCATCGACCCCGAGCCCGACCTCGACCGGACCTCCGCGTCCGAGCTCGTGGGCGATCTGGGCCGCGAGGTGCTCCGGATCGGCCGCGTCGACCAGGTCGAGCGCGCGGATCCAGCCGTTCGGGTGCTCCAGCGCGATCGTCTTCGTCAGGCCTGCGAGCCCCGCGAGCATGGCCTCGGCGCGCTCCGGGCCGCCGGCGAGACCGAAGTCGCCGCCGAGCGCCGTCACCGTCATCCAGGCGTTGTCCAGATCGGCGCGCTTGGCGGCGAGGAAGGCGCTCCCGAGCGCGTCGCGGGCGTCCTCGACGCGGGCCGGGCGGTCGAGTCCGCCGAGGAAGATGACGCCACGGGTGCCGTCCAGCTCGGCTGGGCTCGCCACGACGAGCACGTCCATGCCGGCGCGGTCCAGCCGCGCCGCGAGGCGCTCGGCCACGCCACGTCCGTCCGCCACGAGGGCCAGGGGGCCAAGACCGCGCACGCCACCCGCGGGGAGCGGCTCAAGCGCGATCACGCTGCGCGATACGGTCGCGATCTGCGCGTCGTCGAAGGCGTCGCTCGGGACGGGCGCTTCGCTCGGGTTTGGCTCGGGAGGCGTCGCGGGGGCCGGCGCCTCCCCCCTCAGAAAGGGAGGCGGGCCTGGGCCTCCGTGGCCGACGGGCCCCCTCGAAGGAAGTCCGCCACCTGGCCGAGCGTCTTGAG
>JACCDX010783946.1_pt1 | contig 14266 bp, 11 predicted proteins | sample 7449681 | NCBI WGS metagenome assembly JACCDX01 (sample SAMN15323450, study PRJNA562643) | freshwater metagenome | isolation source: river surface water | place: USA:Blue River Watershed | collected 2017-08-18
CAAAGTAAGGCTTGATTCACGCCTCATTATTGAGCGCGAAAAACTACTCTTTACCCATGTCCACACGAATTGGCGAGGCTAACGACCTCTTGAAATGTTCTTTCTGCGGAAAGACTCAGAAGCAAGTCAAGAAACTTATCGCAGGACCTGGCGTCTATATCTGCGACGAATGCATCGAACTCTGTAACGAGATCATCGTCGAGGAACTCTCTGAAGCTTCAACACTTGGATTAAGCGAACTTCCAAAGCCACAGGCAATCTTCGAATTCCTTGATCAATATGTAATCGGTCAAGATCGCGCAAAGAAATCACTTCCCGTTGCGGTCTATAACCACTACAAGCGCGTTCAATCTGGCGATACTCGTAGCGAAGATGGAATTGAACTCGCGAAGTCGAACATCCTTCTCCTTGGCCCAACAGGTTGCGGTAAGACTCTGATGGCGCAGACTCTCGCACGCATGCTCAATGTTCCTTTTGCGATTGCAGATGCAACAGCTCTTACAGAGGCTGGATATGTCGGCGAAGATGTTGAGAATATTCTCCTGAAACTCCTTCAAGCTGCAGATTACGATGTGAAGAAAGCCGAAACAGGAATTATTTACATCGATGAAATCGATAAGGTTGCTCGTAAATCAGAGAACCCATCAATTACTCGCGATGTTTCAGGCGAAGGCGTTCAGCAAGCTCTCCTCAAGATTCTTGAAGGAACAGTTGCATCTGTGCCACCTCAGGGTGGCCGTAAGCACCCACACCAAGAATTTATTCAGATTGATACAACAAATGTTCTCTTTATCGTCGGCGGCGCATTTGCTGGCCTCGATAAAATTATCGAATCACGCAGCGGTTCAGCGGGTGTCGGATTCGGCGCAGAACTTCAAACAGCTGCAGAGAAGAATCGCAAAGATATCTTCGCCGATGTAATGCCTGAAGATCTTCTGAAGTTTGGAATGATTCCAGAATTCATCGGTCGCCTTCCAGTTCTTACAAGTGTAGAAAATCTCGATAAGCCTGCCTTGATGCAGATTCTTACAGAGCCAAAGAATGCTCTTGTGAAGCAGTATCAGAAGCTCTTCGATCTCGATGATGTTGAACTTGAATTTTCACAGGATGCTCTAGAAGCTGTTGCTGATCTTGCACTCGACAGAGGCACTGGTGCGCGTGGACTACGTGCCATCATGGAATCAGTTCTCCTTGGCGTCATGTACGACATTCCAAGTCGCACAGATATCGCCAAGGTGACGATCGAGAAGGCATGCATTACTGAAAATGCTGCTCCTACCCTGGCACCTCGCACCGGCGATATTCCAAAGCGCTCCTCTCGTCGCGAGAAGAGTTCTGAGGAGAAAAGCGCTTAAAACGTAAACTAGACTGCGCTCTATGTCCTCCGATAAGCGCGAGCTAGCCTCGGCATTTACGCCGAACGAAATCGAAGGCCCTCTCTACAAAAAATGGCTTGATGCTGGGTACTTCACGGCAGATGCCAACTCTTCCAAAGAACCATTCACCATTGTTATTCCGCCTCCCAACGTAACGGGAAACTTACATATTGGTCATGCGCTCGATCAGACTCTTCAAGATTGTTTAACTCGCATGAAGCGTATGCAGGGATTTGAAGCGCTCTGGTTACCGGGCATGGATCACGCAGGAATCGCGACACAGAATGTTGTTGAAAAGCAGCTAGCTGCAAAAGGTCAGACTCGTCACGATCTTGGTCGCGAAGAGTTTGTAAAGAAAGTTTGGGAGTGGAAGGCCGAATCAGGTGGACAGATTCTCGGTCAGATGAAGCGCCTAGGCGATTCCGTTGACTGGTCTCGCGAAGCATTTACGATGGATGAGAATCTTTCACAAGCTGTACTTACAATTTTTAAGAAGTTATTTGATCAAGGGCTTATCTATCGCGCAGAGCGCATCATTAACTGGTGTCCTCGATGCTTAACCGCACTTTCAGATATTGAAGTAGAACACCAAGATGATGCTGGCGAGTTCGTCTCAGTTCGTTACGGCGAAGGCGAACAGAGCATCGTTGTTGCAACAACTCGTGCTGAGACGATGATGGGTGATGGCGCTGTAGCCGTGCATCCTGATGATCCTCGCTACAAGCACATGATCGGCACCGAAGTACTTTTGCCTCTTGTAAACCGCATGATCCCAATCATCGCCGACGAACATGTCGATCCAGACTTTGGAACAGGTGCCGTAAAAGTAACTGCTGCACACGATCCAAATGACTTCGAGATGGCGATGCGCCACAACGTTCCTTTTGTTGTCATTATGAATGAGCACGGAGTCATGGATGGCACCGGAACTGAATTTGATGGAATGGATCGATTCGATGCTCGCGTTGCAGTTGTTGCAAAGCTTCGCGAATTAGGTCGAGTTGTTGAAGAGAAGCGCCCTTACATTCACGCAGTCGGTCACTGCTCTCGTTGCGATACAACAGTTGAGCCACGTTTATCTAAGCAATGGTTTGTAAAGGTTGAATCGCTTGCAAAGGCAGCCGGTGATGCTGTGCGTGATGGTCGAGTAAAGATTGAGCCAGAAGAACTTGCGCCACGATATTTTGATTGGGTAGATAACCTCAATGACTGGTGTATCTCACGCCAACTTTGGTGGGGACATCGCATTCCAGTTTGGTACGGACCAAATGGTGAAGTTGTAGTTGTTGGTCCAGGCGAGAACGCTCCAGCTGGATACACGCAAGATCCAGATGTTCTCGACACATGGTTCTCATCTGCGCTCTGGCCATTCTCAACTTTGGGTTGGCCAAATGAAACTGCCGATGTAAAGAAGTTCTACCCAACAAGCGTGCTTGTTACCGGTTACGACATCCTCTTCTTCTGGGTAGCGCGAATGATGATGTTCGGCCTCTTTGCAATGGATGGCGTTGCTCCTTTCTACACGATTGTTCTGCACGGTCTTGTGCGCGATCAATTTGGAAAGAAGATGTCCAAGTCTCGCGGCAACGTTGTTGACCCACTTGAATTCATTGATAAGTACGGTGCAGATGCACTTCGTTTCACTTTGGCACGTGGATCAAATCCCGGCAAAGACCAAGCGCTTGCAGAAGATTGGATTGCTGGTTCAAGAAACTTTGCTACCAAGCTCTGGAACGCGACTCGTTTTGCGATGATGAACGGTGCAACTGTTGAGGGAGAGCTGCCTGCCATTGATTCACTTACAGCAATTGATAAGTGGATTCTCTCGCGCCTCAGCGAGACCACAACGGAGTACACAGCACTTCTAGAGAGCTATGAATTTGCACGTGCATGCGAAGTTATCTATCACTTTGCTTGGGATGATCTCTGCGATTGGTACCTGGAACTTTCTAAAGAAACTTTCGCATCAGGAAATGCGGCGGCATCCCAACGCGTCCTAGGACATGTACTCGATTCACTTTTCAAATTACTTCATCCTGTTATGCCATTTATTACCGAAGAACTGTGGGTGACATTTACTGGAGGAGAGACCTTGGTAACTGCCGCTTGGCCAACTGCGGATTCAACGCACCTTGATACAAAATCTGCAGCACTGGTTGGGGAACTTCAAAAGGTAATTACAGAAGTTCGTCGCTTCCGTAACGACCAAGGCGTTAAGCCAAGCCAGAAGATTCCTGGTCGATTTATTGCACCAAGTGATGTTGCTGAATATTCAAACGCTATGGCATTCCTGCTTAAGCTTGAACTTAAAGATTTCACACCGAGTGCATCTGTTGAAATTGGTTCTATCAAGGTAGAGCTTGATTTATCTGGAACTGTCGATGTCGTCGCAGAGCGCGCTCGTCTTGAGAAAGATTTAGCGACAGCACAGAAAGATATGAAGACTGCGGAAGTGAAGTTAGGAAATGAAGGCTTCATGGCCAAGGCTCCTGCAAATGTTGTGGCAGAGATTAAGGAACGTATGGCTGCAACGTCTGCGGATATCGAACGCATTACCGCTCAACTGGCAGCCCTAAAGTAAATGGCTGAGATTTCACCGGAAGATCAGATTTTGATCGATGAGATTGAAAAGAAACTCTTAGCTCGCTGGCCTGAAACGCGCATTGAACCAACTCTTGAAAGAATTGCCGCTCTCGTTGATGTCTTAGGTTCGCCCCAACTTACCTACCCAACAATCCATATCGGTGGAACTAATGGGAAGACAACTACTTCCCGAATGATTGACTCGCTCTTATTCGAGATGGGTCTACGCACAGGGCGCTTTACAAGTCCGCACCTTGAGACCTATCTCGAGCGAATCTCCATTAACGGCCAAAATATTGATCCCAAAGCGATGATCTTCTCCTATCACGATATTGCTGCCTATCTAGATCTGATGGACTCTAAGTTCGAGCATCCAATCTCATTCTTCGAAGCGATGACAGCTCTCGCCTTTGTTGCATTTGCTGAACACCCTATTGATGTTGGCGTAATTGAAGTCGGCATGGGTGGCGAGTGGGATGCAACAAATGTTGTCGATGCAGATGTTTCTGTCATCATGCCGATTAATTTGGATCACACAGAATATTTAGGTGAGACCCTTACTGAGATTGCTCAGACAAAAGCTGGAATTATTAAGGAATCTGGCTTCGTAGTTCTTGCGCAACAAGAACCAGAAGCAGCGAAAGAGCTCTTGAAGAGAGCGGCAGCTATGGGAGCAGATGTTGCTCGCGAAGGTGTTGAGTATTCAGTTCTCTCGCGCTCATTGGCAGTCGGAGGACAGCTGCTGACTATTCAGGGCGCATCAGATACCTATGAAGATATTTTCCTTCCATTGCACGGAAAGCATCAAGCATCGAATGCAGCAGCAGCGCTTGTTGCAGTCGAAGCATTCTTCGGAGATCAAGAGTTAGATATTGAGGCAGTACGAGAAGGATTTGCAAATGTCACTTCGCCTGGTCGCTGCGAAGTAGTCCATCGCGACCCAACCATCATTCTCGATGCCGCACATAACCCACACGGAGCGGCAGCAATCGCCGAAACCGTTCAGAGTGAATTTACTTTTGATGAAGTTATTGGCGTAGTTGCGCCTATGGGAGATAAAGATATTCATGGAATCCTTCTCGAACTTGAACAGGTCATGGATTCAATTATCGTTACGGCGAATTCATCCTCTAGATCTACCCCAGTAGATAAACTCGAAAAAATTGCAATTGAGATCTTTGGAGCAGACCGAGTCTTCTCGGATGAAACTTTAGAGAAGGCGCTGGAACGTGCAATCAAGGATACGGTTCGACCTTTGAGCGATGACACGATTGGAATACTTGTCACTGGTTCCGTTGTTACAGTTGGTGAAGCTCGCAGTTATCTGCGTAGCAAGTTTTCGAAGGGGTAAGAGATGCGCGTTTTAGGTTCAGCAGTTCTTGTGATGGAATTTCTCGTGATGTGCTTTGCAATGTTGCTTGCCAAAGATAACCACGAGCCATCTACGGTAATTGCTGGCGCAATAATCGCCGTGCTCCTACTTCTCACCCCGGGACTTCTCAAGAAGCTCACAGGTTGGATTCTTGGTTCGATTCTTCAATTTTTGATGATCGCCTACGCGGTCGTGGTGCCTTCAATGGCCATAGTTGGTCTGATTTTCGGGGGACTTTGGATAGCTGCCATTGTGGTGGGGCGTAAGGGTGAGGCTGCCAGGGCCGCCCTCATGGCTTCACAGACTCCCAAGCCCTAATAGACTGCACCCGTGAGCATAGAAAAAACACTGGTCCTCGTTAAGCCCGACGGCGTGGCACGTGGTCTGGTCGGCGAAGTCATCGCTCGAATCGAAGCGAAAGGTTATGCAATCTCTGCTCTTCGCATGTTGCAAGCAGATCGCGCACTTCTTGAGAAGCACTATGCAGAACATCAAGGCAAGCCATTCTTCGAGCCTCTCGTTGAATTTATGATGTCCGGACCAATCGTTGCAATGGTTGCCGAAGGCAATCGCGTTATCGAAGGCTTCCGATCACTCGCCGGAGTAACTGATCCAACAGTTGCTGCACCCGGAACAATCCGCGGCGATCTTGCACGAGATCAAGGAACAAAGGTTGTACAAAATATTGTTCACGGTTCAGATTCACCAGAATCTGCAGCGCGCGAAATAGCTATCTTCTTCGAGGGGAAATAAATGTCTAACAGAATGTCATTCATTGGCCGCGATATGGCGGTTGACCTAGGTACTGCAAACACACTTGTCTATGTTCGCGGCCGTGGCATCGTGCTCAATGAGCCATCTGTTGTCGCAGTTAACCAAGACACTGGCGGCATTCTCGCTGTTGGACTCGAAGCAAAGAAGATGATCGGCCGCACACCTGGCAACATCGTTGCAATTCGCCCGCTGAAGGATGGAGTTATCGCAGACTTCGATACAACAGAGCGCATGCTCCGTTACTTCATCCAAAAGGTGCACCGTCGCAGTTACTTAGCTAAGCCAAGAATTGTTGTCTGCGTACCATCAGGTATCACAGGTGTTGAACAGCGCGCAGTTAAGGATGCTGGATATGCAGCGGGCGCTCGCAAGGTTTACATTATTGAAGAGCCAATGGCTGCAGCTATTGGTGCAGGACTTCCGATTCACGAGCCAACGGGAAATATGGTTGTCGACATCGGCGGTGGGACAACCGAAGTTGCTGTGATCTCTCTAGGTGGAATTGTTACTGCGCTCTCAATCCGTATCGGTGGAGATGAGCTCGATCAATCGATTATTAACTGGACTAAGCGCGAATACTCATTGCTTCTCGGTGAGCGCACAGCTGAAGAAATCAAGATGGCTATTGGCTCTGCATACCCACTTCAGGGAGAAAACGATGCAGAAATCCGTGGACGCGACCTTGCAACAGGTCTACCAAAGACTATCGTTGTAACAGCTGCAGAAATTCGTAAAGCTCTTGAAGAGCCGGTAAATCAGATTATTAACGCAGTTAAGGCAACTCTCGATAAGTGCCCACCAGAACTTTCATCAGATCTCATGGATCGTGGAATCGTTCTTACAGGTGGCGGCGCACTACTTAAGGGACTTGATGAGCGTCTTCGCAAAGAGACAGGAATGCCAATTCATATTGCAGACCGCCCACTCGATGCTGTCGTCGAAGGTTCAGGAAAATGTATTGAAGAGTTCGAAGCCCTTGAAAAGGTTTTGATCTCCGAGCCTCGTCGATAGGTAATCACAAGTGCGCTACGGCGGCGACAACCGCGGTCGCTTACTCATAATCGTTCTGAGTGTTACCTCGCTATTTCTTGTAACCCTTGATCTTCGCGGTGTTGCCGTTATCGATGGAGTTCGCACCGGAACTCAAACCGCCCTGACTCCATTTCAAAAAGCAGGTTCTTGGGCGCTGACTCCGTTAAAAAACTTTGTTTCTGATGTAACTCACCTCGGAAGAACCCGTAGTCAGATAAACAGATTGAAGGCCGAAAATGAGAGCCTTCGCAGCAAGCTGCAGAATCGAAAAGTTGCCGATGCTCAACTTGGTCAACTGAAGAAAGTTTTGGATTTAGCAGGTAAGGCTGAGTACAAAGTTGTTAGCGCTAGGGTGATATCACAAGGATCGAGCACATCCTTTACCCAGACCATCACTATCGATGCTGGTACTTCTTCGAATATCTCCGAGAACATGACTGTGATCTCGGGTTATGGTCTTGTTGGAGTAGTAAAGAAGGCTTACTCAAATAGCGCACTCGTACAACTTGCATCAGATCCAGCATTTAAAATAGGCGCCCGTATCGCTGGCACTCAGCAAATTGGAATTCTCAGTGGGCAAGGAAGTCGTAAAGGCGTCTTGCAATTGCTTGATAATTCGACCGAGGTACAAGTTGGCGATGTCCTTCTGGCACGCGGTAGCCAAAATGGGCGGCCATTTGTACCTGGTGTCCCGATTGGCGTCGTTACGAAGGTCGATAACTCAGCAGGTGCTGTATCTCAGACCGCAGATGTTAAGTTCTATTCAAACTTTTCGACCCTGGGCGTTGTTTCGGTTGTAGTTTCAAATCCAAAATCTGATCCACGAGATGCACTTGTTCCACAAAAACCAAGACCCACACCTATTCCGACAGTGACCGTCTATGCCGACCCAGCGCTGGCTTCTCCATCTCCATCTCCAAGTTCAAGTAATTCAAGTTCAATTAGGTAACAATGTCGATACGTAGATACCTGCTCTCATTCCCAATCTTCATCTTCATCTTTATTGTGCAGGAAGCGTTTATTACTCAACTACGAATCCCATTTGCGGGTTTCTCGCTATTGCTGATTGTCGCTCTCATCTGGGCAGCGCTTAGTACTCCCGAGATCGGAGCGCTCACCGGATTCGGTGCCGGACTTCTTATGGATTTATCTCAGACAACTCCTGGTCCCATGGGACAGTGGACTTTGGTGATGATTCTTGCTGGATTCTCCGTGGCATTCCTGGGGTATGGCGATGACAATATTCGAGCCAATCCAATCAACATTGTATTGCTCACAACAGTGGGTGTTGTTGCAAGCCAATTTATATTCCTTCTATTTGGAGTAATGCTTGGGCAGGAGATTGGTAGCGCGAGCCATATCATCTTCATCTTTGCAGGTTCGGCTTTCTGGACTGCACTTGTGAGTCCGCTTATCGTAAAGGTAATTAGCTTTATTCATGCAAATGTCTTTGGTTCGAGATCACTCATATGAATCAACGCGCACGTCTTAATCTCTTAGTAATTCAGATCTTTATCGCGTCACTCATGGTTGCACTTCTTGGAAGGCTCTTCTATCTTCAGGTTGCTGCAGGTCCGGTCTATAAAGATGCAGCGCTTAGCATTCAAAGTCGCGACGTAGTAACTCCTGCAAATAGAGGCTTGATTGTTGATTCATCAGGAGTTCCTCTCGCTCTCAACAGAGTTGGGCTCGCAATTACCGTTGATAGAGCGAAGATTGATAGGTTGCCGGATAAAGGTGAAGCGGTAATACGTAATCTTGTGATTCTCCTTGATTTAAAGTTTAAAGATGTATGGCAGAGAACGCGCCTCTGTGGCGAGTTGCCAAAGGGAGAAAGAGCAGGATGCTGGACAGGTTCCCGCTTCCAACCAATTCCGATTACGAAATCTGCAGATCCAGAGTTAGCGCTTCGAATTGTGGAACGTTCAGATAGATACCCAGGAATTTCTGCAACACCTGTTGCCATCCGCAACTACCCAAACACACTTGGCTTCAATGGTGGCCACGTAATGGGTTATGTCGGACCGCTTACCGAAGAAGACCTTGCTGGTGGAAATGGTCGCTCTTACTTTAGATCAGAGCAGATTGGTAAGTCAGGGCTTGAAATTCAATATGACGAGTATCTGCGTGGAGTTCCGGGAATTAAAACTTTTATTGTTGACCGGAAAGAAGCAGTAACGAGCACTAGTCAGAATACAAAGCCAGTTGCAGGAAAACATCTGGTCACAAGTCTTGATGTGCGACTTCAATCAGCAACAGAGAAAGCGCTTGGGGAAGCGGTGCTACGCGCCCGATCATCGGGATATCCAGCCGATGGTGGAGCTGCAGTTGTCATGGATGTTCGTAATGGTCAAATCTTAGCTATCGCGTCCTACCCAACATTCGACCCGAATGCATACGAACGTGGCCTAACTGTTGCCGAGGCAAATGCTTTATATAGCGAAGCCAAGGGAGTTCCTGCACTTAATCGTTCGCTTCAATCTCAGTATGCACCAGCGTCGACATTTAAAGCGGTCTCATTGATTGCCGCCAAAGATGCAGGTTATGACTTAAATAAGAGTTACGCATGCCCATCTGAAGTAGAGGTGGGAACTCGTAAATTCCAGAACTTTGAAAGTAAAGCGTTAGGAACTATTGGCTTGAAAAAGGCGATGGCGGTTTCTTGCGACACAATTTGGTACCGCATCGCCTTTGACGAATGGCTTCGCGATGGTGGCCTGAAACCGAAATCATCACCAAACGACTACTTCTTTAAGGCTGCAGAGCGATTCCAGATGGGAGAGAAGACCGGTGTAGATCTTCCTTCAGAATCCACTGGTCGACTTGCAAATCGCGAGTGGCGTAAGCAATGGCATGAGCAGAATAAGGATTTTTATTGCAACTATAAGAAGCGCGCGACTAAAGCACAGCAGACAGCATTCTTGTTACAACTTGCGCGGGAGAACTGTCTCGATGGCGACAAGGTTCGCGCCGGCGACGCGGTGAACTTCTCAATCGGTCAGGGTGATTCTGTCGTTACTCCCATTAAATTGACGCAGATGTATGCTGCAATTGCCAACGGAGGAACAATCTGGCAGCCAACTGTGGCAAAGGCAATCGTGAATACTGAAGGAAAAGTAATTAAGGAGTTTGAGGGAAAAAAGCTTGGCGATATCGGAGTAGATAAGAAGACTCTCACATTCTTACAAAGCGCTTTGCATGAAGTTACCTTGACCGGTACTTCTGCGGGATTGTTCTCCAAGTTCCCTATCCAAACGGCAGGTAAAACTGGTACCGCTCAAGTCTTCGGAAAAAATGCAAATGGATCGGCCAAGGCCGATACTTCTTGGTATGCATCGTATGCGCCTTACAAGAATCCCCAGTACGCCGTTGTGATGATGGTAAGCCAAGGTGGTTTCGGTGCAAGTACATCTGGTGCAGGAGTGAAGAAGATCTACGAAGCACTCTTCGGAGTCCAAGGAGGCGCGGTAAATCCTGAGCTTTCTCTCTTTCCTAAAGGTAAACCACCAGTAAAGTTGCCAAAGATTTCACCAGCAACAAAGCCGGCAGCATCGATTCTTAATCCGAAGGGAAGTGACGAAAAGTGACAACTGTTGCAAACCGGAATCCTTATCGTCGCGCGCGCAGTAAGTCCTTCTTTGACGGTTTTGACCCAGTGTTAACTGGTGCAGTAGCCGCCTTGCTGGTTATTGGAACCCTTTTAGTTTATGCAGCCACGCGTGATTGGTATGCGACAAATGGCCTCGATCCTGAGTATTACTTAAAGCGCCATGTAATCAATATCGTGATCGGGATTGCGTTAGCTTGGGGAACAACGTTTATTGATTATCGAATACTTCGTGCATATACGCCCTTTATCTGGATTGCCGGCGTTCTGGGGTTAATTTTTGTTCTCATTCCTGGCGTTGATAGTGAAGTTAACGGTGCAAAGGCATGGATTCCACTTCCTGGGGGATTCCAGATTCAACCGGCAGAGATTGCCAAGATCTCAATCATTATCGGAATCTCAATGTTGCTTTCAGAGAGAACTCATAACAGTGATGAACCAAGTACAAATGACATCTTGAAAGCGCTGGCCGTGGCTGCCATTCCAATTCTTCTCATTTTGCAACAGCCAGATATGGGTAGTGTTTTCATTATTAGCGCCTCAGTCGTAACAATCTTGGCAGTATCCGGTGCCCCAACACGTTGGGTTGTTGGTCTCATCCTTCTTGCAGTCATCGGTGGCTTTGTCGCAACTAAAACTGGAGTGATTAACGAGTATCAGGTAAAACGATTACAGGCATTCGTTGATCCCAATGCAGATTCACAAGGTTCGGGATACCAATTGCGTCAGGCACGCATCACAGTTGGTTCAGGTGGGTTAATTGGCACAGGGCTATTTGATGGCCCGCAAACGAATGGTCGCTTTGTTCCAGAACAACAAACTGACTTTATCTTTACAGTTGCCGGAGAGCAGCTCGGCTTTATTGGAAGCGGTGCAATTATTCTTTTACTACTAACAATTTTGATGAGAGCCTTTGGAATTGCACGAAGATCGACGGACCCCTACGGGATGCTCGTATGTACTGGCGTAATCGCATGGTTTGCATTTCAAATATTTGAAAATATCGGAATGACTCTCGGGCTAATGCCTATGACGGGAGTGCCTCTGCCCTTCCTTTCTTATGGCGGCTCAAGCATGTTCGCCAACCTGATTGGCTTTGGACTCCTGCAGAATGTTCATGCGAGCCACCGCGGTTAAAACACGCTCAAAATAGCCATTGGCTCATTTCATCTGTCATACTTCAGCCAACAGTTCAGCGCGGCCAGCGATCCTTATCGCGCCTGCGGCGGACTAAAGAAAAGATTTACATACAAGATTTGCTCAGAGTTTTAACACAATAATGAGCCACGAGAATGCGTATAGCTAGAACAATCTAGAAGGTACGCGCTAAAGGATTTGGTGCCATGGCTATCGAGCCAAAATCACCGCGCAAACGTGCGGTAAAGAAGAGTAAGAGCAAAGAAACTTCACCTGAGGTCGCAGATATTGCGACATCGGAAGCGGACGCAACACCTAAGACTCGCAAGAAGGCTGCTGCAATTCCAGTACCTATCTTCCAAGCCGCCCCTGTTGATGCAGTGGCGCCTAAGCGCGCAAAGAAGGGCGCTGCTAAGTCAGAGGCGAAATCAACAAGTAAAGATTCAGATAAGAGCGAAGGCTCAGAAGAGCAGAGTTCAGCTACTTCAGATTCAGATGATTCTGATTCACGTGGTGGTCGCAATCGCCGTCGCCGTCGTGGTGGTCGCGGTCGTCGCAAGCCACAAGGCGAAGGCGCTGATTCACAAGAGGGCTCTGATAGCGAGTCAGAAGATTCAGCTGAGAATTCCGAAGATGGCGCAGAGAGCACAACACATCGCCGCCGCCGCCGTCGTCGCGCATCAGGTGACGATGTCACTCCAGGTGAAGTCATTGATGAAGATGGCGTAGTAACAGTTGTTAAGGTCCGTGAAGTCCGCGAGAAGAGCGAGCGTCCTGCACGTGATCGTTCAGAGCGCGGAACTCGCAATCGTCGCGATCGTGATCGTGGCCGCAACGATTCTCGCGAATACCGTGAGCCATATCGTCGCCGCGGAACAATCATTACAGATGGTGAATTCCTAGCCCGCCGTGAAAATGTCGACCGTGAAATGGTTGTTCGCCAAATTGGTGACCGCATTCAGATCGCAGTTATCGAAGATAACGTGATGGTTGAGCACTATGTAAATAGAAATGCCAACGTCTCCTACGTCGGAAACGTTTATCTAGGTCGCGTTCAGAATGTGCTTCCATCGATGGAAGCTGCCTTCGTTGATATCGGCAAGGGTCGCAACGCTGTTCTCTATGCAGGTGAAGTTAATTGGGATGCTGCTGGTATCTCTGAATCCGAGCCACGCAAAATTGAGATGGTCTTAAAGACAGGTCAACCTGTTCTTGTTCAGGTAACTAAGGATCCAATCGGTCAGAAGGGTGCGCGCTTAACGAGCCAGATCTCACTTCCTGGCCGTTATGTTGTCTACGTTCCTGGCGGCGGAATGAGCGGAATTTCAAAGCGCCTTCCGGAGTCAGAGCGCACACGCCTCAAGGCAATTTTGAAGAACCTTATTCCTGATACTGCTGGAGTAATCGTTCGTACTGCAGCTGAAGGTGTTTCAGAAGTGGAACTCACTGCAGATGTAGAACGCCTAAAAGCGCAGTGGGAAGATATTTATCAGAAATCTGAGAACCCTAACTTCCATGCACCTGCACTTCTGCTCTCTGAACCAGATCTTGCAGTCCGCGTTATCCGCGATATCTTCAATGAGGATTTCCGCAAACTCATCATTCAAGGCAACGAGGCGTGGGATGAGATCACCTCATACCTCGGCTCGATTGCTCCTGAGCTTGTGACAAAGATAGAGAAGTACTCAGGATCTGGCGATTTGTTTGCTGATTACCGAGTTGAAGAACAACTCGCTAAGGCATTCGATCGCAAGGTTTATCTACCTTCAGGTGGATCACTTGTTATCGATCGCACCGAAGCAATGGTTGTAATCGACGTTAACACTGGAAAATTTATCGGTAAGGGTGGAAACCTCGAAGAGACAGTAACAAAGAACAACTTAGAAGCTGCAGAAGAAATTGCACGCCAACTACGTCTTCGCGACTTAGGTGGAATCGTTGTTATCGACTTTATCGATATGGTTCTTGAATCAAACCGTGATGCCGTTCTTCGCAGACTAGTTGAATGTCTAGGTCGCGATCGCACCAAGCACCAAGTTGCCGAAGTAACATCTCTCGGACTTGTTCAGATGACTCGTAAGCGCGTAGGACAAGGCTTGATCGAGGCATTCTCAACAACATGTGATTCATGTAATGGTCGCGGAATTCATATTCATATGGATCCGGTGAAGATGAAGGCTCCAATGCCGCAGGTAAATTCACAGACTGCACATCATCCAGATGTTGATGAACCGGATGTCGATGATGCTGCCGCAACAGATCATGAATTCCGCGAGACTCTCAATGAAGAGGCTCCAGAGGAAGCAGAAGCAGTCACAACTCCTAAAGGAAAGCGCCGCCGTAGGGCAGCAAGTTCAGGGGTTATCACCGCTTAGATTTAAAGGG
>JACCDX010562588.1_pt1 | contig 14265 bp, 13 predicted proteins | sample 7449681 | NCBI WGS metagenome assembly JACCDX01 (sample SAMN15323450, study PRJNA562643) | freshwater metagenome | isolation source: river surface water | place: USA:Blue River Watershed | collected 2017-08-18
CAGCGTGAAGGTCGCGCAGAAACATGCGTACGATACGGTTGACCAGCTTCGTTTCGACGGCATGCAGTTCCGTCGTGATATTGGCTGGCGGGCGCTGAAGCGCCCGGGCTGCGCAAACCTTTCGATAACAGCAAGAACAGACAAGGGCTACCCATGAGTACGCCTGACACGAATGCCGTCAAGACCTGGTTATTGTCGCTGCAGGATCGCATCGTCAGCGCTGTCGAGGAACTCGATGGCCAGTCCTTCATCCGCGATGCATGGGAACGTCCGGCGGAAGGTGCACTGGGTGGCGGCGGCATCTCTCGTCTGATCGAGGAAGGCAATGTGCTTGAGCGCGGCGGCGTCGGCTTTTCGCATGTGACGGGCAGCAAGCTGCCGCCGTCCGCAGTAGCCAATCGTCCGGAACTGGCGGGCCGTCCTTGGGAAGCGATGGGCGTGTCGCTGGTCTTCCATCCGCGCAATCCGTATGCGCCGACCGTGCACATGAATGTGCGCTGCTTCTCGACCGCCGGCGATGGCAAGGAGCCGGTCTGGTGGTTCGGCGGTGGCATGGACCTGACGCCGTATTACGGCTTCGAGGAAGATGCGAAGCACTTCCACCAGACTTGCCGTGATGCGCTGGATCCGTTCGGCGCTGACAAGCATCCGCGCTTCAAGCAGTGGTGCGATGAATACTTTTTCCTGAAGCATCGTAACGAGGCCCGCGGCGTCGGCGGCGTGTTCTTCGATGATTTCAATTCGGCCAGCTTCGAGCAGAGCTTCGCGATGACGCAAAGCGTCGGCGACCATTTCCTCGATGCCTACCTGCCCATCCTGAAGCGCCGCAAGGATACGCCCTACGGTGAACGTGAGCGCGACTTCCAGGCCTATCGCCGTGGCCGCTATGTCGAATTCAATCTCGTGTTCGACCGCGGTACGCTGTTTGGCCTGCAGTCGGGTGGCCGCACCGAATCGATCCTCATGTCGATGCCGCCGATCGTGAAATGGCGCTATGACTGGCAGCCGGAAGCCGGCTCGCCGGAAGCCAAGCTGTACACCGATTTCCTGCCGCACCGGGACTGGCTCGCCGCGTGATGGCTGGCAGCGAGTCCCGCCGCTGCGTACTTCTGCTGGGCGGTAGCTTTGATCCGGTCCATCAGGGCCATGTGGGCCTCGCGCATTACTTCAGTACGCTGCTGCACCCGGATGAACTGCGGCTGGTTCCCGCCGGCCAGCCCTGGCAAAAGCCGGACATGAAGACGCCAGCGGCCGACCGCATCGCGATGCTGGAACTGGCCTTCCCGAACTGGGCTACACCAGTCGTAATCGATACGCAGGAAGTGGAACGCGATGGTGCCAGCTACGCAGTGGACACGCTGCGCGCGTTGCGCGACGAACTCGGCGGCGAGGTATCGCTGGTGCTCGCATTGGGTGCCGACCAGCTGGCCAACCTGCACACCTGGCGTGACTGGCGGCGGCTGTTTGAGCTGGCCCATCTGAGCTTTGCGGCGCGTCCGGGCTTTTCGATGACGCGTGACGTACTGGATGCCGACGTCGCAGCTGAAATAGCGCGACGGCTGGCGAGCCCCTCACAGCTGCGCAGCACGCCCGCCGGGCTGGCGTTCATAGCAACCAACCTCGCGCTGGACGTGTCCTCGACCGCGATCCGCGCCTCACTGGCCGCCAGTGGCGATGCATCGGGGCTGCTGCCGGCGCCGGTGCTAGACTATATTCGACAACATCATCTTTACCAGACTTATTAATGGACATCAAAAAACTGCAGGCACTGGTCATCGACGCCCTTGAGGACGTCAAGGCGCAGGAAATCCGCGTGTATGACACCACCCACCTGACCAGCATGTTCGACCGTATTGCGATTGCTTCCGGTACATCGAACCGCCAGACCAAGGCACTGGCCTCGTCGGTACGCGACAAGGTCAAGGCCGCCGGTGGCGACATCGTGAACATGGAAGGCGAAGGCACCGGCGAATGGGTGCTGGTCGACCTCGGCGACATGGTCGTGCACATCATGCAGCCGGCGATTCGCGCCTATTACCGCCTCGAAGAGATCTGGGGCGACAAGGAAGTGAAGTTCGGCGCAGCGAAGCGCACTGGTGCACGCAAGACAGCTGCAGCCGATGATGCAGACGCCAAGCCCGCACGCAAGGCGCCGGCGAAGAAGGCAGCCTCCAAGACCGCAGCAAAATCTGCAGCGGGCAAGACCGCCACCAAGACTGCAACCAAGACCACGGCGGCGAAGACGCCGCGCAAGACTGTCGCCAAGACCACCGCAAAGACCACCGCTGTCAAGGCTCCGGCGAAAAAAGTCGCTGCGAAGAAGACGGCAGCCAAATCTGCCGCGCGCAAGACTTCCTGAACGCCACCCTGAATTCCTGAGTCCATGCAACTGATCATTGCGGCCGTCGGCCACAAGATGCCTGCATGGATAGAGGATGGCTACCAGGAATATGCGAAGCGCATGCCGGCCGAGTGCCGGCTGGTGCTGAAAGAGATCAAGCCCGTCGAACGCTCGGGTAGCCGCACTGCCGAAACAGTCATGGCACAGGAGCGCACCCGTATTGAAGCCGTGTTGCCCAAGGGTGGACGGGTGGTGGCACTGGATGAGCATGGCCGCGACCTGACCACGCTGCAACTGGCGCAGCAGCTGACAAATTGGCAGCAGCTGGGTGGGGATGTTACATTCGTCATCGGCGGCGCGGATGGGCTGGATGCCGAATTCAAGAAAAATGCCGACATGCTGATGCGCGTGTCCAGCCTGACCCTGCCGCATGGCATGGTCAGGGTCTTGCTGGCGGAGCAGCTGTACCGCGCGTGGTCGATCACTCGCAACCATCCGTACCACCGGCCCACGCTCTGAAGACCGGCAAGGTTCCGGTGGCCAGCGGGCCCGACCGCATGTAACGGAAAACACCGGATGATCTTCTCGGACCAGAAAATCTATCTCGCTTCGAAAAGCCCGCGCCGGCGCGAGTTGCTGCGCCAGATCGGTGTCGAGTTCGAGATCCTGATGCTGCGTGAAGAGCCGGGACGGCATGGCGCCGTGTCCGAGGACGTACTGCCCGGCGAAGCACCGGATGTGTATGTGCAGCGGGTCGCACGCGAAAAAGCCGAACATGGCTGGAACGCCGTGTTGTGGCGCAAGCTGCCGCCGCGGCCGGTGCTGGCGGCCGATACCACCGTGACTGTCGATGGCAAGATCCTGGGCAAGCCGGCTGATGCGACAGAGGCGATGTCCATGCTGCGTTCGCTGTCGGGCCGTACACATGAAGTGCTGACTGCCATTGCGGTGATCGCGAATGACGAGCTGAAGGAAGCGCTGAACCGTTCTCAGGTGCGATTCGCGCATGTACCAGACAAGATGCTGCAAGCCTACTGCAATACGTCTGAACCGTATGACAAGGCTGGCGCCTACGGCGTGCAGGGCCATGCGGCACAATTCATCGAATACATCAGCGGCAGCTACACCGGCATCATGGGCCTGCCGCTGTTCGAGACTGCTCAATTACTCAATCAAGCGGGCATCAAGACCCTATGACCGAAGATCTGCTCGTCAATATCACTCCCCAGGAAACGCGTGTCGCGCTGATACAGCAAGGCTCGGTGCAGGAACTGCACATCGAGCGCACGGCCTCGCGCGGCCGCACCGGGAACATCTACCTCGGTAAGGTGGCACGCGTGCTGCCGGGCATGCAGTCGGCTTTCATCGACATCGGCCTTGAGCGTGCTGCGTTCCTGCATGTGGCCGATATCTGGGAAGCGCGACAGCAGTCGGGCTCAGGGCCGGCATCGGCCCCGCTGCCGATCGAGAAGCTGCTGTTCGACGGCCAGTCGGTGATGGTGCAGGTGATCAAGGATCCAATAGGCACCAAAGGCGCACGCCTGTCGACCCAGATTTCCATCGCCGGCCGCATGCTGGTCTATCTGCCGCAAGATCCGCACATCGGCATCTCGCAGCGTATCGAAAGCGAGGCCGAGCGCGAGGCGCTGAAGGCCAAGCTGCAGGCGCTGGTGCCGGCCGAGGAAAAAGGCGGCTATATCATTCGCACGATGGCGGAAGACGCGAGCGATGCCGACCTCGGCATGGACGTCACGTATCTGCGCAAGACCTGGACGCACATCGTCCAGCAATCCAAGAGCGTACCCGCACCGACACTGCTGTATCAGGATCTGAGCCTGGCGCAACGCGTGCTGCGCGACTTCGTCGGCGAGCACACGACCAGCATACAGATCGACTCACGCGAGAACTTCACGAAGCTGACCGAATTCGGCAACAGCTATACGCCATCCGTGCTGCCCAAGCTGCAGCACTACACCGGCGAGCGCCCGCTGTTTGACTTATATGGCGTCGAAGAAGAAATCGAAAAGGCGCTTGGTCGTCGTGTCGATCTGAAATCCGGTGGTTACCTGATCATCGAGCAGACCGAAGCGATGACGACCATCGACGTCAATACCGGCAGCTACGTCAACGGCCGCAACTTCGACGACACGATCTTCAAGACCAACCTCGAAGCAGCGCATGCGATCGCGCGCCAGCTGAGGCTGCGCAATCTCGGCGGCATCATCATCCTCGACTTCATCGACGTGGAGAATGCCGAGCACCGGATGGCGGTGCTGGCCGAGCTGCACAAGGCACTTGCGAAGGACCGCACCAAGGTCACCGTTTCCGAGTTCTCGGCACTTGGGCTGGTCGAGATGACGCGCAAGCGCACCCGCGAATCCTTGGCACATGTGCTGTGCGAGCCTTGCCCGGCGTGTCAGGGCAAGGGCCAGGTCAAGACACCGCGCACCATCGCGTATGAAATCCTGCGCGAACTGCTGCGCGAGGCCAAGCAGTTCAACCCGCGCGAATTCCGCATCCTCGGCTCGCAGGTCGTGATCGATATGTTCCTCGAAGAGGAATCGCAGCACCTGGCGATGCTGGGCGACTTCATTGGCAAGCCGATCTCGCTGCAAGTCGAGAATGCCTTCCATCAGGAACAGTACGACATCATCCTGATGTAAGCCGGCCTGAAGGTCGGGGCTTCAATTTTCCCTTGATGGCGCCGCAACCCTATAAAATGCGGAACCAATGAATCCCGACGTCATCATCACCAACCTGCACCGCCGCTATACCGGCGTCTCCGGCACGATCAATGCGCTGCTGCCAGTGCAGTCGCGCTCCATGTCGGTCGGCTTCGTCGGCACACTCGTGCCCGGCGCAGCGCTGGCGCAAGCGCAGAATCCGGAGCGTTTCGCCCATTTGAGCGTGTGGCAGGCCATCGGTATCAGCCGCAAGCCACTACCCGATGGACGCAAGCGCATTTGGCATGTGCGGCGCGACCCTGAGATGATGCTGGGGATTTTCCTGCGCGATGTGTTGCGCTTCCCGATCAAACTGGTCTTCACGTCGGCGGCCAAACATCGTCATTCTGCGTTCCCGCGCTGGATGATCAGCAAGATGGATGGCGTGGTGGCGACCACGCCGGAAGCCGCCGCCTTCGTACCGAACACCACCAAGGTCGTGTTCCACGGCGCGAGCCTGCAACGCTTCGCACCCCCCGAAGACAAGCGCACTGTGTGGCAGCGCACCGGCCTGCCGGGCAGATATGGGGTCGGCGTATTCGGCCGCATCCGTCCGACCAAGGGTACGGACATTTATGTGGATGCGATGATCGAGGTGCTGCCGCGCTTCCCCGATTTCACGGCCGTGATCACCGGCTTGTGCCAGCCGGAAGATGCGGCATTCAAGCAGGCGATGGTCGACAAGATCCATGCTGCCGGTCTTTCTGATCGCATCCTGTTCCTTGGTGATCTGCCGCTCGACGATATCCCGTCGTGGTACCAGAACGTGACCATCATGGTCGCCTGCCCGCGTTACGAGCCCTTTGGCATCACGCCACTGGAAGCGATGGCAGCGGGCTGCGCAGTCATCGCAAGCCGTACTGGAGCTTTCGAACACATTGTCGACGAAGGCAAGACAGGCTTGATGGTGCCGACCGGGGATGCACCCGCGCTGGCTGAAGCGCTGGCGCGGTTGATGGCTGATCCCGAACGCGCAATCGCGATGGGCCAGGCCGGCAGGAGTCGTGTTGGCGCAAACTTCTCCATTGAAAAAGAAGCCGACGGCATTCGCAGCGTATACGATAGCGTCCTGAATTGAGACTTGCTTATTTTTCTGGCACCTGACACGAGTAAACGCTCATGATTCCTGTCATTCTTTCCGGTGGTTCCGGTTCGCGGCTGTGGCCGCTGTCGCGTGCGATGCGACCGAAACAATTCCTGAGCATCACGGAAGAGCAAACGCTTTTCCAGTTGACGTTACAACGAATTCAAGGGATCGATGGCATAGCGGCCCCGATCATCGTTGCGAATCACGAACATCGTTTTCTGGCAGCCGAGCAGGCGCGGGCAATCGACATTCATCCGTCCGCGATCTTGCTGGAGCCACTGGGAAGGAACACGGCGCCTGCGATCGCCGCAGCTGCATTGCAGGCGCGCGCCGACGGCAACGACCCGGTGTTGCTCGTACTTCCTTCGGACCATATTTTTTCTGATACCGGCGCATTCCATCGTGCCGCCGCTGTCGGCCGCGAGGCAGCGGAAGCCGGCTGGCTCGTGACCTTCGGCATCGTGCCGGACCGCGCTGAAACTGGCTATGGGTATCTGAAGGTCGGCGAATCGACGCCGACCAACGGCGTCTCGAAGCTGGCGCAATTCGTCGAAAAGCCTGATGCAAAAACGGCTGAAGCCTATGTCAGCAGCGGACAATATTTCTGGAACAGCGGCATGTTCATGTTCCGAGCCTCCGTATTCCTGTCCGAGCTTGCCACGCATCAGCCTGACATCATGGAGCGCGTGCAGCAAGCTTTCAAGGCTGCTCGCAGGGACCTTGATTTCATTCGTCTTGATGAGGACAGTTTTGCTGCTTGTCCGTCCGACTCGGTCGACTATGCCGTGATGGAAAAAACATCACGTGCAGCGATGGTGCCGCTTGATGCAGGATGGAATGATGTCGGCGCCTGGCCATCGGTCTGGCAGGCCCGCGAGAAAGATGACCACGGCAATGCAGCGCGCGGCGATGTCCTGATCGAGAGTTCACGCAATTGCTATGTGCATGCGGATCACCGACTGGTCAGCTTGTTGGGTGTGGAAGATTTGTTCGTGATCGAGACCTCCGATGCTGTCTTGATCGGCCATAAAGACCATGCCCAGGGTGTCAAGAAAGTTGTGGAGAGATTAAATGCCGACGGTCGCAGCGAGACCGAATTGCATCGTGAAGTCTCCCGACCATGGGGATCCTTTGATTCGATAGATCGTGGCGACAAATATCAGGTGAAGCGCATCACCGTAAACCCAGGAAGTCGCCTGTCCCTGCAATATCACCATCACCGCGCAGAGCACTGGATCGTTGTCAGCGGATGCGCACGCGTGACGATAGGCAGCACGACCAAATTGGTCGCGGAAAATCAGTCGGTCTTTATCCCGATCGGCGAAAAGCATTGCCTGGAGAATCCCGGAACCATACCGTTGGAACTGATCGAGGTACAGTCGGGCAGTTATCTGGGTGAAGACGATATCGTGCGACTGGAAGATTTGTACGGCCGCGCCTGACGTACTGCTCAACTAGCTCAGGCAGGGCGACAGCATTCCAGATATCGCTTGATGACGCAGTGGGCGAGCAGGTCTTCGGCATCGCGGTCGAGGAATTGTCGGGTATATGCGTTGGCGTTGGCGATGATCTGTTCCGCTTCCTCCGGATGCCGCTCGTAATAGTCGATTTTTTCGTCGACATCGCTGAAGTCATCGGCAATCTCGACGAAATGTACGCCGGGTTGCAGTCGCCCTTCCATGTACCAGGTCTCGTATTTCAGGCTCTGCGAGAAGCAGAGCGAGTTCGACGACATGATCCATTTCAGGTTGGTTGCGACATCGACACCCTCCAGTGACAAGATGTATTTGAACTGCAGCTGCTCGTCAATCGACATCCGTGGCTTGCGATATTCGGGATAGACGTCGCCGCCATTGATATGACCGATATCGAAGCGCTGCTGTGAGCTGAATTGTTGCAGGAAATCCAGCCTACGCTCCTTGGCCACATCCAGATGCAGCCGCCCGCGCCAGGTCAGACCAGCGCGCTTGGCGCGAAATGGCTGTGGGTCATTGACAAATATGAAGTGACGAACTGCGTCGAGTTTCATCAATACAGAATTGCGGTTGTCGCCATGAATCGGGCGGCTCTTCACAAAGCTGGGCTGGTCGGGGACGATGACGACGTCGCCGAACATTGCGAGAAAGCGGCTGTCTTTGGGGAATGCCCTGAGGTGCGGATACAGATCGAAGAAATATGCACTTTTCTTGTGAGACCGAAAATCTGCGAGCGACATCGCATCTGTCAGCTCGCAACGCGTATCCAGTTTGCAGTAATAATCCAGTCGCGACTTCCAGACATTCGGCAGATCGGGATATCTGGAAAGCAGCTTGTTCGCTTTGTCCCGGAATACACTATCGGGAAGCAGTAAGCCGCCATACGATTTCAGGTAATACCCGATCCTGTCATTTTTGTGTCGACGTTTGAAAACGTGCATTACCATAATTGAAAATGCGGATCAGGAAGCCATTGAACCGCGTGATTGTATCGCCCTGATAAGTCCATGAACATCCTTCTGATCTGTAATGCTCAATTGCCGGTATTCGCGTACGGTGGTACCGAGCGCGTGGTTTGGGATTTGGGCTCGTCACTGGCAGCGATGGGTCACAAGGTGTATCTGATGGCCGCAGCAGGATCGCACTGTCCGTTTGCTGAAGTGATTAGTATCGATCCGCAGCGTGACCTGCGCGAGCAGATTCCCGATGATGTCGATATCGTCCATTTTCACAATCGTCCCGACTTTGACCCTGACCAGTCATTCCTGCCCTACCTATATACCCAGCATGGCAACGAGACCAGTGTCTCTGATATGCCGCGCAACTCGGTATTCGTATCGGCCAACCATGCGAAGCGCTTCCGGTCCGAGCAATTTGTGCACAACGGACTGGACTGGACTGCTTATGGCCCGGTGGATTTCAAGCGCCCCCGGCAATGGCTGCATTTTCTGGGCAACGCCGCCTGGAAAGTCAAAAACCTCAAAGGCGCCATCTCCGTCGCACAGCAGGCGGGCGAAGTACTCGCCGTGCTGGGCGGGTACAGGCTCAACTTCAAGCGAGGCTTTCGCCTGACCTTGTCGCCGCGTGTCAAATTCTTCGGCATGGTCGGCGGACAGCAAAAGCTTGATTTGCTCAATTCCTCCAAAGGCCTGATATTTCCGGTGATCTGGGATGAGCCATTTGGACTCGCCATTACTGAGAGCTTGTACTTTGGATGCCCTGTGTTCGGAAGCCTGCGCGGATCCTTGCCTGAAATCGTGACACCAGAGACCGGCTATCTATCCAATGAGCTTTCTCAGTTGGCTGAGGCTGTAATGTCGCAAGCATTCGATCCGCTTGCTTGTCATACCCTGGCGAGAGACCAATTCAATGCCATAAGCATGGCCCATGCTTACGTGGAAAAATACGAGAAAGTCCTCGCCAGAGGACCGCTAGCTTCAGTACGTCCCTCGAAATCGCCAGCTCATCTGACAACAGACTGAGGCAAGACCACGCAAGCCACCGAAAAACAAAACACGCAATCAATACCTGATGCCAGTACAACCGCTTACACGCCATGATGTAACGCTGATTATCGTTACCTATAACAGCGCACATTGCATTGACCCGCTGGCTGAATGCATCGCGGACATGCCGAATGTCAGTTTTGTTGATAATGGCAGCTCGGATGGAAGCCCGGAAAAGATTACCCGAAAAATTCCGACTGCCCGACTGCTCAACAATCCATCGAATCTTGGATTCGGTGCTGCCAACAATCGGGCATTACTACAATGCGCGACACCCTATGCACTGCTGCTAAATCCGGATTGCCTGCTGGACCCGACAGCGGTGGACAAGCTGCTGACGTACGCAGAAACCTATCCACATGCCGCCATCATCGCGCCCCATCTGTACAGGCGCAATCACGCACTCGAATTGAGCTACCGGTGGCCTGCCACTCATTGGACATCCCGCGGACCCGCTGCGGAGGCTCCTTGCTGCGTCGGCTTCGTGTCGGGTGCAGTCATGCTGCTGAACATGGCCGTCATGCGTAACATCGGATTTTTCGATGAAAGCTTCTTCCTCTATTACGAGGATGAGGACCTGTGCCAACGCGTATTCAAGTCCGGCAAGGAGATCATCGTAGTGCCGGAGGTGGCGATCACCCACCTGTCCCGTGGCTCGGTCAAAGGAAGCAAGCCGCTGCGCTCGGAGTTCATCCGGGGCTACCACCATGCGCAGTCAAAACTGATTTTCGAAGGCAAACACATCGGCAATGCGGAAGCCATCCGCTTACGCTGGAAAACCTTTGCGCTGGCCTTGCTGACGCTACTTCCTCGACTGTTGCTGCCGCAACCGAAATACCTGGCGCGACTGATCGGCAGAATTTCAGGGTTGTGGAATTATGCGCCGCGAGGCAAGCGCCCCATCAGATAAAACTCGTCATTCGGCCGCATCCCGATCGAATTCGCGATACGGTTTGACATGCCGAAGAACGCCGTGATCGCAGCGATATCCCAGATGTCTTCATCATCGAAGCCGTGCGCATGCAGCGCCGCATAGTCGGCGTCCCCGACCGCACCTGAATCGAGACAGACCTTGACTGCAAAATCCAGCATCGCACGCTGGCGTGGCGTGATGTCGGCCTTCAGGTGGTTGACGGCGACCTGATCAGCCACCAGCGGATTTTTCGCATAGATGCGTAGCAGCGCACCATGCGCGACCACGCAATACAGGCAATTGTTCTTTGCGCTGGTCGCAGTGACGATCATCTCGCGATCAGCCTTGGACAAATTGCCGGTCTCTTTCAGCATCAGCGCATCGTGGTACAGAAAGAACGCGCGGAACTCCTCCGGCCGATGCGCCAGGGTCAGGAACACGTTCGGCACGAAGCCGGCCTTCTCCTGTACGGCTAGGATCTTGCTGCGAACGTCGTCCGGCAGGTCTTTCAGTTCAGGTACCGGGAAACGCGAAATCGGTTTTTGCTCAGACATCAGTGTTCCTTTGCAAACTGAAGATGATAAAGGTGCGCATAGACGCCACCTACGGACAGCAATTCGGCATGACTGCCAACTTCGGCGATCCTGCCCTGCTCCAGCACGACGATACGATCGGCATGTTCAATGGTAGACAGGCGATGCGCAATGACCAGCGTGGTGCGGCCTTTCATCAACTCATCCAGCGCTTCCTGGACTGCGCGCTCGGACTCGGTATCCAGCGCCGACGTCGCCTCATCGAGAATCAGGATCGGTGCATCCTTGTAGATCGCTCGTGCAATCGCCAGTCGCTGCCGCTGGCCGCCGGACAGTCGCATGCCGTTATCGCCGATCATGGTCTCCAGACCTTCAGGCAGCGCCTCGATCACCTCGCCCAGATGCGCTGCGCTGGCCGCTGCCTCGATACGCGCGCGGTCCGGATGTTCATCGCCGTACGCGATGTTGGCGGCGACCGTGTCATCGAACAGCACCACATTCTGGCTGACCATCGCCATCTGCGCGCGCAGGCTGGCAAGCTCGATGTCGGCGATGGCCGTACCATCGAGCAGGATCTGACCCTGCGTCAGCGGATAGAACTCGGGCACCAGATTCACCAGCGTCGACTTGCCGCCGCCGGACATACCCACCAAGGCAATCGTCTCACCGGGGGCAACGACGAGATTCACACGGGACAATGCCGGCTGCGCCTGACCCGCGTAAGTGAAGCTGACATCCCTGAATTCCAGCTGCCCCTTCGCGCGCTGCGTCAGCGTCTTGCCACCGGTACGCTCGGGCTCGGCATCGATCAGGCCGAACACGAGTTCGCCCGCGGCAATGCCCCGCTGCAGCGGGCCATTGACACCGGCCAGGTGCTTGAGCGGCGTCAGCGTCATCAGCATCGCGGTGATGAAGGACGCAAAACCACCGACCGTCATGTGGCCATCGCCAGCCTGCGCCAGCGCGATCATGATGATGACCGATACCGAGAAGGAATTGATGAACTGCGTGATCGGCTCGGTGGTTGCCATCGTCGCTGCCATGCGGATCATGAAGCCACGCAGCCGCAGCGATCGCTGCTCGAAGCGGCGCGATTCGTACGCTTGCCCGCCGAAAATCTTGATCACCTGCCGAGCACGCGTGGTTTCTTCGATGGTCTGCGTGATCTCGCCGTTGATCAGCTGGTTCTGTGCAATCAGGCGCTTCAGCCGCTTCGCAGTCAGGCGTACGACCACGGCAATCACAGGCACCAGCGCCAGCGTCACGATGGTCAGCTTCCAGTTCAGCCAGAACAGGTAGCCGAGCAAGCCAACAATAGTCAGCGAGTCGCGCACCAGCACCACCATCACGCCACGCAGCATGTCGAGAATCTGCTGCACCTCCTGCATCATGGTGTTGATCACCTGACCGGTGGACTGCTTGTCATAGAAGCCCAGCGGCACATCGAGCAGGCGCGTGAACATCTGCTGGCGCAGCTCAGTCATCAGTCGGCCCGTGACCCAAGCCATCATGTAGTTCGTGGTGAACGTCGACAGCCCACGTATCACGAAAATGCCGACCACGATCAGTGGCACCCACCACAGCGGGAAAGTACCGGCCTTGGTAAAGCCTTCGTCGAGCAAGAGCTTCATCAGGCCGGCGACGGCCGGCTCCGTGGCAGCGGTTACCAGCATGCCGGCGATGCCAAGCGCCAGACGCCCTTTGTAGGGAACGAGCAGCGCAGTGATGCGCGCGAAGGTTCGGGACAGGCTCAACGGTGCTTTCTCTTCTGTTCGCCGAGTCGACGGCACTTTTGTGATTAGTATTCGAACCAGACGTTGTCCGGACTCAACCACTCGGACAGTCGGGTGCGCAGGTTGTCATCGGCGCGTACGCGCCAGTCGTCGGACAGCCGCAGCTCGCCGAGCGCACCGTTCTTCGTGTACTGCACGACGATCGGGCAAGAGCCTTCGCGCTGCTGGAAGGGCTGGATCATGTCGCGCAGCTTCGCCGCATCGGCCTGGCCATTCATCGACAAGCGCAGCGCTTTCACGAAATTGGCTCGCGCACCGGCAATGTCCATCACCTTCTCCGCAGTGATGCGCAAGCCGCCGGAAAAACGGTCTTCCGAGACTTTGCCTTGTACCGCGAGGAATTCATCTTCCTTGAACAGCGCACGGTTCGCGTCATACACCTCGTTGTAGACGGTGACCTCGACCTGTGCGGTGCCGTCATCCAGTGTCGCGATCACCATGCGGCCACGTTGGGTCATCTGCACGCGCAGGCCGGAGATGATGCCGGCCATCAGCCGCGGCTCACGCGCCGGCTGCAGATCTGCCAGTTTGGTCTTCACGAACTTGCGTGCCTCGGGCGCATACGCATTGAACAGGTGACCGGATAGATAGAAACCAAGCGCAGTCTTCTCTTCCGTCAGCCTCTGCTTCTCGCTCCATGGCGGCACGTTCACATATTCGGGGCTGTCGTCGAAACCACTGTCATCCATCTCGAACAGACTGACCTGGTTGGCCGATGCCTCGGCCTGCTCCGCGCTGTCCATCGCCAGACCCACCGACGCCATCAGAATGCCGCGATCGACACCAAAGCTGTCAAAGGCACCGGCCTTGACCAGCGATTCAATGGTGCGGCGATTGATCTGCCGCTTGTCGACGCGCTTGACGAAGTCGAACAGGTCCGTGAACGGGCCATCCTGACGCGCAGTGATGATGGCCTCGATTGCATTCTGACCGGTGCCCTTGACAGCGCCGAGGCCATAGCGAATGCGGTCGGCCTTCTTGCCCGGATCCGCCACCGGCGTGAAGCGATAGACCGACAGGTTGATATCCGGCGGCAGCAGCGTCAGCTTGCAGGTATCGAGCGCATCCTCAACGAGGATCTTGATCTTGTCGGTGTCATCCATCGCCAGCGACAAGTTGGCTGCCATGAATGCGGCCGGATGATGCTCTTTCAGGTAAGCGGTGTAATACGACAGCAGCGCATACGCGGCAGCGTGTGACTTGTTGAAGCCGTAGCCGGCGAACTTCTCCATCAAGTCGAAGATCTCGTCGGCCTTCTGCTCGGAAAGGCCATTCTTGGCAGCGCCCTCGCGGAAGATCAGGCGGTGCTCCGCCATTTCTTCGGGCTTCTTCTTGCCCATCGCACGGCGCAGCAAGTCCGCGCCACCGAGCGAGTAGCCGCCGATGACCTGCGC
>JACCDX010077397.1_pt1 | contig 14264 bp, 14 predicted proteins | sample 7449681 | NCBI WGS metagenome assembly JACCDX01 (sample SAMN15323450, study PRJNA562643) | freshwater metagenome | isolation source: river surface water | place: USA:Blue River Watershed | collected 2017-08-18
AAAAAAAATAAAGAAGACAAATCTTTAAAATCAATAAACACAATGATCGATGCAGTTAAGCAATTAAAATTAGCTGGCATAGACAACCCAGGTGATCGTCAAGTTGGAGCATGGCAGAGTACTAGAATAACTCCAGTTTCTGCGATCAATGAAGCTGAGAAAGTAGCTATGGCAAGATTAGATGTCCCATCTGTACAAGATTGGAAAAGAGTTAGCGATGCGGCTACATTGATTGAAGCATTTCAAGTTCAAATAAAACAATTTGAGGTTTTAAAGTGGAGGAAATTTATTAAGCGTTATAGAAAATGAAAATTTATGTATGAGGTATTCATAACGCAAGGAATTAATGCTTCACCCCTTCTTTGACCCTGAATACATGTAAGATATATGGGAAAATGGCATTCATGCTTTCTTCTGCGCCCTTAGGTGAACCAGGAAGTGTAATAATCAAACTATCTCCAATAAAACCAGCAATACCTCTTGAAAGCATTGCATAAGGTGTTCTTTGCTGTCCGTAATTTCTTGCTGCTTCCATTACACCTGGCACTTCTCTTTCAATTAAGGGTCTTATTGCATCTGGAGTTACATCCCTTGAAGATAGTCCTGTACCGCCAGTAAATATAATTAACTGATACCCATCATTTACTAAATCTTTAGCTTCGTTTTGAATATTAATAAACTCATCTGCAATTACTTTTTTATTGGTAACTGATAAATGATGTTTTTCTAAATGTTCTACAATAATTGAACCGCTCTTATCTTCTCCTATACCATTTTGAATACTATCACTACAAGTAATCACTGCCACTTTTAAAGTTTCTGGATAAGCGTATTTAATATCTGTTTTCCCGCCTTTTTTTTCTTCTAGTTGAACATTCAATATCTCTACATGCTTGTCGATTGGCTTCAACATATCATACATTGTTAAAGCTGTAATCATTACACCATGCATAGCTTCCACTTCTACTCCTGTTTTGTATACTGTATGTACTTCAACAGTAATTTTAATTTCTAAGCCATTAATATCATGCTTTATTGAAGTAAACTCAATCGGCAAGGGATGACAATCAGGAACTACTTCATAAGTTTTTTTACACGCTAACAATCCGGCAGCTCTGCTAAATTCAAAAACATCTCCTTTGGGCACTAATTTATTTTGTATTGCATCTATAGTATTTTGATGTGAAACTTTCACAATGCCTGTCGCAACAGCAATTCTTAATGTCGAAGATTTATGTGTGATATTAACCATAATAAAAATTAATAAATTTAACTATTTACTTTCCATTGATACCCTTCTCCTTCAAAAAACTCTTTCCCCCAAATAGGTAATTCTGCTTTTATTCTTTCTACACATTCTGTGCAAGCATCTATGGCAACTTTTCTATGCTTAGAAGAAGTAAATACAAATAAACATAATTCACCTGCATTCACCTTTCCCAAACTATGATGCACATGCATGCAAGTAATCTCATATTTTGCAAAAATTGACTCTCTTATTTCATGCATTTTCTCCAAAGCCATTTCTATATTACTTGTATACTCAATGGCAGATACTTTTTTACCCTCTATGTCATCTGCCCTAACCTGCCCAAGAAAAATATTATGCCCCCCAATGCCTGTCTTAGAAGCATGCTTGGCAATACTATCAGCAACAAAGCTTGGAGGTATGGCCCCTTCCATAAAAATATTCTTTAACTGCATAACCATTGATAATTTAAACTAGTATATGCCTCCAATGTAGTTGGCATATTTTTTTCACTATCCGAATGTTGTACTATTTGCATTTTATAGATTTCCTGACTCAAAGCATTGTAAGTTAACAATTCATTTGCTAAGACTTCCCCAATTCCTGTAATTAATTTAATCACTTCCATTGCTTGCATCATTCCAATGATTCCAGGCAATACCCCCAATACACCTCCCTCTGCACAACTCAACACTTCATTGTTTTTAGGTGGCACTGGAAATATGTCTCTATAATTTAATGATTGTCCTTCTTTGTTTACATTAAACACCGCAACCTGCCCTTCAAATTGAGATACTGCACCAAATACCAATGGTTTTTTCAATAATACACAAGCATCATTAATTAAATACCTAGTAGCAAAATTATCTGTAGCATCCACTATAATATCATACTGAGGGAATTGTTCTAAAGCAAAAGCCTGATCACAATTTTGTTGAAAAGCATTTAACTTAATTAAATTATTTTGCTCAGCTAATTTCTGAGCAGCAATGATGGCTTTGTCTTTTCCAATATCTTCTTGACCAAATAAAATTTGTCTATTCAAATTGGAAAGAGCCACTTCATCATTATCCACAATACCCACTTCACCTACACCTGCCGCAACTATATATTGCAAGATAGGACATCCTAATCCTCCGGCACCCACCACTAAGACTTTGGCATTAGTTAGCTTTTCTTGCGAAACTATTCCAAAACCATTTAAGGTGATTTGCCTTTGATACCTTAATATGTATTCTTTAGACTTTTCCATATTTATCCTCCAGAAAAGGGTGGCATTAAAGCAATTTTTGCATGTTCTGGAATATTAGCATTCTCGGCAGCCATTTTATTGTTTATGGCAATTACAAATTTAGATTCCTTTAATAAAGGAAATAAAGTAAACAATTTTTCTTTCAACTGAACCATACTAGAAATGTATTCTAATTGAATTGAAGACTTCCCAGTTTTGTCTACTAATTGTCCAAAAAATTGCACTTCGATCGTCATTATTAAATATTAGGTTAAAATTAGTTTAACTGATGCCATTAATAAAACTATTGCTAAAGTATATTTTAGGATATTTTGATTGAATTTCAAAGAACCCAACCAAGCTCCCACCAAACCACCCACAAAAGCGATAGCTGCAAATGTATAGACTGTAGTGTCGACATGAATACCTTTGGAAAATTGCCCAATTAGTCCTGCAATAGAATTCACCAATATAAATAAAGCACTAATGGCAGCAGTTTGTTTTTGATTGGTCCAGTTTAATAACAATAATACAGGAGATAAAATAATACCGCCACCTATTCCAATTAATCCTGATAAGAATCCAATAATAGCACCAATCAATAAAGACAATATAAAATTATTTGATTTTAAGCTAGCTTCTTCAGTATTTGGATAAAAGAAAAAACGAATCACAGGCAATAATAAAAGTACCCCTAATACTTTTTTATAAATAACTGCATCAAGACTTAAAGTACCTCCTAAAAAAGAAAATGGTATGGAGGCCAAAGCAAAAGGTAAAAATAATTTCCATTTAAAATGTCCGCCTTTATAAAACATTATAAAAGAAGTAAGAGAAACGAATAAGTTTAATATTAAGGCAGAAGGCTTCATAATATCAGGAGCAAATCCATAGATAGCCATCAATGCCAAATAACCGCTTGCTCCTCCATGTCCTACTGAAGCGTATAATAATGCTACGATAAATAATAATATAAAAAAACTGATGCTCATTATTAAAATTAAGGGTTAAAACAAATGTACTTTTACGATTTCATTTGAACGAAATTCTAATAAGTCTTCTGGAAGCTCTACAAAACAATTAGCTATGGCAAATGCACTCATCTTAAAAGATTCCTGCCCTTCTAATATAGTAACTTCATTGGTGGCATGATTATACAAACCTTTTAAGAAATGAGTTAACCCAATAGGCTTTGCATAAGTATTGGTTAAGCTGGCTTGAACTGTTTTCATTTCTAATGATGTATTTGATAACTTATCTAATACAATACTTATATATTGATAAAAACAAGATAAAACAGATGCAGGATTACCAGGTAAAGCACAAACAATTTTTGCATCTTTTTTCCCAATATATAGTGGCTTACCGGGCTTCTGCTTTACTTTATGAAAAAGCTGCTCAACATTATTTTGTTGACAAGCTTCTAAAACAAAATCATAATCACCTACACTTATACCTCCTGTAAGAATAGTCAGATCAAATTTGATAAGTGATTCTTTAATAGCTCCCGTAACTGATTCTAAATTGTCAGCAACTTTTAAGAAATTGATCTCTTTGATTCCTAACTTACTTAATGCTGCTTTTAAGGTATGAGAGTTAGATTCATAAATTTGACCAGGAGCCAATTTTTTGCCAATATCTTGTAATTCATTACCAGTTAAGATAATATTGATAGTAGGTTTTCTTACAACCGACACTTGAGTAATACCCAAGCTAGCCAATAAGCCAATAGCACCAGGTGTTAATATGGTTCCCTTCTTTACCGCAATTGCACCTTCTTTTATATCTGCACCAATACTTCTTGAATTAGTCCCTTTTTGTAGTTTCTCATCTAAAACAAATAGCTGACCTCCTTCTGCTTTTGCTTTCTCTTGCATTAAGACCGTATCTGCCCCTTCTGGTAATGGTGCTCCAGTAAATATTCTTACGGCTTGATTTTTCCGGATTTTATTTGAAGAAGCATCACCTGCTTGGATAGTAGCTGTAATTGTCAACGATGGCGTACTTTTTAAATCATCAAACGCAAAAGCATAACCATCCATAGAGGATTGAACAAAGGAAGGAACATTTATTAGAGAAATAATATCCTCATTTATAACATAACCCATTGCTTCATCTAAATTCAATATTATTGAATTTAGAGAAGTTACATGTTGCTTGATAATTGTTTTTGCTTCAGTTACACTTACCATAGAGTACTTTATTAATTTTATCCTCCAATACTTATCATAGTTCTATTATGCAAGTCCTTTGCTTCAATTTTTTCTAAATCTGTAGTGAATTGTCCTCCTAGTGCTTCTTTTTTAGTGGAAATATTTTGATGAATTAAAGGGATTATATCTTCCCCATTTCTCAAAGCAGTTAATATGTCTGTTTCTGAAGTAGAGAACAAACAATTCTTCATTTTGCCATCAGCTGTTAATCGCATTCTATTACAATCGCCACAAAATGGTGCACTCATTGTACTAATTACTGCAAAAGTTCCTTTATGTCCATTTACTTGATAATTCTTAGCAGTTTCATGTGCATTTCTCTCTAATGAAGAAAAATCAAATTCAGTTTTGACTTTATCTAATATTTCTTGCAGTGTAATTACCTTATCGCTATTCCATTGGTTGCCATCAAAAGGCATGAACTCTATAAATCTTATATGAATAGGTGTGTCTTTAGTCCATCTAACAAAATCATTGATCTCTTCATCATTAACACCTTTCATTGCCACAACATTCACTTTAACCCCAATGCCATTATCTAACATTAACTGAATATTACGCATTACTTGTTCATGCTGGTCACGCTTGGTCATTAAAATAAATCTGTCTTTTTGCAATGTATCCAAGCTAATATTTAAGGATTGAATTCCAGCATTTTTTATATCATCTACAAATTCATGTAACCTTGTTGCATTGGTAGTCATGGTTAATTGGACACCAAGAGTAGACAATCTTTTTAAAATATTAGCAAAGTCTTTTCTAACCAAGGGCTCACCGCCAGTTAATCTTATTTTATTAACACCCTCTCTTACAAAAACTGCAGCTATTGTTTCAATTTCTTCAGCCTGCATTAATTTACTTGAAGGTGTAAAATGATAATCTTCTTCAGGCATGCAGTAAAAGCATCTTAGATTGCAGTTATCTGTCAAGGAGATTCTTAAGTAATCATGTACTCTATTAAAATTGTCTTTTATCATTGCTTGCTCCCCTGTTTCAGTAATTGTTGATAATCTTCTGGTGTATCAATATCTAATACACCCATCTCGAACTGCAATTTAGCAAGTTCTTGGTCTCTTTCTTGTATTATTCTTTTTGCTCCTTGATCTCCTTTTAATGCCAATAAGTCTGAAAAAACAGATTGATGAAATAATGCAGGTGTTCCAGCAATATTTGCATAAAAAGATGCTGTGATAGCCGATTTTTTATTGGCTTGTAGTGATATCAAATCTTTTATTGCTGTTTCGGACAAATGAGGTTGATCACAAACCAATATCAATACTCCGTCGTGTTTATTAGCACTATCTATCACTGTTTGCACGCCTATTCGAATTGAACTTCCCATACCCTCCTGCCATTCAGTATTTTTAACAATTTTCAAGCTTACATTAGGCAATTGTGCTTTTATTTTTTCCGCATTTGCCCCTAAAACTAAATAGATAGGAAAATCAACTGCTTTTTGCACCATTTTAATCAACCTATTCAACATGGAATCCTTATCCAATAATAATAACTGTTTTGGAGAACCTAAACGCTTGCTTTCTCCTGCAGCAATAATCACTACAGCGCAGTTGTCAATTTTATATTGATGCAAAGTATCCATTATTGATGAATGGGTGTATTTTTATTTCTTAGTTGAATACCTTCTTTTCTATTCAATACCATTTGTATCTCAGCAATAATACTACTTGCAATTTCTTCTGCTGTTTCTGCCCCTAAATCTAATCCAGTTGGACCATATACATTTGCTAATTGTGCTTCCGTAGGAACATATCCTTGTTCTGCCAATTCATTTAATGCCTTTTCTAATTTCTTTTTGGGACCCAATAAACCAATATAAGGAAGACCCAATGGCAATAATGCTTTAAGCATTTGTAAATCGTATTGATAATTATGGGTCATTAAAACAAAACAAGTACGATTGTCTATTTTTATTTGTTCTAACACTTTTTCTGGTTTACTCACCAAAACTTGACAAGCACTAATAAATCTATCTTGTTTAGCATGTGTATTCCTTCCGTCTACTACTTTCACTTCCCATCCTAACAAATCCGCCATTTGTGACAAAGGTATAGCATCATTACCAGCCCCAACGATTACAATGGAAATAGATGGTTGTATATAATCAAAAAATGCCTGGACAGATTTTTCTCCCATTTTATACTGACTAAAATGTGCACTTGCGTTTGTTAACACTTGTCGAGCATCAACTAAAATACTTTTGTTGATATCTAAAGCTAAAGTAGATTCAAAATGTTCTTGTTCGTCCAATAAACAAGTAGTTCCCATTAAAGGATTTTTTTTGTCTTGTACATCAAATAATGTGACAAGCACTGCTTTTTGTCTATTGTTACAAGCTTTTCTTATAAGTTCAATAGGATTGTTTTCTTGGCTATGGTTTATGAACTCAAATAATACTTGAATAACGCCTTCGCATCCTAGTTGTATTCCCACAGTAGCATCATCTTCATTGCTAGTATCATAAGTAATTAACCTTGTAGTTCGATCCGTAAAAGTTAATAAAGCTTTTTTTAGCGCATCACCTTCCAAACATCCACCACTTATTGCGCCAATCATTAATCCGGATTCCAAAACCAACATTCTCGCACCTGGTCTTCTATAAGACGAGCCGTCTACATGAACAACTGTAGCCAAAACTGTTTGCATTGCATTTTTTTTGGCTTGGTCGTAGGCACGAATTATTTCAACCAGTTCTTTCATTTACTATATGTTTAATAAGGTTGATAACCTTTTACTACCGCTTTTTTAGCAGCCGCTACTTCTGCAACAGTGATCATGGGTGCTTTATTACCCCAAGAATTTCGAATATAATTGATTACATCAGCTGTTTCTTTATCAGATAAACTAATACTAGCCATTTCTCCATCATATTTCGTTCCTTTTACATTAATTGGACCACGAACACCTTGTAAAATAACTTTCACTAATCTATTTTTATCGGCCAAATTACCTGTTTTAACCAATGATGGGAATGCCCCAGGTACACCAGCACCATTGTCCATATGACAAGACATACAATAAGTCTCATATACATTTTTACCATTTGACAAACTATTAGAATTAGCTTGTTTAAAAGATTGACTTACCAAGGCCATCATTGCAAGAGAAATAAAAAATATTGCTTTTTTCATTTTAATTGATTTGAATATTAATTAAAAAAGACTGCCTAAGCAATCTTTTTTAATGAGTTAAAGATTTAAATTTTTTAGCTTTTATTTAATTCGTTCAAATAAGGTTGATTGTATAAACGCTTTCCTGTAGCCTTATACAATGCATTTGCTAATGCTCCAAATACTGGTGGGAATGGAGGTTCCCCTAAACCTGTTGGATCAAAATTATTTTGAACAAAATGTACTTCGATTTTTTTAGGAGCTTCCTTATGTCTGATAATTCTGTATTGATTTAAATTCTTTTGCATTGGAACACCTTTCTCTATTCTCATGCCACCATATAAAGCATTACCAATACCATCAACTACAGCACCTTCTACCATGTTTACAGCACCCTCTGGATTCACAATAACACCGCAATCTATAGCAGAAACAACTTTATCGATTACCGGTTGGCCATCTTTCATAGTCACATCTACCACATGTGCAGCATAAGAACTATGGCAAAAATAAGCTGCCACACCTCTTCTTGCATTTTTAGGTCTTGCAGCCCAATTGGATTTTTCTTTCACCAATTCCAATACAGCAATATATCTATCTGCATCATAATCATTTCTCTTACCCACTGGATTTGCTTTAGCTTTTCTTAATAACTCTAAGCGATAATCAAGTGGATCTTTACCGATTGTTTCAGCTAATTCATCCAAGAAACTTTGCTCAGCAGAAGCTATAAAGTTAGAACCTGGCGCCCTAAAAGCACCAACTGTTAAATTAGAAGGAATATCCCATCCCTCTGCAATATAGTTTTCAAAAGCACCAGCAGGGAAACGGTTTTCATGAATAGCGCTTTCTGGAATACCACCTCCTTTTATAGAGATAGCTGTTACATTATTATTGGCATCTATAGCAGCTTTGTAAGTAACCATATAAGTTGGACGATAAATACCATTGGTCATATCATCTTCTCTTGTGTAAATTAATTTTACTGGCGCTTTTATTTTTTGTGAAATCAATCCAGCTTCAACAATATAGTGGCCATATGCTCTTCTTCCAAAACCACCACCCATTCTAGTTAATTTCATTTCAATCTTATCAGCAGGAATACCCAAATTGCTTACAATATTTTGCTTCATCATTTCAGGAATCTGAATAGGTGCAACAAAATATGCTTTCTCATCAGTGATATGTGCAAAACAACTAATTGGCTCCATTGGATTATGTGATAAGAAAGGTGCAGAGTAAGTTTTTTCAATCACTTTAGCAGCTTTTGCAAAAGCAGTTTCAGGATCTCCGTCTTTTCTTAATAATCTTGCTGGCTTTTGTTGCATAGCATACATTTGTTTCATATGCTCATCTGTGCTTTCTAAACCAGCAGGTACAGTTTCTTCTCTTTGACCACCCCAAGCAGCAACAATTTCTTTAGTAGGTTCAGTAGGTATCCATTGAATATTCACTTTTTTTCTTGCATTCATTACTTCCCATGTAGAATTACCTACCACTACAACTAATTTATTGAATGCTCTTGTATCAAAAGCAGCTCTTTTATATCCATCTTTATAAACTTGTATATCAAATACACTCTTAATTCCTGGCATTTTTAACGCCTCTGTTGCATCAAAAGATTTTAATGTCATACCAAAAGCTGGCGGATGTATTGCCATAGCAATCAACATTCCCTCATGCTTATAATCCATTGTAAATAAAGAATGTCCTGAAACTATTTCTTTACCTACTTTATTTTTTTGCGGAGTACCAATTAAAGAAAACGCTGAATTCTTTTTTAATTCTACATTAGTGGGTGCAGTTAATTTTGAAGCGGCTGTTGCTAATGCTCCAAAATTCGCAGATCTATTAGATGCTTTATGTGATACCACCCCATTAGCTACTGTCAATTCTGCTACTGGAACATTCCATTCGTTGGCTGCTGCTTGCATTAACATCATTCTTGCAGTAGCACCCGCAGTTCTTAATGGCTTCCATCCTTGAGCCATACCTCTACTACCTCCAGTAAATTGACTCTTGAATCTTGGTGTATCGTAATCACCCATTTCCACGATTACTTTAGACCAATCTGCTTGTAATTCTTCATTCACCATCATTGGTAATGATGTCATTACATTGGTTCCAAATTCTGGGTTAGGGTTAAATATTTTTACTTGATTGTCAGGTGTAATTTTAATAAATCCAGTAAGCTCTACCCAATCATTTGCATTTGCTGCTGTTGCTAACGCTTCATTAGGTACTAAATTAGCTAACCAGCTAAATCCAATCATCATTCCGCCACCAGTTAAAGATGTAACTTTCAGGAATGAGCGTCTGCTTTGTTGATTTGTTGACTTTTCCATTTTTTTACAATTTTATTTGGTTGATGATTTTGCTGCTTGTTGAATAGCTGCTTTGATTCTTACATAAGTTCCACAACGACAAATATTTCCACTCATTGCTGATTCGATTTCCTCTTCTGTTGGGTTTGGCTTTGTTTTTAATAAAGCTACTGCTGCCATAATTTGTCCAGTTTGACAATAACCACATTGTGCAACATCTAATTCTAACCATGCTTTTTGTACAGGATGCATTTCACCAACTTCAGCAACAACTCCTTCAATAGTTGTGATAGGTTGAGTACCCACTGCTGATACAGGTAATTGACATGATTTTAGAGCACGACCATTTAAATGGATTGTACATGCGCCACAAGAACCAACTCCACATCCATATTTAGTACCGATTAGATTTAAATGATCTCTTAATACCCACAATACTGGGGTAGTTGGATCTACATCCACCTCGTGATTTTTACCGTTTACTTTTAAATTAAATTTTGACATATAGCAGTTTTTATACTTGAATGAAGCAATTTCATTTCCCTTTAAAATTAACCCATTTATTTGGGTAAAAATTTATCTTTTTTAAACAATTTGATAAATGGTCAACCTTTTATTTTGGCAACTTCAAAGGTCTAGCCAAATGTGAAAAAGTAAGCTGTCCAAGCTTCCATGAGCCACCCTCATTTACATAAACTTCTGTAACCATAAATGGGTTGATCGCATCTTTGCCCCCTACCACAGCTACTAAGTCAATGTCACTCAATACAATAGCCGTATTTCCATAAAACTTAACAGAAGTGCTATAAACTTCAGCTTTCTTGTACCAAATAAAACCTCCTTTAATAATATCCACTTCTCTTTCCTTACCCCATGTTCCACCCATATGCACAAATTCACACTTTTCGTCAAACAAAACGCTTAAAGAATCGGCATTTTTTGCAGACATCCAATCCCATTTTTTCTTCGATAAAGCTTTAATTGTTTGCTCTAAAGTATTGGCAGTTGGAACTGACGGGTCTATCACATTGTATTCTTTCTCGTCTACTGGCTCTTTCCAAATAGTTTTACCTTTTTGAGATGGAGAACTAGCTATATAAGAAAACCCGGTATTAGGAGTAGATCCATGCCAATGCAATACATTGGGAGCACATTTGATAATATCTCCTTTACGAACTACCTGTCTTGGCATTCCTTTTTCTTGATAATAACCAATGCCATTTGTAATGATTAAAATTTGGCCACCTGGATGCATATGCCAATCCAGTTTAGCATTGGGTGCAAAACTTGCAAAAGCCATTCCAAATTCAAAAACACTGTCAGGTGTACTGATCTCTTTTAGCCACACTGATCCAGTATTGTGTGTATTGTTGTTTTTCTCTCCTAAAGTAAAGATTGAATTATCTTGTGCTTTGAGTACATTGCTATTTATCAAAGCCAAAATGGTTAATAGAAATCCTAGTGTTTTTTTCATGTTGAATATGTTAAAGTGCAAAGATCAATTTTTCTACTATTTTGATGTTATATAAATAACTGCAAATTCTACCATTTTTACCTTTTGCTAGTATTAGTCTAATGCAAATTCCCAGACTCAACTGCTTTTTGAATTAAATCCAATCTCTTCTTTTTAGGATTAGCTTTTCCAATGGCTGTTCCATCACCCAAAAATTCAATTAATTCATCTGTGCCTGTTGAAAATTTTGGCCAATTTGCTATACCCACTCCATTTGGATTACCATATTTTGCAAAATTCGCCCAATAGGTATTCATCATTGTTGCTACAGCCTTATCTGTTTCATTTATTGGATCATTATTTCTTGATCTTAGGTTGTCAAACACATAGGATATTTCTGAAGCATGAGCAGCGCCGTAACGCATATATTGTTTCATGGATGGAGAAATATAAGAGAATAAATAGACATAAGCATTACCCCCTTTATTAGTTATTGCATTGGCTGTAAATTTTGCAGGCTCAGCCCACACCTTATCGGTATTCACCATGGATAAAATTTGACCAAACTCCGTTTTTCCATCTTCGTCATAAACCTGCTTTGCTTCTTCTTTCATTTTACCAAAGAGCGAAAATAATTCGTCTTTGTTTTGGGCATTTACAAATCCTGCTGGAACTTCTGCACTATTAGATCCAATCATAACAGATACATTGGATGGCTTATTTGAATTATAAAAAGATTGTGCAGTTTCTACAACAAGTTTGCCATCTAAGATAGGTCCAGCATAGGTTGTGGCGCCTGAACTTGCATCTCTCTCTTGTCCTTTGTCAATAATTTGTGCAACAGTTAGTGTTCTTAATTTTGCTAAACCATTTTCATCCGTTTCAGTTATACCATATCTTTTTGCAAAATTTACGCCAATCGTTTCAGCAGAAACTGGATAATAAGAATCTGCATTTTCTCTATTGATCGGTCTTCCCGTTAAAACACCATCCCTACCTCCACCAGATTCAATAATTCCCTTTTGGAAAAGACCTTTTGCAGATGGAATTGAAATTAAGGATTGTACTGAAACACCGCCTGCAGACTCTCCAAAAATGGTTACATTATTTGGATCTCCTCCAAATGCAGCAATTTGATCCATATAAGCATAATTGCCTTTAAACTCTTTAGGTTGTTCTTTTGTTAAGGCAGGGAAAGCAAAAAATCCAAGTCTTCCTAATCTATAATTGATTGTTACTAAAATAACCCCTTGTTTGGCAAATTTTTCACCCGAAAAATCTTGTTGAGCACCACTTCCAAACATAAATGCCCCACCATGTATCCAAACCATTACTGGTAGTTTTTTTGTTGAATTATTTTTTGAAGGAGCCCATACATTTAAGCATAAGCAATCTTCAGAAGAGGTTTTGGATATAGAATCCGCATTGGGTCCAAAAGCAGCTTGAGCACAATCTTTACCAAAATTAGATGCATCACGAACACCATCCCATGCAATCACTGGTTGCGGCGCCCTCCATCGCAACTGACCCACTGGTGGCGCTGCAAAAGGAATTCCTTTATAGGAAACTACATCTTGATTTATTAAGCCTTTAATAGATCCTCCTTCGACTTTTAGAACTAATGAGTTTGTAATAGCTGATTGACCCTGTGCTTTTGTTTGAAAAAAAGCAACTAGGAACATTGCAAATAATAATAATTTTTTCATTGTATGATTGATTGTTAATTTATCTGATTCAATAAAGTGTAAATTAGACTTAGTAAAATTGAATGAAGTATATCCATTCATGAGATTTCTACCATTTTTACTGATTTAAATAGATTAGAATTTGATTTATTGTTTTAAAAGGTATTTTTGAAGACAAATTAGTCTTATGGAAAAAATATATGCAATCAATAATATAAATGATTACAACAAGGATAATAACACTAAAACTTATAATCCTCTAGTAACTGTTATTGATTTTTCAAACGCAAGTATTAGAGACTGGGGGAATGTCAGTTCTGTTAAATTCCAATACGGCATGTTTTGTATTTATTTAAAGGATGTGAAATGTGGAGATATGAAATATGGTCGTCATTACTATGATTACCAAGCCGGCACTCTTGCCTTTTTTGCACCAGGACAAGTAATGACTATGGAAAAACCAATAGAACCATATCAGCCAATGGGTCATGGACTTGTATTTCATTCGGATATTTTATTAGGAACATCATTAGGTAAAAATATTCGTAATTATAAGTTTTTTGATTACGAATCAAACGAAGCGCTTCACTTGTCAGATGATGAACGACAACTTATACTTGATTGCTTTTCAAAAATTGAATTTGAATTAAAGCAGCCCATTGACAAACACAGTAAGAAATTAATTGTTGCAAATATTGAACTCTTCTTGGATTATTGTCAACGCTTTTATGATAGACAATTTATTACAAGAGAAAATGTAAATAAGGGTATTCTAGAAAAATTTGAACTATTCTTGAATGATTATTTCGAATCTGAAAAACCAAATCAAATTGGCCTTCCATCTGTTGCTGCTTGTGCAAGTGAAATGAATTTGTCATCTAATTATTTCGGAGACCTTATCAAAAAATCAACAGGAAAAACTGCACAAGAATATATTCATAACAAGATTATAGAAGTGGCTAAAATAAAATTATACGAGTC
>JACCDX011190588.1_pt1 | contig 14257 bp, 4 predicted proteins | sample 7449681 | NCBI WGS metagenome assembly JACCDX01 (sample SAMN15323450, study PRJNA562643) | freshwater metagenome | isolation source: river surface water | place: USA:Blue River Watershed | collected 2017-08-18
TATTCAACTTGATGATCTAACAACATCTTTTGATTCCTATACATTTGCCAATACAGGCATTACATTAGTAGCAGATACAACATACTGGATTCATATCACTTTAGATAATTTACCAATGCCTACTGTTGGTTCTGCTACTATAGATATTGCAAATTTCGCCAATACTTCATCAGAGTTTGCTTATTATGATGACAATGAATTAGCTTGGATAAGATTAGCTAATACATCTCCGTATTACAAGATAACTGCATTTAATACATCGTCAGCAGAACTATCTTCAAAAGATTATCTTTTAGATATTTATGAAACTCCTTTGAAACAAGTAAGTGTTTATGGTGGAAGTTCTGATTTATCAAAATTTGAAGTTATAGGAAATGATCAAGCTAATTATGTTTATAAAAAGTTTGATCCAGTGTACGTAGACACTACTAATTCTTTAAATAATATTTATCCAACAGTTACAAATTTAATTGTTGGAGCTACTGCAAAAAATACTAAAACTTATATTTTGCAAGTGAAGAAAACTCAAACATCAGAATGGGAAGACATTGTAGAAAATATTGCTGATCCTGAAACTACTGACTACTTAAGTTTTACTTTTACCACTCCTATTTCTCTTTACGCTGCTAGAATTTCTTACCACGGAGACTATTTCACTATAGATCAAAGAGGCGATTTAACTTTAGCTGCATATGATAAATATTCAGATGTTGTCTCTGCGCAAATTTCAAGATTTTCTGACTTTAGAGATGCAACTTCTTTCCCGAATGCAGACAGTAAAGGTTTTATAGATTTTTCAGCTGGCGAGACTACATTTACTAATATTGATCTTACAAATGCTGCTTATTTATGGTCAAAGAAAACTGGAAATGCAACATCAGAAATAACTGCTATAGCTTCTTTCAATGACAAGATTTTAATCGCTGCAAATCATAAAATGTTTGTCTATAAGAGTGGAGAAGTTTATCAGATATTAAATGAAGCACTTGTATCTGAAAAATATCAAATCACTTGTATTCACGTTTATAATGGAAGAGCTTATGCAGGCACTAACTATGGTCTAGTTTTCACATCTTACAATGGAGAATTTTGGTCTGTATTAAATGCAAAAGATCCATTATCTACAACTAATTACAAACTATTGAAGCCTATAATTTCTATGTCTTCACTGGGAAATAAATTGTTTTTGGGATCTACAAAAGGATCAACAAGTTCTTGTTCAGTTTATCAATATGATGGAAAGTCAATCTCTGAACTAAAAACATTCTCCTCTTATGATCAAGTTTCTGCTATTGCTTCAAAAGAATTTACTCTTTATGTAGGATTAGGAGGAGCATATGGAAGTGGAGCCTCTGCAATTTATAAATACTATAACTCAGAGTGGGTTCAAACATTATCATCTAACTTTGATAATGTTGAGTGTATGATCAAATCCTCAACAAGAAATTCTATTTTAGCAGGATTTAGAGGCGGACAAATCTGGGAGTTATCTTTTACAAATGCAACAGCTAATTCTTGGGCTAAACTATATGATACATATGCTGATCATATTTTCAATATGTACGATGATCCAAATGGCAGCTATGTTTACATTAGTGCTGATAATGGAACTTATGGATATTTTAAGCTAATAAATAATTTCAAAAAAATTGTTTCATATGCTTACGGAACAAATCAACTAAATGCAACTTGGAAATCTTACACAGGATCTGGTATCACTTGGACAGACATTGGTGATTTAGAAAGTTATAACTTTGTTGCATATAGAGGGCAAGCAGAGGCAATAAATTACACTGGAGCTACTGGAAGTTCATTCGTTCCTCCAACAGGCTTTACAAATAGTTCATTGATGTATGAAGGAGCAGTTTTAGCTTCAAAAGACGGCAATCTTTCATTTAGGATTGATAGTAGTGTTGGATATAATTTATTTGTAAATGATACTTTGCAGATAAGTAATTACAATCAATCTACTGCTTTATCAACACTGTATTCGACAAATGCTTTCACTGCTTTAGAAGGTGATAAGTTTAAGATAAAATTACAGACGACTAATAATGTTGGATCTGGAACTACTTTTAAATTATTATGGCAGAAAGACAGTGGAGAAGCTTTTGAGGTTATCCCAGCAACACAATTTTTAGGCGCAAGTGAAATGAAAGCTATTACTGCAATTGGTAATACTTTCTATGGTGCTGGTATGGATGGTAGTGTGTATGAATTTACTACTACTCCATATGAAAATAATAGCAGATACATTTATGCTAGATTTAAAGATCAGGCTGGCAATATTCAAGGTGTATCTTTACCATCTTATTCTAGTGGTTATCCTGTAATTAGTGACAGAATGATTCAGGTTGCCAACACTGCTAATAATACAAGTTCATTCATTCAATACACTAACACATCTGTTGTTTCAAATACAAATACAACAATCAATCCTGTATCTGGAAATACACAAAATAATCAAACAAATAATCCAACACAGGGTCAAACAAATGCAAATACTGGCTCCACAACAACGACAAATACTAATACTAATAACCAGAATTTATCTACAACTAATAATTCAGGCGTTATCTATCAAATCCAAAAGAATGCTGACAACTCGTTATCTAGGAAGGGGATTTATGTTCCCCCTTCAAGAGTTTACCCAGTTTATGCTCCTGACCGCAAAATCAGAGAGTATGGAATTTATGAAGTTCAGCCAATTTATGTTCCAACTCTTATTACGTGGACTCAAATTGTTGCCCTTATCTTAAATAAATATCCATCCACTCCTGATTCATCTTTAGATAATGGTACTCAAGTAAAAATTTATGTAAAGACCGGAAATACAAGAGCAGAATGTATTGCAGCAACTTATGGAGATGCACAAACATTATCTTCAATCAATGATAGTTTTGCTCCAACAACTGCACAATCTTTGTCTGTCGATCTTTCTGCTTATTCTGGGAAATGGCTACAATACAAAGTTGAACTTATTACAGCAACTCCAAACGTCACTCCAGAATTGCTTTCTTTGACTCTTTCATACACATCATCTACAGGCAGCTATTTCTTTACTAGAATGTTCGATACAACTAATTATGACACTGATGCTCCAATGATCAAAAGAGGATTACTTACTTCTAACGAATTAAAGAATAATGGTAGTATCGTGTACGGATATACAACATCTGACGACTCTAACGAAACCTTTAATTTTGCAAACTATACAGTTATTTCGCCTAATCAAACATTCGAATTATCAGAAGCATCCAGCAAAATTAGATTTGGAATCTTCCTCACAAGCGTAGGAACAACTCCATCTATGGTCTATGATTTTGCCGTACAACTTGATATAGGAGATGCTAGCATTAAATTTAACCCAACTCCGTAGGTAGTAATGGCTAATCGTACATCAATTTACAAGTTTTTATATTTACAATTTGGCGACATTTGGTATCCAGGTTATGACTATGAAAATATGCTCACAGCTGAAACTAACTTTTCAGGCGTTTACTCTTTCTTTGGTCCTGGAGTAATTAATGGCTGGAATGTATCAAAATTAGTTGATAGTAGAGCTGACCAAATTTTACTTATTGATGGCTATAATGCAAGTTCCTCAAGCGAATATGGACAAAAATTATCTTCTCTCAATTTAGAATATTCTGTTTCTTGTTCAGCAGCCACAACAACTAACATTACTCTTACTGGTGCACAAACTATAGATGGAGTTTCCCTTGTTGCTGGAGACATTGTATTAGTAAAAGATCAATCTACAACAGCAAACAATGGTATTTACACTGTTGCATCTGGATCTTGGACCAGACATTCTACACTCAATACTTCATCTGATTACTCTAATAATTTTGTCGTCTATGTAAGCTCTGGAACAACAAATGAAAAAACATTATGGCTCGGAGCTGTATCATCCACTAATTTCACTTTAGGCTCAACGAACTTATATTTTCAAGATGCATTTAAGCAATGTATCAAAGTAAGCGCTGGAAATGGCATTATTGATAAATATGCAGCAAAAACAGAGAAGCCACATTATTTTAGACAAACAGTAAACAATACTTTCTATGCTTGGGCTGAATCTGGGATTTCTACTTTATCTGACGAAATTTGTAATATTACTTGCCCAGCTTTTCCAGATTCTAAATACAACACATATTCTAATGGTGTTTATTTAGCCACAATCATTCATAAGGCTGATCCAACATACACAGATTTTAGTGTGGTCTCTGAAATAATTTACGAAGAGAGAAGGAATCAGGTAAATGAAACTGCTGGAGAATTTCAAAGACAACTCCAATTGTCTTATCTTAAACATAAACATTTAGGTGAGATAAATACAGCAGATAAGATTGATCTTGGTAATTTTCTTGTTCTTTATGGCTCCACTACTGATGGGAGTTTGAGTTATAACAATACATCAATTTTTGTATTGAGAAAATCTGATGGTTCACTATTCAATGACACTATTTCTTCTTATGGCACACCAATTGTAAAACTTGATGGAACTATTTTACCTTCCACAGACTATACAATTAGTGAATCAAGTAGCCCATATAAGATTTATCTCACTCAATGTATCAACTCCACATCAAAGCTTGAAGTGTACTTACCTTATGCTGCAGATAAAACATTAGTAGCTGTAGATGCTAATCAAGCATTACTGACATCATCTTTAACATTGAATTCGTATATCAAATTAAGTGATGGAACAATTTACCAATACACAGATGCTTCAGGAATAACAACTGATAAGTATACTTTATTCTCTTGGACAGATTTTCAATACGATACAGCAGAAGTTTACTTATCAGATGTATTGATTGATCCAGTCCATTACACAGTCAATCCTTACTCTGGATGTATATTGTTCAAGAGTTCAACACCAAATTACGATCAATACACTTTCTCTGATTTAAAAGTGATAGTAAAAGTTCGTAAAGCTGAAATTAAAAATTCTTTATCTAATGACTTTATTAAGAATTTATCTGCAAGCAGTATATCTACAGGCAAGATATCGATAAATAATTTAAAGATAAATCATTACAGCGAAAATAGATATAAAGAAGCCCTGACTTTTACTCCTGACAAATATCTTGTTACAGGTATTGGAAAGTCATATTTACATCCACAGAACACTAATTCTGCCATTCAATACAACGACAATATTAGCGCATTTTATAAGAGCACAAATATTATTACAAGTTTGAATTTGATCTATGCTGCATCCTCTAGAGTCTTATTTACATTCAATTTAGGTAGCAATACAGCTCAATCATCAAATTGGCAAAATGATTATGGAAAGATAATTTCACTAGAAGATAATATAATTTATCCGACAAATGAAAATTATTTTAAAAATATTTATGCTTTCACTTCATTGGGCAAAGTTTATTACAACAACACAAATAATTTATGGAATGAACTAAAGCTTCCAACTGACACAAGCGGAATAGCAAAAACATTAAGTGCATTTAAGATTTCTTCTGACAAAACTGCAGATGGATCTTATCAAACTTATCAATATGGTTTGACAAGTGATAATGTTTACTACAGCATCATCCCAGACAATACAGCTTATCAAAATTGGAGCTGGAGTGAAATTTCTAGTTTCTATAATAGTTCTGGCACTGCGATAACAAATATTTATAATCTTTCTGGAATTGAAGAAGTATCAACTCAAAGAACCACTTATGTTGAAAATGCACCAGATGATATTACAGTAGATAGAGCATTGTATGTTGGAGCAATTGGAACTAGCACAAGAGGTCTTTACTACGGAGATTTTAGCCAACTATCAGAAATATTTGACGAACCAGTAAAGGGAATTTATTGGATAAAAGATGGCACTTACAAAAATAATATTATCTGGTGGAATGATTATCAAGCATTTATCACTCACACAGCTAAATATTTTGAAGATGCTACAGGCAAGTATTGGTCTCTTCCATTCTCACAATCCGCTACTTCTTTTAGTAATGCTTTATGTGCAACTACAGAGAACATTAGTCTTTCAGGAGCGCAGACAATTGATGGTGTATCTGTAATTGCTGGAAATATTATTTTAGTCAAGAACCAAACAACTAAGTCAGAGAATGGAATTTATGTTGCATCCTCTGGAAGTTGGACAAGATCAACAGAATTAGATGTCAATGCAGAATTTATCAATTGGAAAACTGTTTATGTATCTAGCGGAGCAGTTAACGGTGATAGCTCTTGGTATCTAGTAGTTGAAGATGCGTTTGACTTTGGAACTTCTGATGTAGTATGGGAAGTTCAAAGACTAAAGATATATCAAAACTCTACTCCTTCTGGTGCTGGATCAAGTTCAGTTGTCAATTGTGTAGTTCAAAGAAATTCCACATCTTTTCCAGATGATTACTTCATTGGACACTCTAATGGTATAGCTAGAGTTCAAGAATCATCATTGGGGTCATCAACAGCTTATTCTGAACTTTTCTGGGAGCCTGTATATCAAGAATCAGTAAATGCTCTTTATAGTTACGATGATGGATCAAACTTTGGAAAATTATATGCTGGGACAACTAACGGAATATTTGTTAGTACAGAATTATTATGGGAAAATGTAAACGTTTCAAGCACTATCCTTCTAGACTATAGATGGAAAAGAGCAAACGATACATTTATTGAAAACGACACTGAATTTGCTGTTTTTGATAAAGATTATAACCAGATAAGTAATTTCACTCTTAACTATCCTTATCAAATGGTGTCAATTGGATCGTCATATATTCCGGGCAATCAATTATATTATGAGAAGAGTTTCAATACCTTTACAACTGACTCTTGGTATGATTCTGGATCTGACAACACTAGACTATTCACATACATCAATGATGAGCCTAGTACTATTCCTTTTTATTCAAATGCAACTGAAGGCAAAATAACTTTTACTCAATCTGTCTTGAAAAAAGATATTGATAATGTTAAATTTTCTTTGGTAAATGACTTCCCCAAAATTACAGATGCAGGAACAAAGCCACATTCTTCTACTTTTGTGCCATTATATAAGACAAAGAATCCTATTGCATTACTAACTAAGCCTAATGCTAATACAGATACTAAAATCTATGTAAATCAGAGCATTAATGGATATTCTTTATTGCAGCTCAAGAGTGGAAATCAATACGAGATAGCAATAGTAAAATCTATAGATAATTCTTCATTCCCAACTGAAATAACTTTATCTGTTGCAAGACTCACAAGCACAATTACTTTTGGTATTGGCACTGAAGTTTATGGCATCAAGAATGAAATTGTATCTGGATTAGAGGATGATCTTTATCTCTCAATTTCAAATCAAAAATATAATTTAGCTTCTGAAAATAATTCTAACATTCAAGAATTAGCAAGAAAAATCAAACAAGCTAATTCAACAATATTTGATTTTACTGCCCCTTCGATGTCTCAGACTGACACCAGAGGACTCAAGAATACACTTTTGGTTGATAATTTTTTAAGCAATGCTAGCTTTGATACATTGAATTCATCTTATAAAAACAGAACAGAACTAATTCCAACTATAAATGATTTTGAAAGCGATCCTGTAGCAATCAAGGGAATAGTCGGACTTACAAAAGATGGATCAGGCGCAAGAATAATTACTGATAAGGGTGTTTGGAAATATACCGGATACTGGGAGCTTGAAAGTACATTAGACAATGCTTTTGATGCAAGTTATATAGCTCTCAATCCTAATCTTGAAATTATTGTCGGAGCTTCTAATGGTCTTTGGAAATTTGATACAACTTGGCAAAAACAAACTTCATCAGCAAGACAAAACGCATATCTGACTGGTTTCTGGAATGGCTCTTTATTTGAAGCATTTGCAACTAGTGATGGATTAAGCGTCAAGCTTGGTTCTACTGCTTTCCTATCTGACTTTTTGAAACTCACTTCAAATAATGTTAATGGACTTTTCAAAGGCACGTATATAACTAATAGTGCTGGAACTGTATCTGAATTTGAAAGTTTACATGCAGCAGGAGATGATGGATATTATGTTATGGGTAATAATACTCAATATTCAACATTCTCTAGCTTCCTTGTTCCTAGAAAAATGTTTAGCGCTGGAAATCCTGAAGGCGTAAGCAAATTCTATAAATCTTTCCAAGCATATAGTGTTCCTTCATCTACAACTAAATCAGAATATGCAAATCCATTATTTATTCTTACTAATGATGGTATTTTAAAGGTTAGAAACTGGAAATATTCTTATCCAGAAGATCTAAATTCTTCTGACTTTATTGTTGAGAGTAGATATTTAAGAGAACTGCATTGTTTCTCTTATGCTATTGATACTGAAGCTGCTGTTGGATCTACACCTGGTAAATCTAAAATTTACATCGGAACAAATGATGGAGTTTACAGATCTTTTGATGAGGGTAATACTTTCGAAAGATCAGACTACATTGGCACACTTCCAACTTGTGTTTATGATCTTCAAGTATTTTCTTCTACATTCAACAGCATCACACAAAATGTTTTAGTTGCCTGTACTAATAATGGTATTTGGTATACACTTGACGATGGTGATTGCTGGTATAGAACTGGTGAAAATACAAGCGAAGGATATAGTCCAGTATTATTCGCATCCAAGCCTTCTAATGACATAAGATTTATCAACAACGATAGTGGAACAGTTGGATATTTAGCACAAACATTTACCACATCTTCAACTGCAAGCACAATTTCAAAAGTATCTGCATTCTTGTCTATTAGAGAGCAAGATAACATTTCTAGTTCTTCATATAACAATAGCCTTACAAATACAACTCTTACTGCTTATGTTTATTCTGTAGATACAAATTCAGCACCACAAACTCAATTAGCAGCATCAAGCCCAATTACTTCTTCCAGTGTAAATGTAGGTGGATTTACAAGCTTCAATCTTACAAGTGCTTTAGATATACCGGGAACAGGGTCAACAACTTTAGCGCTAGTAATCAAAGAAACAGCAAGCTCAATCCCAATCTTTAAATGGAAAAAAGCATCTATTAGTAATCCTTTCTCTGGATATGGATACACAAGTTCAAATGCAATAAGCTGGACTGGAATTAGTACAAGTTATGACTTCTTCTTCCAAGCACATTATGACAACGCTTATGCTCCAACAGAAACTATTGTTCCTATTGGTAATTATGACAATACTGAAGTTAATTGGGATAGCGGAAAAGGCAAAGGTGTAATTTCTAGTGATGATGGTTATTTATACCTCAAGCCAAAGTTTGTAATCTCTAACGTATTTGACAATTCTGCTTCTATGAAGATGTCATCAGGATTTTTAAGTAATTTCAACAATCTGATTACAAATATTTTTGCTAGAACTAATCAATCTTCTTATGCTCAATTTTCTTTTGCAGATTTGTGGACATTTGGGACAAGCATAAAGCACGAAACTGGAAACGGATTTACAAATTCTGGCACTGCAATCACTTCTATCATTGGTTCATTAAAGTATGATGGTGATAATAGCAGCTTGTATGATTGTCTTGAATATGCTCTTATCGGACAACAACCAGCAGCAATTTCAGGCATAGCAGATACAACTTTGATTTCAACTTACAAGGATTACTTGTCAGATGAAAACTTAATAAGACTTGATTTGCTTAAGACAAGATATAAGAATGAAAGTGACAAGCAGTTAAATCTAGTTCCAAAAACAGGAAGTTCTACAGGATCAACTCTTACATTTTCTACTGATGGAACTAATACTTTTACTTGGAATACAACAGACTATCCATATGCTGAAGTTGTCAAAAATGGCACTACATTAGGCTCAGGATACACTGTAATACCATCAACAGGCAAGGTATCTTTCACTTCATCAATTGGTAGTACAGATAATGTAGTTGTATATTTGAGACAAGACTGGAATGGATTAGCAGACTCAATTCCAACAAATTCTACTGTTTCAAAATATATGATGGAAAGATTAGCAAGCTCATATATTCCATTGACATTTGTTGTTTCTGATTTTGACAATAGTACTACGGTTTCCTTGAAGAGTTTTGAAAGCAATATTAATTACAGTTGGAATAATCAAGGAACAAAATTAGTTGCGTTTGGAATTGACGATAAGACTAACGTTGGAAGCTTGAGACAATTAGTCCAAAATACAAATGGTCTTTATTTTGATGCTAGTGCTATATATTGGGCTGGAATAACCACTTCTTTATTACATGGAGGGGTGAATACATTATTTGCTGGCTATTGGAAGAAAGAAGTAGAATTTGACACACCTAAATTTATCAAGTCAATCACCACTGCATACACGGTTTCTACAGGTCAAAGTGTAGATAGTTCTTGCATAGTAAAATACAAATATTCTTCTGATAAAAAGAACTATAGTGATTGGATTACTCTCACTTCAACATCTACTCTCAATAAAGAAATTACAAACTTAAATTTCCAAATTGATATGACTGAAGGATGGAATAATGCTACAAGTCTTCCTGTTTCTCCATATGTCAGTCAATTGTATTACACAGAAGTTTCTCCAGCTGTAAACTATTTCTTTACAACTGCCCTTACTTCAACTGACGATATTTTTGAATACATACTTTCAACTGATTATTCTGACACTGACAAGGCAAAATTAACTTGGGGCATCTGTAAAGGTAATAGTACAAACTGGAATGATTATGAAGAACTTATTAAAAATAAGAATGGCATAATTTCTTCAAGACAAAGATCATACAAATATTCTAATGCTGCTCTTTTTGAGAAGCTTACTTGTATCAAATCAGTCAATAATAATTTTACTTACTTTGTCTATAATAACAATGAAAGATTTACTTGGTTGTTGACAGATACGGTTGAAGTTTATTTAAATTCTTCTCTTGCTGCTTCTAACCTTTACAGTATAGATAATGTTAATGGAACTATCACTTTCAGACAAGAAGTGTTAGCCGGAAATATCGTTCAAGTTTCAATCAATAGAGAAGGCTCAAGGTATGAAGCTTATGGTGAAGGTACTGTCTCCACTGATTACAAGAACTACTTTGTTGTAAACGGAAGATGGCCTGAAGATAGTAAAGTTGTAGTTTTGGTCAACAATGAAATAATACGTGGTGGATACAAATTAGATCGTTACAATGGCAAGATAATTTTTGATATAAATAACTTGTCCAGCGATATCATTACTGTATTTATTCTTCAAAGTTCAACTTATAGATTAGGATTAAAAGTTGAGACATATTCTTCAACAGCATCTACAACATATAATTTTGAATTCACTAAAAATACAGTGCCTAATCTAAATGTATATTCTCATTACTTGAATACTAACATCCCATCACTCAAGGCAGAAAGTTTAGCATTAAAATCAGATATTTCTTATGCTTCTGTTGGATCTTCTACTCAAATAGCAAGTAGTACTAGAATGTACGTAGATTACAATTATTTATCGGATAATCAACAATATAAACCAAAAACAAGATGGTACAGAACTAGAATATCAGGTGGCGGAACAACTACTATAGAGCTGGATTCTACACCTAATTACAGAGATAGATTGGTTCAAAGAAAAGCAGATTTGAGTGCTGCAAATGATTATTTTAAAGTTAATGATTTAGTTTATGTTACTCTTGAGCCTAATGATAATTTTGATTATGGAATCGCTTACACTTCACAGCCGATTATTATAAAATCTTTATCTGCACCTTATGTTTATGATGTTCAAATCAAATCATCAAATACAATAGTTGATAATAAAATTTCTGCCAACAGTGCATTACAAGCTTATTACAATTTTAATGGCAGTTCAGATCTTTCTACTGTTGAATGGTTTGAGTGGACTAATGGTGTTTCTAATAAACTTGCTGAAGGAAGCTTATTAAATCCAGCTGTTGTCTTAAGAAATATGGCAATTTCTTTCATTGTAAAACCTTATGATGGAACAACTTACGGAACGCCAATTGAAAGCCAAGTTCTTCATATAGTCTAAAGGAATTGGGAAAAATATATAACGAATAATATACTTGTATCGAGGTGAAAAAAATGCAAGATAAAATTCAATTTATTCCGGAAGAAGACTTAAAAGTTGTTTCAGTTCCATTTGCTGCATTATCTCAGACTCAAAACTGGGGTATGGCAATGGTGGGTATTCAAGAAATTTGGGATGTTTCTAATCGTGGAGAAGGAATTAGGATAGCAATTCTTGATACAGGATTTGCAGAGCATCCTGATTTAGTAGATGCTTGGAAATTAGAAGAAGCAGTGAACTGTTCTAGTGATCCAAAGCCATTAGATGAAGGAAGTGGACATAGTGTTCACGTCTGCGGTATTATTTCTGGATCTGATAATGATTTTGGCGTTGTTGGAGTTGCTCCAAAAGCTAAATGTTATGCAATCAAAGTTCTTGATAATAGTGGCTCAGGAAGTTATGAATCAATTTCCGCTGGTTTGAGAAAAGCTATTGACTTAAATGTTGACATTATTAATATGTCTTTGGGTGCTCCATCAGAACCACCATCATACATCCACGACTTAATAAAAGAAGCAGTTTCTAAAGGAATTGTAGTTGTTGCTGCAGCTGGAAATGATTCTAAAGCTGTCAATTATCCAGCAAGATATGATGAAGTTATCGCCGTTGCAGCTCTTGATGAAGGTGGTAATTTAGCTACTTTCACATCAAGAGATTCTTCTGTGGATATTGTGGCTCCAGGTACTAATATTTATAGTACACACTTGAATGGACAATATTGTAAAATGTCTGGTACTAGTCAAGCATCTCCTTTTGTTGCTGGTATTTGTGCTTTGATTAAGGCTGCATTGAAAAATAAAAATTTATTGCCAGAATTTGGAAATCAATTTTGTCAAGAAGATATGATAGTTGCATTGAGAAATATTTCAAGCCTTTCTAATGGACACGTAGTTCCAGGCGAAGAGCAGAATTGGGGTCCAGGAGTTCCTAAACTTGCAAATATTGATTGGTCAACTATTACTGTTAAAAAATCTTAACTAGAGCAAAAAGCTAAAAAAGAAAAATGTCTTCAGCTCCTTTTACTACAAGAGGTGAAGCATGAAAAAGAGATTTATAGTTTCTTTGGTGGTAGGTTGTATGCTTTTGTTGTTAGCTTACTTCCAGCCTTATAAATTAGTTGTTGTAGTGGGCGAATCTATGACACCTACTTATAAAAACAGACAAATATTGTTAGCAAAAAGAACTAAACATTTCAAAAAAAGTGATGTCGTTGTTGCTTATAGTGATGATAGAAGTTTGATTGTTAAAAGAATTCTTTACACCCCAGAAGAATACTATTACTATATGATGAAAAAAGAGGGAGAATTTCAACTTATAATTGATAATTCTTATCACTCAATATTAGCAATTAAAAATATTGATGATGTATATATGATGGAATTGAAGGTGCCTAAAAATCACTATTATTTGGTTGGTGATAATTTAGAAAAATCAGATGATAGTAGAAGATTTGGGTCAGTTGAAGAAAAAGACATTTTGTACAAAGTAATACTATGAGTTTTAAATTAGATGTAAATTATTTGGATAGCTTAATAAAGACTAGCCAAAGCACAGAAAAGTTTGAAGATCCAATTAAAAAAACAATACAATTGGGTCTTCAAGCATCTTGCTCCATATATGTAAGAAGTGGAAAGAAAAATTGGTCAGGTAGTGGATTTCATATTGGAAATAACATTATCATCACTGCTGGACACGTAGTTCCAGCAGATGAAACTCTTACTGAAATTTTAATTACATTTGATAATAAAAATTTTATTCCAGCAACATTTTTAACTTCTGATCCTACAATTGATTCAGGAGCAGTTAGAGCAGAAAGAATACCTAATAATATTCCAGCATTACAATTTGCAAATAGTGACACAATAGAAGTTGGAGATATAGTTGCTGTCATAGGGTCTCCAGAAGGTTTTCACGACACAGCAACAGTTGGAAGAGTATCTAATTTACATCAATCCATTAATGATAGCTCGATGCCAGCGTGGACAGATATTATTTTTGTAGATGCTGATATTTTAGAAGGTTCATCTGGCGGAATGGTAATTGGTACAGATAATTTAATTTTAGGAACGATCATGGGGGTAACTGGACAACACGCAGATATTGGTGTTGGAGAAAATTCAGTTTGTCCATCCAATAAAATTACTAATATGCTTTCTAAATTAGTATAATGTTTTTATGCCCAATCCATATGATGTTTTAGGTCTGCAGCAAAATGCTCCTTTAGATGAAGTTAAAAAAGCTTACCGTAAA
>JACCDX011556493.1_pt1 | contig 14257 bp, 11 predicted proteins | sample 7449681 | NCBI WGS metagenome assembly JACCDX01 (sample SAMN15323450, study PRJNA562643) | freshwater metagenome | isolation source: river surface water | place: USA:Blue River Watershed | collected 2017-08-18
AACGCAGCAAAAATTATACGGATTGGCTGTACTCACTGCAGATTGTCTACCTATAGCAGTGTATGATGAAACAACAAAAACTGTTGCAATGATTCATGCAGGGTGGAAAGGATTACTTGCAGGGGTTTTTCAGCAAACTATCTACGATATGGGCGCTAAAGTTGCTACAAATCCTCAAGATTGTCAGATTTACCTAGGACCTTCAGCTGTTGTTTGTTGTTATGAAGTTCAGCAAGATTTTATTGATGCTTTTAGTGTGTATCAAAATATTACATCATGCTTTCTTGAAAAAAATGATAAAATTTTCTTTAATTCTCGACTTTTTATTATAATTATTGCAACAAGTCTTGGCATCAAGCGTGAGAAGATATACACTACCTATAATGTCTGTACAATTTGTGATCTTTCATTTTTTTCATATCGTCGGGATAAATATACAGCGTTGCGGCAAATATCAATGATTTTTCTCAAGTAAATAAGTTTTAATGTAAGGAAGATGGTTATGATAACAAGTTTTCTCGCAAAAATTTTTGGAACTTCTAATGACCGAGCAATTAAACAGTTGCAGTCAGTAGTTGATGCTATTTCTCGTTTAGAGCCAACAATGAAAGCTTGTTCAGATCAAGAATTACAAAATTTATCAAAGCAGTTACGCGAGCAAGTTGCTGCAGGCAGTTCATTAGATGATATTTTACCTCAAGCGTATGCTTTAGCTCGAGAAGCATCATGGCGAGTTTTTGGGATGCGTCCGTTTGATGTTCAGTTGATGGGTGCTATTGTTTTGCACCAGGGAAAAATTTCTGAGATGAAAACTGGTGAAGGAAAAACCTTAACAGCAACACTTGCTTTATATCTTAATGGTTTGTCAGGAAAAGGCGCACACCTTGTAACAGTTAATGACTACTTAGCAAAACGTGATGCTGCCTGGAGTAAGCCGTTGTATGAATTTTTAGGATTATCTGTTGCTGTTATTACGAACGATATGACTGATGAAGATAGAAAAATTGCCTATCAAGCAGATATTTTGTACGCAACGAATAATGAATTAGGTTTTGATTATCTTCGCGATAACATGAAGTCTAAGTTAGAAGATTATGTTCAGCGTCCTTTACATTTTGCAATTATCGATGAATGCGATTCAATTTTAATCGATGAAGCAAGAACACCACTTATTATTTCTGGTGGGTTAGAAACATCATCTAATTTTTACCTTGCAGCACAAGCTGCAGTTGCAAATTTAGAAAAAGGCATCGATTACGAATTAGACGAAAAAGAGCGTTCGGTTATGTTAACTGAAGAAGGAACTGACAAAGTTGAACGTCGCTTACAGCTTAAAAATTTATACGCAATTGAAAATATGAGTATTTTGCATCATATTTCACAAGCATTAAAAGCAAATATTATTTTTAAGCGCGATTTTGATTATGTGGTTCGCGATGGTGAAGTTTTAATTGTCGATGAATTTACAGGGCGTATTTTGTCGGGACGTCGTTATAGTGATGGTTTACATCAAGCAATTGAAGCTAAAGAACAGGTTGATATCGAAAAAGAAACGCAAACGCTTGCATCAATTACCTTACAAAACTTATTTCGATTGTATCAAAAACTTGCAGGTATGACGGGTACTGCAATGACAGAAGCTGAAGAATTTATGAAAATTTATGGCTTAGATGTTGTTTCTATTCCGACCAATCGAACGATGATTCGTCAAGATAAAGATGATTTAATATTTTTAACAGAGCGTGCAAAATTTGCAGAAATTGCAAAAGATGTAATAGCTCGACATAAAAAAGGGCAGCCTGTTTTAATTGGTACGGTTGCTGTAGAAAAATCTGAAAAATTAAGTGCTGTGTTAACGCAGGCAGGTATTCCTCATAATGTGTTAAACGCAAAAAACCATGCTCGAGAAGCAGAAATTATTGCACATGCTGGTAATTTTGGTGCAGTAACGATTGCAACAAATATGGCTGGTCGTGGGACTGATATTAAATTAACTCCAGAGTCGTTGCAAGCAGGTGGTTTGTACGTATTAGGAACCGAACGACATGAAAGTCGTCGTATCGATAATCAGTTGCGTGGTCGTTCTGGTCGTCAAGGAGATCCTGGAGAGTCTCGTTTTTATATTTCTTTAGAAGATGATTTAATTCGTGTTTTTGCAGGCGATAGCATGAAGGTTTACATGCAACGTGCAGGTATGGCAGAAGATGAGCAGATCGAATCTCGTACAGTTTCAAAATTGATTGAACGATCTCAAGAAAAAGTTGAAAAACACAACTTTGAAATTCGTAAACATTTAATTGAGTATGATGATGTTTTAAATCAGCATCGAAATGTTATTTTTACGATTCGGCATGACATTTTAAAAGACTCTGAAAAAATGTATGAAGTTGTTAAAGAGTTTATTCAAGCAGCAGTTTTCGATTTAGTGATGTTATATTGCCCTGACAAGCAGATATCTTTGGTTCAGTGTAAAGAAGTGCTTGATAAAATTATGATGATAACTGGGCTGCGAGGAGATAAATTTGATGCAGCAAAATTGTGTCGTACCCAAAGTGAAGATTTTATAGCAGCAGTTTCCACATTTTTATTACAAGAGTATGCACAATATCGTAATCATGAAAACAAAGATGCTATGCATAGAGCAGAAAAATGGTTAATGCTTGAGACTATCGACCAGGCATGGAAGCAACATATGATTAATATCGACCATGTCAAAGAAGGTATTGGTCTTCGTGGGTGGGGACAAAAAAATCCATTGATCGAATATAAACGAGAATCATACGATATGTTTGATTCGATGATGAAAAATATTCGTTCAGATATTGTTCATCATGTTTTCCATTTACAGCCAGAGATGTTTGACCAGATGAAAATAGAAGCAAAGCGCCGTAAAGAGATGGAACAGATGAAAATGGTTTCAGCTTCACAAACAGCAGAATCGACAGAACAACTTAAGAAAGATGAATCAAAAGTTGGTAGAAATGAAGATTGCTCCTGTGGTTCTGGAAAAAAATATAAAAAATGTTGCGCATAAGATAGTCATAATTAAATAAAAACCCGGTCTATTTGTAGTACCGGGTTTTTTATTGGTATATTTCTTTATTGATTGTTTTTATTTTCGTGATGATTTTGCAAACGGATGAACTGTTTTGTTTTTATGTGTAATAGTTTCTATTTTTTCAAATAAAGCTCTTCCTGTATAGGTTTGAGTTGAGTAGGAGTTTGGTCTACTTTCTTTATTTTTTTCTTGTTGTGCCATAATTGCTGCAAGTAAGTTGTTGGTACTTGTTGGTGTAAAATCAAACGAAGTTGCATCCTGATTTTGTTCAATATTTGTTTTTGGATATTTTACAAGAAATGCAGAATTAATAATTCTTTCGTGCTGTGTTACTACAAGATCATGCAGGTTAAGTTTTGTATCTTGAGCATAATTAAGTATGTAAAGATGACAAAAAAGATCAAAATTTTTATTGTTGTGTGATCTATACACATGCCATGTTGTTTGTTCTGTTTGATGCAATGCGTAGGTATCCTGTGGGTGTAAAATTATGATTATGTGTTTGTGATCGGTAAGTAGGTATGTTTGATTACTTGTATTGATAATCGTATGAGCATAAAAAATATTAGTGTAAAGAAGCAAACATAAGTGTACAAAAAAAATTTTCATCACAAGATTATCCTTTTTTTTAAATATATTTCTTGATTTTATAGATAAAAGCATAGTAGCTTTTATACAATAATTTAAAAAATTATAAAAATTATATCGATTTTAAAAAGGAGTTTTTGTTATGAAATATATCAAGTATGTAGCATTTTTTTTAGTAGCAAGTTTTTGTCAGCTTGCTGCATCATGGGGAACTGAAAAATTTCAAGTTCGCGTGTTTAATAAAAGTGGTAAACCTGTAAAAGTTCTTATTGCAGGAAGAGATAGTGATAATGATAATCCTCAAATTAGGAGCGCTACTAATCTTGGATTTAAAACAAATGTAGGAGATGCTTTTAATATTGCTGTTCCACTAACTTCAGATGAGGTACGATTAATTGGAGTTAATCAAGCATCGCGAGGTGTTTTTGTTTTTTTTGAAGGAGATGCTGCAGCTGCACCAAAAGTAGCTTTTAATTGTGGTTTAGCTAAAGCGGAATTATATGTGTATGATGGATATGTAGCTTTTTGGAATATGGACAGATTGCAACCTGTTTTTCCAAACGGTTTGACTAAAAATGCAGATGGGTCAGTTAAAGATATCGATAAAATTACTCCTGGTAGTACATCTCCAAAAGCATGGAATGTAGAAGATAATACGAATATGTTAACTATGTTTGATAAAAACCTAGGAGTTAGCAAGTTAAAGAATTAATTTATTCTTTTATAATAAAAAAGCTCTGCATTTTTGCAGAGCTTTTTTATTATCTATAATTTTTAAAATTTAAGAAAATTACCTGTTTGTTTTATCGACGATGGCATAAAATCGTTTTCGTTGGAAAGGATCTGCAATAAAGTTTTTGACATCAAGCGTTGCTTTATCCTTGATAGCTGTTCCATAGAGCAGAGTTTGTCTGTTTGCTTGTACAAAAGCAATGTCGCTTTCTGCTTTATTGAGAATAACTTGTAACCAAGTATTAGCAATGCTATTTTCTTTTTGAGCTTGTTCATCAGTTGTTGCTTTGTCTTGAGTTGCACTCATCCAACTAAGTTGATGAGTTTGCTCTGCAAGTATTGCTTGATCGATGATGATTTTATCCTGGATAGCTAATAAAATTTGCTCTTTTAGGAGTTGCTGTTGTGCAAGTTCTGCAGCAGCTTTTTCTTGTGCAGCTTTTTCTTCGGCTTGTTTTTTATTGATGTCACTTGCCAGCTTGTCATTGATGGCTTGTGAAATTTGTGCTCCAGTAATTGTTGTAAGGAGTGCTATGTCGATTGTCATTTTATCCATAATTGCATTATTAATTTGCAGGATTGCAACGTTTTGTAGTGCTTGTGTGTCGACGATAGCTTTATCAGCAATCACGTTAAGATATTGATTATCTTTGGTAAAGAGACCATCTTGTTCAAGTTTATCGATTATGGATTTGTAGAAAAATTCAGTTGCTGGTGCAATTTCCATATCGTTAGTTATTTTGTCTCTGATTGCTCTATTTTTTAACACTTCTAAGAATAATGAAGGATGTTGGTGTTCGTTGTATTGTTTGTCAGCAATCGCTTTTTGTACAAAGGTATCAGCTACGACAGGATACATAATTTTATGTAAATTTTTTTGTATGAGTAATAATTTGAGTCGTGCATATTCTAAACGGCCTTCTGTTGGCAATATGTTGTAAAGTTTATTCTTGGCAAGCATGAGTTGTGATTGTGTTGTTTGTAAAGAATTTATGAGTGCTGTATCGCTTCCCATAAGATTTAATCCAAAACTTAAGAATGCTGCACACTTATATATTCTATATTTTTTCATAATAAGATCCCATTTTTAGTATTATCTATTAGCTTTGTCGATAATTGAATTAAATCGAGCGCGTTGTTTTGGATCAGCAATAAAGTTTTTGATATCAAGCGTTGCTTTATCTTGTATTGCGATATTTACTTGCGATTGTAAAAGTTCTTTTTGACGTTGTTCTTCTTGAGCCTGTTTTTCGGCAGCAGCTTTTTCAGCGGCAGCTTTTTCAGCGGCGGCTTTTTGTTCAGCAGCAAGACGGTCGGCCTCAGCTTTTTGTGCTGCAGCGTCAGCGTTTGATTTATCTTGTATTGCGGTATTTACTTGTGATTGTAAAAGTTCTTTTTGACGTTGTTCTTCTTGAGCTTGTTTTTCGGCAGCAGCTTTTTCAGCGGCAGCTTTTTCTTGTGCAGCTTTCTGTTCAGCAGCAAGGCGGTCGGCCTCAACTTTTTGTGCTGCAGCGTCAATGGTTACTTTATCGTTAAGTGCATTATTCCAGGAAATAAATCGGCTGTTGGTGTCTGCAGTATCCTGATCGTTGGTAAGTTTGTCAGCAAGGGCCTTGTTCCAGTTTGTTGTTTTTTCTTGCGCAACTTTTTCTTCAGCGGCTTGTTTTTCGGCAGCAGCTTTTTCAGCTGCAATTTTTTCTGCCTCTAAGGTATCTTTTCTTATTTGTTCTGCATTGACGTCGTTGACCATTTTATCGTTGATAGCAGTTGTTATGGTAGATATTTTAGATGATTCAGTTGTAAGAGTAACATCATTATTAAGTTTGTCGGTCATGGCGGTATTCCATGCAATAAATCTGGAATTGGTGTCTGCAGTATCCTGATCGTTGGTAAGTTTGTCAGCAAGCGCTTTATTCCAGTTTATTGTTTTTTCTTGCGCAACTTTTTCTTCAGCGGCTTGTTTTTCGGCAGCAGCTTTTTCAGCTGCAATTTTTTCTGCCTCTAATGTATCTTTTCTTATTTGTTCTGCATTGACGTCGTTGACCATTTTATCATTGATAGCAGTTGTGATGGTAGATATTTTAGATGATTCAGTTGTAAGAGTAACATCATTATTAAGTTTGTCGGTCATGGCGGTATTCCATGCAACAAATCTGTAATTGGTATCAGCTACGTTTTGATCTGAAAGTAATTTATCAGCCATTGCAGCATTCCATGCAATGATTCGTAAATTATTGTCAACAGCATCTTTATCGTTAGTTGCTTTATCGTCAAGTGCTTTTAGGTAATAAGCAGTTTTGCCAGCATTGACTTGATTTTGATTATCTTGTTCAGCTTTATCAGTTATCGCAGTATCAATAAATCGTGTTGATTTTGCAATTGGTTTGTCGTTGACAGTTTTATTGGCGATAGCTTTTGTTTTTAAAATATCAGACACAATCAGAGGTTGTTCGTCTGGAGTTTTAGGATTAGGTACTTGAGATTGTGGTTTGTCGTTGATAGTTTTATCAGCAATAGCTTTTGCTTTTACAGCATCTGAAACAAGAAGAGGTTGTTCTTCAGGAGCTTTTTGATTATCTTTTTGTTCAGGTTGAGGTTTTTCGTTGATAGTTTTGTCAGTGACAGCTTTTGTTTTTAAAGTTTGAGAAACAATCAAGGGTTGTTCTTGATCGTTTTGAGCTGGTAAAAAATTTTGTAATGTGGTTCTTAAAGCGATGAGATTCTTTTTTGCGGCTGTTAAGTTGGTAATTATTGTTTGTTCACTTGCAAGTAACGTGTCTGCTACAAGAGCAGTTAAAATAAATAAATATAGTGTATATCGTTTCATTATTATTATATCTCTTTTTTTATAGTTTGAATCATAACTTTTTTATGATTCAAATCTTACTGACATAAAAATAAAACTTCAATGCTTACCTGTTTTTTATTTTTTATTTTAAGTCTTATCGTTAATTGCTTGCATCCATTTTTGTAGTTTTGGATCGATCGATATTTTTGTTGTGTCGTTGGTCATTTTATCAATGATTGCAGTTTTTATTTTAAGAACTGATAGATTTTCTAGTTGAGCTTGGTCAATTTGTAATTTATCATCGATTGCTTTTTGTATGAATTGAACTTTGCTATTATTCTCAATAAATGTTCTATCGGTATCAGCTTTATCTTTAATAGAGTTGATATACCTTGTTGATAAAGAGTTTTCTTCTCGATATTGTTCATCGATAATGAATTTATCGTTGATTGCTTGTTCTCTTGTTGTTGATGCCTGAATTTTTTCTTTTTCTTGAGCCTGTTTTTCGGCAGCAGCTTTTTGTTCTTCTTTTTCTTGCATAGTATCAAGTGATGTTTGCTCTATTTTTTGTTGAATAGATTTTAACCAAATTTGCTGTGGTTGATCATCTTGAATAAGCAACATATTGTGGTCTGTTTTGGTTATAATTGCGTCGATAAATCTGGTATCAACTGGTATTGCATCCTGTTTTATTTTATCTAGAATAGCATCTTGAATGAGGGTGTCTTTATTGTTAGTATTCACTAAAATTTTATCATCGATTGCTTGAAGTCTTAATTTTGTTTTTTCATCAGATGCTATAAATTCTTCATCGTCTTCTGCTTTATCTTGAATTGATCTTTCGTAATACTCTTTTAAAATTGTCATAGGTTGCTGTGTATTAATTATTGTTCCGTCAAGGTCGTCAAATGTTTTATGTTCAATTGCGTGTTGTAAGGTAAATTCAGATACCGTTGGAAAATTTGGATGACTTTGAAAAGCAGTTTGATCGTTGATTGATTTATGAAGCATTGCTTGCGCGCACGTTGGTGTGTGAATTGTTGAATCGGTAAAGAGTCGTTGATAATCATTATAGGCTTTGTGTAGAACAGTTTTTTGGATTTCTTCGTGATGAATTGATGGAGTATTGTTGTGTTTGGTTATATTATCGTTAATTATTTTATGAGTAATCGCTTTGTTGATAATATTTGGACTGACGAAAATCATATCACTCAGGAGCATTCTTTTTTCGTAAAGAGTGTTCGTGATGTTTGTTAACTGAACAACTAATACATCTTGAGTATCTAAATTTCTAACGAGTTCTAAATCTTTTTTTGCATCAAATAATTTTTTTTCAGCTCCTTGCAGCTGTTCTATTATTATTTCTTGTGGCAGTAGGGTGTGATTGATGATGAAAAATAAAATCAAGACAAAAGTTTTACGATATACCATGCATAACCTTTTTTATTTTTTTGACAGAATACTGATATAAAAATAAAAACTCAAGAAAAGGTTATGCACATCTGTTGGTGTAAATTGTTTCAAAATAGTCAGGTTTTCTTTCGTTGCAACAAAACATATTTGCTCAGGAAGATATTGATTTATCACAAAATCAATGACTATACTGCAGTGTAGAAGATTTTATTGTGTTACCAAGGAGAAAGTTATGATACGTATGATGAAAAAAATGACGATGTTGAGCATGTTGTCGGTTGTCGGATTAAATCTTTGTGCTGGATCTTTAAATGTTTATAATTATTCACACTATAAAATTCAGGTCGTGATTACTAAAAATGATGCGCAGGGTACGAAGATAGGATCAACCCTTGCGGCAGCACCAAAAAATGCTGATGGAAGTTTACAAATTCATCCAGTTGATACGCAGTATGTTGCAGGTTCAAACGTTCCGATGGGAACAGTGGCAGCAGTTGCGTTTGATGGCTCTGCAAAAGATTTTGATATTCAAATTTTAAAAGACGATAACTCAGTATTAAAAACAATCAACGTTGGTACATCGCTTGGCACAGTTGTTGACACTGACGATAAACGTGCGGTGTATATTTATAGCAACGATAATTTACCAAACAAAGGTGGAGCTGTTTTTTATTGGGATTCAGCAAAATATCCTTTACAATCACCTTCGGCGCAAGCGTTTGCAGCTTAAAAATGTTTATAAAAAAAGAGAGGGAAATTAATTTCCCTCTCTTTTTTATTTTTTGTTGTATTACGCTGCAAATTTAAAATCAAGTTTGCCTTTGTTAAGTTCAATCGTTGCAGATTTTTTTGGAGCATCGTTTCTATAAAAATTTGGAATACATGGAATAATTGTTACTAAGCCATCATGTGCTTTGCACGTTACATCTTCCCCTGGGTTTAACAGGTACATTTCTTTCTTTATGCCATATTTTGTGACAGAAACCAGCATAACAAAATCTGTTGTGTTGGTAATTGTTCTATCGCCTTTTTCTGCTTGAATTAAAGCAAGCTTTTTAGAATCTTGTATCGTTATTGTATACCCAAGATCATTAAGCACACACCAAGAGCTGATAGAACTTATGTTGATATGTCCAGCAAGATCACAGTTCGATGCTTCTTTACGTAATTTCATACTCACTGTTTCTTGTGGATCTAAACTTGTAGATGTTCCGTACACACCATTTTCTAAAAGAGCAAAAACAATAGGCATTGCACCATTGTTACGAAATTCATACATAGATCCTTCGACATTTCTTTCGCTTGAACCGCCAGCAGCTGTAGATGATGCTGTATCACTTCTTTTAAAGACGATGGTTGCAATATTTTTAATTCCTGGAGTTGTGCCTTCGTTTTTATCAACAATCATACCAACTGTTGCGCTAGCACCTGGGTTAAGATAACCGCCTTCGTACCAGCTTGGGTGTAACACTTTAAGGTGAGCTCCTGTTGAAGCTGCACTATCTTTATCCCCACCCCAAACATTATTTGTTTTTTGATCGTCACTTCCAAAATCAAAATCTAAAGCCCATCCTTGTGTTTGTGCGTTAGAAATATTTTTGATGGTAAACTCTAGTTTATAGCCTTTATCCCATTGTTCTTTAATTTCGTATGATGTTTGAAACGTTGCGTTTGAAACAGTACCACCAGTTACACCACTTATTTTTGTTTGTAAGTTAGTTTGTGCAGTTATTAATTTCGTTTTTGCAGCATTAAGTTTGCCAACATCAGCTGCTTGCAACGAAGATGTTAGCGTTGCAAGGGTTAACAAACAAACAATATTTTTGTGTACATTCATAATTTTTCCGTTTAAAAAATTGTTAAATTATAAATTACGCGTTTGAAAGTTTGTATTTTTGACCACTTCCTGTCACGGCAGCGTTATATGTTGTGATTGCATTGTCTATTTCTGTTTTTAATGCAGCCATTGCAGAAGCAACAGTGTCAGTAGGTGCTGATGTAGAACTGTTTGTAGATCCACTTGTAGAACCGCCAGTTGAGCCAGAAGAAGTTTTTTCAGATTTAGTATCGGTTCCTGTTGAAGCAGCAGCTCCACCAAGAGTTACAGCGATAGCTGCTTCAACTTGTGCCTCAGTGATTGTTGTTTTAAACAAAGAGTCATTTCCATTCGCAACATATTTTCCTACAGCCCAAGCTTCTGGAGTATTTAGTCCTTTAACTTGTCCATAAGCTGTTTGTCCAGAAACAGCATTTTTTTTAATTTTTTGTGCCGCTACTTTTGCATCAGAACCACCACCAACAGCTTTAAAAGCAGCTTCAAAATTTGCTTGGCTTGCAAATAAATTTGATGATATATTGAAAAAAATACAGGTCATAAGCATTGTTTTTGTTATATTCATAACTACCTCTTTTTTAATTATTTGTATGGTATACAACCGATTATTATTTTTTCATATCCTAGTCATATAAAAATAATAATTCAATCTTATTTTCATAAAGCGTCTATGGAGTTGTTATAAAGAAGATATAATAATTTTGGTTTTAAAAGTTTCTTAGATGAATAATCATAAAAAAGAAGAAGGAAGCAATACCATGCTTCCTTCTTCTTTGTAGATTTTTAATAACATCTACACGTTATATTCTGTCTTGATTATGCGCGAGCTTTTTTATTTTTTTTTGAGCTCATGCGGCCAAGAGTATGTGCTTTTGCTTTGTTTGAAACAGCGCTTAAGCTTGATGCATTTTGTTTAACACGAGCAATTACTTGGTTTGCAACAGCAGCATCGTCCATAGCAGCAATTGCTTGACGAATTTGTTCAAACATAACATCAACAACACCTAAACAAGCTTCAGCCATATCTTTGCTGCTTGCAATAACGCTTTGTAACATTTCGTTACCTTGTGAAGCAACTGCAGCATCGATAATTTTTTGGCTTTCTACAACTTGTACAAGGCGTGCAAGCTCTTCGATTACCGCATTAAACTGATCTTGCGATACAGCATTACCATCTGGGCCAACAATGCCTGAAGCAACAGCTTTCATTGCAGGAGCTGATGGTTCTACCATGACTGGAGCTTGGCGAGAGCCAACCATATCTTGTAATAATTCTTCAATAGCAGCTTGAGATATTGCAGATTTAAATAGTGGTTTATTATCTTTTGCGACAAATCCGCCAATAGCAAAAGCTTCTGGAGTTTTTAATCCATTTGCTATTTTATAAGCAGCGGTTCCTGGAAGTTTTCCTTTATTGGCTAAAACTTTTCCAGCGGCTAAAGCAACGTTACTGCCGCCTCCAAATTTTAAGACAGCATCTTCTAAGCTGCCTGCAAACAATGCTGCTGATAATTGCATACAAATTGTTGCTAAAGCAACTATTTTTTGGGTTTGTTTTATCATACTATATCTTTCGTACATAGATTATATATTAGAACGCAAAACCAAATTTACCCCAGAGTGTCCAGTTGTTGATATAACCATTTGTTGCAGCCATTTCGTATGAAACACCAAGGCTGAACATTGTTGATTTTTCTTCGTTAAATGCATAACCAAGTGCTAAGTATGGAGTGTTGGTGTACACAGCTGGTGATGCTGCTGTATTTAAATCTAAATCATCTGCAGAAACAGACATTAAATTATATTGTGCTTGGCTTGCATCTGCTGCACCTGTGCCACCAAGTCCGCCGTTTGTAGCAGGAGTTGATTGGTATGCATCGTTAAAGATAGTACGTGTTGCATTGTACAATGAAGTCGTTTGGTTTGAAGCATCAACAAATGCTACTGAATTATCGACCCATGCATCAACTAAAGAAACTTCTTCAGCTTGACGTCCAAGCATGTTCCAGCCTAATTCCCCTTTAAATCCACCACGTTCTAAGACTAACGCTTGGTTTAAGCGGAATTGTGCGCGTGGCGTAACATTCATTTCACGTGTAAATACGTTAATACCAGGAGTGTATGCACGTAAACTGTCTGCTTCTGTTAACAATTCACCATTCGCTTGTTCTTGTGCGTAGTTTTCCCACACCATCATATAACGTGACCATTGGCCATTGCTTTTTGTATCAAATGAACGAACTTGTGTGTTTTCAAATAAATAACGGAAGTTTGCATCGGTACGCATTGCCCAACGAGTGTCTGATTCAGAATTTAATTGAATTTCTGCTGTAGAACCACTCATAAGACCAAAGTGCCCACCATTACCAACAATTGGTTCTGCTAAATATTCCGCAGTTGCTTTGTTACCTGTTGGAATAATCATACCAAGAAAGCTGCTTGCTAAAATATTTTCTTCACAGATAAATTGGTAGCCCAATTTTAATTCGATATCAGCAAGACGAGTGATGCTTTGTTCGCCATCAACTCTGCTATAGTTCCATGCAGCTTGTGCAAAAGCTTCGGTCATGTTTGTTGGAGCAACTTCGTTACCAGCATTAAAGCCTTGGTCTGTCCATGCAGCTTCAAAGAAAGGTGCAGCATCTTCATCGTTTGCTGCAGCATTAAGTACTAATTCTTGAGTAACAGTTTCGTTTAATTCCATGTTCATAGTAACACGTTGTAATGCTGTTGCAAGTTCAACAAAAAAACCGGTGTTTTCATCAGACAATAATTGTCTCCATGCAAAACCTATTCCCCAGTGAGAACGTTTTAATTCTGGAGCTAAACTACTTACAAATTCTGATTGAGAAATTGGTTGACCTATTTGAACGTTTGGAGCATACCCAACACCAAAGTTCCAAGGACGCATGACGCCCACATTTTTATTAGTGTCAACATAAAAATCACCAGCAGATACAAAATTATCACCATCATCAGCTAAAAATGCACGAAGCGTTGACATGTCAAATGCTTCGTATTCATTTGCAGTACCATTTCCAATAACAAATGTGTTGCTAGCATTAACAGCACTGTCATTGATTAATCCTGTACCAGTTCCCACATTGTATGCAAGATCAGTTGCATCTGAAGTACTTGCTCCAGCAGCCATAGTTAATAATGTACCTGTTGTAGAATTTGCTCCACTTGTAGAGTAAGCAAGGCCATAGTTAGCAGGAGTATTTCCAGATGCAGCGCCACCTAAAGTTGCATAACGTAAAGATCCACCTTGAGAACCAGTCCATAATGAAGAAGCTGTGTCTGTTCCACCATTATTTGCATCAAAGCTAGCGTTAAATGTAACAGTTTCTAAACCGTTTGGCATGTAGTAAGCAGCAGCACTTTTACGATCGCTGTTTTGTCCGCCAAAAACGGTAAACTGCATGTCGCCGCCGTGGTGTTTTTGTGTTCTATCACGTAAATCGTCTTCGTTAAAAAGACTTAATCTTTCTGGAGATGCTGATTGAAATGGAGTTTCAAATCGCAAGAAAGTTTTGGTTCCTGTCCAATTTTGTTGATCCGCTTGTATCATGAAAGAAAAAGCGGTTGCTAGCCCAAGGGCTATAAATTTTTTCATAAGTATCCTTATCCTTTTTTTATTAAAACATCGATTTACTAAAAAATCCCTCAAATTTTTATTTTGATTCCTCCTTTGTATACTTTAGTATTTTTTTAGAAATTTTTTTTAAAATTCATAACTTCTTTTCTAACAATTTTTAGTAGAGATAGTCAATATAATTTTTAATAATGGCTATTGCTTGTCGATATATTGTGGTATAGTATCAATTAAAAAGTCTTGATGTAA